>ENA-UOTX01000242-UOTX01000242.1-compost-metagenome-genome-assembly--contig:-NODE-242-length-60962-cov-7.462626_pt1 | contig 60962 bp, 43 predicted proteins | sample MGYA00238143_ERZ746982 | MGnify/ENA primary metagenome ERZ746982 (study PRJEB28758, sample SAMN06268862) | compost metagenome | isolation source: single cell | place: USA: California, Emeryville, Joint... | reverse complement strand
AGGTTATTTCTTATTTTAAATCCTCGAAATACTTTAAATCAGTAATTCTCTCAATGCGGCTTCTACCTTCTTTTCTGTGGTTTTCACCTTTTTACACCAATCCGCCAGCGAGTGGTTTGCATTCTCTTCCTTCGATGAGCTAAGTCCCTCTTCAGCCCATAAAGAGAAATAATAATCCTACATTAATACTATATTTGTTCATTTTAGAAATTATTTTGAGTAAGAAACAATCAGTCTGGCTTGAACTCTATTAAACTCGTTATTTTATAGTTCATAACATGCGGATGATGATTATTATTTATCATTTTTGGACGGAAATTCCTTAAATTGAAGGTGCCAATTACTTTATTGATCTCAATGAGTGAATGAAGCTAAGCGCTGTGGAGCCGGTAAAGAATAATTAATTTAGCCACGTCGGATTGTTCCTTTGTTTTCAAAGATTTCCATTTATCCATCACAAATTGATGATTGTTGATTAGTTTCTAATCGATCCAGTTGTCCTTTGCCGACGAAATGCAAGTAGATACTATCACTGCTTTTGCTGTCAGCTCTCACTTTGAAGCTTTTCGTGGAATTTGTTGATGATTTCTTACTAAAGCACTTCCAAAGGAGCTTCTCTCTCTTTTGGAAAAAGGTTAGTGACAAAGAAAATTGAATATTGTTGAGTAACCTCAATGATATTATGACGATTTGTCGTTAATTTTTAGAAAGAGGAAAAAATAAATCGTAATAAAGCCGAAGGCATTTTATTCAAAAGAAATAAATGGTAATAGCTCTAAGCTGTTTAAACAGTTTAAGTTAAGGAACTTTAATCATTTCTTAATCAATGAAGTATATTTTTTTTGTCGTATTTCGTTGCGTCTCCTCAAGATATCTTTGTAATAAAAGGCAGTTAATGTTAAATAGCCCTACAACATTATAGTCAAGAAAGGTGATGATATCACTTACTTGAATTAAAGGAGTGCTGATTAGAAAGTAAACAATCACGTTGTCCGAGTTGAACACTTTTGTGAAGTAAGCGGTGGCATTTGAGCTGCTTTGACTGAATTTCTTGTTGTTATGTTAATATGAGATGATATAACTGTAGTATAATGGCACCTGACTTGCTGAAAGTTTAAAAATAAAAACCGCTATCTGAAGCAATGAGCTGATGATTCCCAAAACGATGTACTTGAAAGAGTTTGATTTAAAAATATTAGCAAGATCATTCAGGAAACTTACGATTCGGAAGTGCTCACGCTCTTCGGATTTGAAACTCAAAAACCCAAAGACCGAATAAAGAATAAGCATTAATCCCAGAATAATGAGAAGCAGCAGGAGAACCCCATTAATCCCCTAATTTATGAAAAATATTAAATATAGCTTAACACATCTCGGTGTTACAAAGTCTTGGATTAAGAACATGTAAAGGCTTCCCAATGCTATATAAAATATTCCCACAATCTATAGATCTCGAGGTGAGTATGTTCTCAAGTGAACGGATATTACCATATTGATGAGGTTTCCAAATTTAAAGATTCCAATCTGTCTGATAATTTGCTTATCATCCATCCGACTCACTTGATAAATTTAATAAATGTTTAGCTTGACTGCCTTCACTCAATTCATACCAAATTTCGAAGGTTTGTTCGTTTGGTCTTGTTCCTTAAATGCTTCCTTGATTGCCAGCTCGAATATTTTTGCTTCGCAAAAAATTAGAAATGTTTTATATTAATTAATGAGCTACTAATGACATCAGCTGTATGACGCTTAGCTGAAACCTCAAGATATGGGATTCCCCATAGCTTTGAGAGCTGTTTTCCTTCATCAATAGAGATTTTTCGTGCAGAGCCGATATCACCCTTATTCGCCACTAATAGCGCAGGAAATTGTCTGCCGTTCATGTCTCTGAGCTTTTCTCGCAACCGTTGAACCTGACCCCGTGAAAGGTGATTATTCGCAAAATTCACTCGAGAATAATGGTTAGGAGTTACAAATTGAAAAGACTCTTCATTATCCACTGAGTAAATGAAGATGTATGCATTTACACTGTAGCTAAACTTTTGAGGATAGAGGACCGAATAGTCATCCTAACAAAATCAAAAGTTTGCTTTCAACTTGGCGAGCTGGTTTTACCAAACTCCCAGGATCAATGAGATTTAGGTTGATTGGTTGCTTCCTATATTTTATAAGCTTTTTCGAGTGTTCTTGGATGCCACAGTTAGTAATGTCGGGAAACGAATCAAACATGAATCTAGAAATGATGGACGTTTTCCCAACACCTTCGGTTCCAAGCAGCAAAAGTTTTATCGGAAGCGCATTTTCTAAGTCTTGATTTTTCCTTGATTCATCACGCTGCAAAGCTACCTTTAGGTCTTGAATTGTTGGTTCGGAAAGAGAAAATCTGGTTTTGCTCGTCATATTTTTAGTATCTTCCGGATTTTTCGCGTTTTTTTCTGACCTGATGATAATGAAGGGATTATCAAAAAATTAATTTAGATGTATTCAAATGAGATCATGTGAAATTATCCAGCAGATTAAAGGAAATTTGTAATTTATATTCGTGCTTAAATTTATTCACTTTCAGATAAACTTTAAATAGACAATACTACAATACTTCATGTAGTAGTGCCTTGGACATCGATATGTTATTTAACCTCAGTTTTCTTGGGAAGAAATTGGGAAGAATTTGATAGAGACCAAATTTTCTGTTTTATAAATGGGAGACGATCAAAATTTTTATTTTGATGCCAGGTTATTTCTTTCTGTTAGTTATTTGATAGATCATTTGAATTAATTAACCTTGGGCCACAATTATGTAAAAATTATCAGGTATTCAAACAATTAATATCAATTTTTTCAATACAACATAAATAATATATTAATAACTTTAGGAATAATGGTTTGTTTGTTAGGAAATTTATTACCTTTTGGAATATATTTTTGATTATTTTTTTTGATAGAGTATTTTTTATTAGTATTGTTAGAGATTGGAACAGACAAGTTCTTTCAGTCGCTAATGTGGCCTTCGTGGTTTTCTTTTCTATACAGATAGTGGTTTTTGAATTTTTTACTCAACTAGAGAGCATTCCCAATTCAGAAGATTCTTTCTAATTCAGAAGAACCTTACTTCACTAAAAGCCTGGAATATTAGCTCTCTACCTGAGTAAAATTTGTATGAAGAGTTTGAGACAGTTAAATTTCGTCATTATCGATGAAGCGCTCTAAATTCCTCTTTAGATCAGCATCTACACTTCTGTCAACGCTGCCATCGTAATCTTCGACTTCTTCAAGGTTGCGAATGAATACAAGAGAATCGTTGTCATCTTCCAGCTCCTTTGCGTGGATTTGCAAAATGTTCTTCGGAGCTGAAAAGTGTAGAGGCTGAGCAAAGAATTCTTTAGATCCACTGCTGAATACTTCTACGTCATTCGTTGACCATTTTCTCTTCGTTGTTTCCGGAGTAAACATCAAAGAATTTAGCATTCCCTCCTTAAGCTGTCCGATCGAATCGAAAGAATTCCTTGGGTTCCAGTCTTTGGCAGCAGGAAGGTCGACACTCCTTTTCCTAAAGCAAAGAATTTTTTTTTTTCACAAATTAACGTGAACTATTACTTTTCATTAATGATTGGATCCCATGAAAAGTTACTCCAGCAGACTCTTTCATCGCTTTGCAAATTTTCTGGGGCTAACCCAGTCTGTATTGAGTTAAGCAGACCTCCATCATCATTGCTAAAAGCTTGTTCAATGGTATTATTCTGCTTCATATTCAGCGTTTGATTGTTCAGCTCTCGGTCTGAAGGAGCTGAGTCTACTTTTCGAGTCTTGTAGGTTCCTTCAATCATTCGATTTCGAGGAACAATTCTGAAAACTTTGTTTATGAGGTTGTGGTGAATTACTCTAAAACGGGTGATGAGTCAATATTGTTTCGAATAAGTTATATATACCTCTTTTCGCTGTTGCTATGATAGTTAGGGCAGTCTCCTCCTTTCGAGCAAGTTTTGTTGACACAAATTTTGGTTTTATAGAGCAATGGATGATATTCTTGTTCTTTCCATCCATGACATTTGTTGCACTTCTCTCTGTTAGGGCAGCCACTTTCGTAATTAAGAATGAAATCCGTGGACTTCCAATATGGACATGCTACAGGATCATATTTTGCAATATGAGGCTTTCTGCGGTAATCCTGCCAGTTGTGTGCATAAACGCATTGTGCCTTATCATGGTAGGTCAAGTTGAATGGACACCATGACGTCTTGTAATGGAACATGTAGAAGTCATCATCATACTCATAATTGTGGATAAGTTCGATGGTAATGTCCTCTTCTGAGTGCGCAAATGAGCAGAAGTAGCCATACTCGCAAGCCGATAAATTATTCGGGTAATGCGAACAAAATTTCGTTTTGTACTTGTCAGGTCTGTACAATTGCTCGACTCTGTTGTGAGATTTGGGACATTTGTCTCCCATTGGGCAGGTCTCAGGGTCTGCAGCGTATTCGCACATCTCAGAGGAGTACATATAGCCTGGTCGTTTGTAATCTCTCGAATTATGGTAAAATGGGCAATGCTTGTGGTTGTGCTGTGGAGGTAGAGGGCATGGCTTCGATTTGAAGTTTGCCAGATCGAGATGCTCCACTGCAGGGTGCTGGTTATTGCTCTGAACTACAGGTTCGGTTATGATTGATGAGTGAGTGACATCGGTAGATTCGAAGGTACTGTTAGTACTCTCTCCCATCAAGAATGGAGGTATGAACCCCTTTGTAAATTTGGAACTGTGAATATTCAATTTAGGAGCCGTCTTTTTCCTTTCACCTCGCAATGTGTTGGGGTGGTTATGAGGTTTTCCGATAGGTTCGATGATAGAGACATTGGATGAGTCTGGGACTCCAAACTCATCAAAGTTCAAGGATACAGGCTCTGGATAGCTCTGATACTTTCTTGGTACAGTATAAGAGTTAGTAGTATGCATTTTTTTAGGCAGAGAGGAGGACTAGAAAGCAGGATTTTCTAAGAACGTTTGATGTCAGATTTAAATTTCTGAATTATTAGAATCAAGATCAGGAAATTCAGAGAACCGTTCTAAAGTTCTAAATACGACTCAAAATTTAATCTCTTCACACTACTCATGCGATCAAATAGTGAGCTTAGAATATTCCAGGAGCCGTTTCAGAATGCATTTAATCAGGCACTTTTGTTGTTAGTGTGAGGGCTAGTTTGAGTGTGGCATTTCACTGTCGATTCGAGCAACGAGAATTTACAGAAAAAGAATACCAGGAAATCAGACCTTTTTTTGTCGAGAAGGACACAAAAAAAAAAGGTTTTTCATGCTATTCTGAGGAAATAGACCAGGTGATCGCTTCAGCTAAATGAATATCGAAAAGGTCTCATCTCTAAAAAGAAATATTGTTCTCTGAGAATAAAAAATGAAATTGAGTTTTGGTAACAGAACATAAAACACCAATGGGCTTGTACCAATTATTGTTCAGAAACTGGGACAAGGGATTAATGAAACTCCATGTATATGTTCCAGTTTTATTCAAAAAAGTTATTATTTCGATTCTGACAAATTCGGAAATAATTGAAATTTGTAGAAGAAATTTTATTTGCTTGAATATTTCCAGCTTGAAAATTAGCATGGTGTATACAAAATTAATTGCAGAGTAGCATAGATTCATTAAAGAGAAACGATTGTTCTGCTTGGATTGAACGAAGAAAGTAAATATAGGAGGAGCTGTTCTACACGAGCCGAGCTATGTAACAAAACTAGTTAAAATTTTGAATATTCTCTGAATAGAAAGAGAGACAATAACAAAAAGAACGAGTATTGATTTGGGAAGCTTTGAATCTAAATTGACATATTTATCCAAGTTCCTAAAATAAACAGAAACACAGAAACCTTGAATAAAAATATAAAGTTAGTAACTCAGCAAACTTATGCAGGAAATTTAGAACTACAAAAGTTTGCAGTTACGACACAAGAGTTTATAGATCCATTTTAACTGAAAATTCTGAGGCTGGAGGATAACCTTCATTCCTCTTGCGCATGGCGGTTAGAGCTTTTCTTGATTCCTTTGCCTAGCAATTTCGATGAATCTATGCTAATCTTCAAAGTATTAATTACCGCTGAGAGGACAAAGTGGAGGAAGAGACAACAAATCACAAGAGAAATCAAACAAAATAGTAGAATGTAGAGTGCTCTCGCTTTCAAGTGACCGTCATCATCTGTAACAGCTACATGATAATGAACAAAATGTACATCCCTCCAAGGTTACCGTTCATCTCAATAGCAGTTAGCTTCTCTGTGGAAATTTGCTTCAATGACGTTTTCTCAGCCTTTTTTTTTTTGGTTAATACCTTCACAGCTAATAAATTACTTTTGTTCCCGATACCCCAGAATTTGGCTTCAGAGCGTGCTCTTTGCCTTATTCGTCAATGGTTAGCGAGTTTTTCCTGAGAAAGATCCTCACCTTTTGCTGTCAGGGTTGATTGTATAAAGGAATCAGCTTTATCTTGTAATTTATCTGCTGTCTATGAGAAGTTCAATATGAAGAGACTCGCGAGATGAAGCAATGTTACATTGGGTTCCAGTTGATTTTGCGTTGATTTAAGATTGCTGCTGTTTGAAAGGACAGGCTGGCCCAAACTGACTAAAATTTTGAAATGATGAATCAAAAAAGTTGGGATGGTATGTAATACTGAGCAGAAGAAGAGACAGGATCAAGGTATTCGCTCTCATTTCCTTTTTTCTATTTTGTGAATAAACTAAATAAAAACGACGAGCGAGTTTAAAATCTGGCAAGTATTAATAAAGAGTTATAAATTGGTTTTGCAATCTGTTTTTTGTTACCGGGAAAAACGGTTTTAAGATGAAAAGTAGCTATTAAATTAGCATATAGTAATGAATCTCTTCTCTCTCCTGTCATAACCAAGCAACCAGTATGTTCTATTTAGCTGTTTTTAGGGTGATTGTAAATTACATGGAAATCTGCAATGAGAAATGTCTCATTCATCAGAGCGAGAATGAATGTTTTTTTCTTTTAAAAAAAAATAAAATAAAATTGAATTGCTGCTTGAATCTTCAAACCTATCGTAATAAGTTTGAGAACTATTGATGTTAATTGATATGATATCATGTGTCTTCGGTTTCTTCCTTGGAATACATATAGATTAAACTTTTGAAGAATTCATTAAAAACGGTTAATGAAGAGTGAAGTACTTTATATTACCAGGTCTCTCAACAATGAGTTATTTACTAAGAAATGTCCATCTGAAAAAAATTTGAGTTAGCACAAAAGATCTCGGGCTCATTAGGAAATATCCTAAAGTTTTGGAGTTGGAAAAAATATGAGATTCCATAATTTCTAGAATTTCTTGAGATTCAATCCCTCATCAATATCTTCTGCTTAATTTTCAAGATACTAGACTTGTCAAAAGCCCGTTTATCACCTCTTCTAATCGAAAATGACAAAAATATAGCCTATCCATAAAATACTTTTTCTTTGTGGAACTCTTACATCTTTCATTTGGTTGGTTTACGCCATGGAGATGGCAAGCAACAAATTTTAACTACGAATAACAAAAAACTTTCAAGATAAATTCATCATGATTAAATGAGCAGAAAAATAGAAAATCAATACTTGGTTATATCTCCTTTTCTCTCGCTCTAGCAACTGATATTGATTCGATTAAGGATAATAAGAATTGATTTTCGATGATAAATGTTTTAGATGATTTCCTATCCATATATCTTCTTGAGAAAAAAAAAAAAACCTAACTGTTTAGGACTATAGACTGCTTTCTGAAGTCGTTTTGTCAAAGATATTCTCATTTCGTTCATAGATATCATCCCAATAAAATGAGACTATTTTGCCAAGGAGATTTTCTTGAATTGCATTTTTGGGCATTGTTGGATATTTAATCGATCCCATATACCAAAAATATAATCTAAATTTTGAAAATTAGTAAATCTGAAAAGGAGTTTATTAGGACTCAACCTCAGGAATGCGAGGATGGAAATGAAGACTATACAATAAATTCTCGAAAACCACCCTCCATTAACCCCGCGTCTACCTCTTGGACTCATTCGGAAGCTGGATGCTGAGAATGGGAGTCCAATCAAATAGACGATCTATCAATACACAAGAATGCAAAGAGAGCTCGGTGAAACCTTCTGATAAACTAAACTAAGGTTTCAATAAAGCCATTCTATTCGAATAAGCTTGCAAGACCTAAGAAGGTAAACTTTGTTTTATACCCTTCGACTATAGCACTCTGGTTGAATGCCTTATTTTTCGATAATATGGTGTCTTTCTTCGGTGCTGAGAGAAAATGGATTCATGTGTCAAGCAGTAGTCTCAATAACTATTGTCATAATATGAATCCGATATGATTACATCATCTTTATTCCCTCAATTGAAATACAAGGCTAACTCATTTCTTAGGTACGAACATGGAGCCAACATTTCACAATTGACACATAGAGCTAATGTTCAAGAAAACGGACACAATCAAGACTATTCTTTTCAATATTTTCTATTCATAGAAAAGCAATTCATAATAAAATGCATGACTATATCTGACTTTTTCCTTCGATCTTAATTTAAAGAGTACCTACTGCCATGTAGCATTATATATAATTTTTCAATACACCAGCTAGGAAAGTGCTTCGATATCATCTCCTTCAATTTTCAAAAATAACCATCAACTCCGAATAAATTAGTTACTTATGGTTCTCATTATTAAGGAATCGATCTCTACGAATAGATTGATGGGAGAGTGTCTTATATTTTGAATTTTTCTGTTATTGAGTGGGAGGTTATCATGCATGCTATCAAGCTTCGTTGAATCTAAGTCACTCTTCAACATTTAAGAATGTTGGACCGAAAATTCTTTAATTTTCTACTACCTCTGCTTATTGATCTACTATCACAATTAAGAGAGCATCAATTGCTAACTATCTTAATATGTCCTCTCCCAGTTCGGTGAAATATTTAATGCAGTACTCTAGAACACAAACCTCTTGCTTTAAGGTTAAGCCTTTACTTCCTTTTTATCGAGCTGATTTCCACGTGGAACGAAAAAGTGCTTGAAGGCAGTATATAATTGATATCGAAATGTTTTTCAACTGCTTAAGTACGGTATCAAGATTGAAAAAAAACAAATAACCAAAAATAATTGCCTCTACGATTATGTTACAAGAATTTTTATCTATCAGATTTGATTAGTAACTTCGAATAATAATTAGTACAAAAGTCTCAATGTCAAAAATCGATCTCATTCTTATTGGAAATCAAGGTAAAAATGAGTGATCGCTTCGAAAATATCTGATTTTATCATTTATTGCTTGAGTAGGATCGGGAAAAACAAGTCTCGTCAACAGTTATGTTCATGGTGATCAATCAAGTAAATTTAGAATTGGTAAATTCCTAGTTGAAAAATTTGAAGAAGTGCACGAGAAAATGTTTTCTCACAAATACCGACCTTCCATTGGGTAAAATTCGTGTTGTTGTTAGAAAATACTTAAATTCATGATTAAGGATAAATTTAGAAAGAAAGGTGATAAATATCCAAGGAAAAGATGGATCTCAACACCAAGTGAACCTTCACATCTGGGATACAGCAGGACAAGAGAAATTCTTTAGCTTAACTAAGAGTACTTGTTTTGATGTTCTTGGGTGATCTGATCATTTTTGTTTCAACAATAGGTTATTTTAAGCAAGCAGATGGGGTGATAGTGACCTATGATGTCACAGATAAAGCGAGTTTCATAAGTAAGTATATCTCTTTATTGCGAAAAATGGAAATATTTCCTTGGTATCCGGGTATTTAGAAATCGAAGAGTTTTGGATGAAACAAATTGAAGAAAACTGCAAACCGGGCACCCACAAGATTCTCATAGGGAATAAAGTTGACTTAATGATGGTATAAACCACTTTCGAAATTCCTTGGGGTTAAATCAAACATAAATAACCATAGGAAAGAGTGATTGATAGACAAATTGCAGAGAGTATCGCAACAAAACACAGACTTCTTTACGCAGAAACGAGGTAATGATGAAAATTTAGCGATGTGGTTATGATAACTTAATCGCTAGTGCAAAATATGGAGAAGGAATCGAAGATGCATTCAATAAGATAGCTACTAGGTGTTTTCAAGTCAGACTCGAGAGAATAGCTAGCTTCTCCAAAATGGGGAAAGAAAACGTGATGATAGCACATCCAAAGTATCAAGGAGATAAAATGGACTGTTTAGGAAGATTCAAAAGTTTATTAAGTGATATTCGCAAGATGCTCAGGCCCTAACCGAGTACTTCCTATCACTCAAAGTCTACCTTCTTCTCCCTTCCAACCATTTTATACTTACAAATAATTAATCTGTTATATATTATTGTGTTTATAATCATTTTCATGAATTGGTTTAATTATATATACTTGCTTGTGTCCACAATTTTTGAGTACATGATCCGCAAGTTGCGTTTATTGGATGATTTTACCACAGCAGCTTCCATAAGGAATTTTTTACACATAATTTTTGTGCAATAATCTTACAACTTCAACTCCAAGAGCAACAAATATTCGTGTATTTTTAGGTTAGACCAAAAAGTATTGTTTAAGGGTCCATAATTTACAATTATCTTTTCACTTTTGAGTGGCAATGATCTTTGAGTTTGCGCTTAGATATATTTAGTGTAATATCAGTAGTGCTAAGTTTCGAATTGCTTCAAAGTGAATTTATTGTGTTATCCGTATCACAGAACGCTTAGAGTAACTCAAATTTTGTCAGTAGAGCACAAGTCCTAAAATAAAATAAATAAAAAATTCGATTAGAAAGAGCAATCAGATTTTATCTTACATGAAGGTAGATCTTACGATAGACTCAAATATTAGAAACTGGGTCCTGATCCCCCTTGTTGGAGTTGTATTCATGGTACAGACCTTCACAACTTTAGCGACAAACGAGCATAACTGAATCAACCAATTATTTATAGGTGGGAGTTTTTCGATACTATTTGACACAATACATGAATAATTCGAAGGGAGCTCAAAAAAATGTAAGCAGATCAGCAATCCAAGAACATGCCAATAAGTAAGAAAAAATAATTACTGCTTTATATTCTTCGCTGCACCTTAGGAATGTAATTGCAAAATGTCAAAAGCTAGTCACAGGTTATGGATTGATCTCTGAATTGTCATTCAAAATAAGGAAGGCGTTTTTTTGTAGAAGAGAGACCGGATTGCTTGTTGAACTGGCAAACAGGAACGCTGAGCAAGCCAATCCTATGGGTGCAATGATGAATCCAGGAATGATGACGGACATGCTCAAAAATAATCTGTCTATGGTTGTTTCAACTATGGGACAGTTCGCGTGGGCCTCGTACTTCTTCTCCGGCTTCGTTTTGGCCAAAGTCCCCTTCCCTTTAACTCAGAAGTTCAGAGGTATGCTCCAGAGAGGAGTTGAAATCAGTAAGCTTGATGTCCGATATATCAGCAGTATCTCCCTTTACTTCATGATACTCTTTGGGCTTTCTGGCCTTCAAAATCTCCTTGTAGGAACATCGATGGAGGGTAACAATCCATTTATTAAGCAGTCACTATATGTTTTCTTTAGAGGAGGAAGAGTTTGCTAAATCAAGTGAAATGGATCAGATGAAGATGCAAATGCCGCAAGCAGGAGGGATGCCGGGACAGCCACCAGACTACGGCAAGATCTTCAAAAGTGAAAAAGGTAGCTTAGTCGTTTTTGGAAAAAGATGTCTTACAGTTTTTTTCTTAGAAAACATCGAGATCATAAAACACGAGTTCTTCCTCAACAGCGCCGAAGATCAAGCCATTACCAAATTAAAAAGTGAATTAAAGCTCTAATTTGATATGTATACATTTTTATAGTCATTCACAGATGTTATGATCATCATTTCGTGTGAATCACCAAAAAAATAACTCTGATTGAATTCTCACTCTAGCCTCGAAAGAAATTGCGAATCACATCTTAGATGATTCTGGTTTTTAATTTATTCAGCTTCAAACAGGTGTATCAAGGCAGGATTTGGGAGAATGAATATAATTGAGGGAATGGCTTTGAGAAAAAATTCATCTTTCCAGGCTAATATTATTCCCGCTATTAACTAACAGTGAACACTAACTTAATTTATTCAAGTTGAATTTCAGATAGTTTTCCGATTTCAACATATTTTTAGGCTATAGTTTGTGATTCCACACTTTTTGCAGAAGGATTAGATGTTTGAGTAACTTTCAGTTTATTGTGTTCGAAACTTGGAGCATGAAACTCACTTCAAATTGAACACACAACAGAAGAGAAACTAATGGTCGATAATGCAGTTGATTTAATCTTGACTAGCTCATGAATAAAGAGGCCATTCAAATTACTTAGAAGCCCATTCAGGAGCTTCTCTGGTCTTCTTGGCCATCTCACCTCTAGCAAGATCTGGGAAGTCTTCGTCGGAAGAGAATGGAGTGTCCTTGAAGTAGTATTCGCCAGCACCTCCGTCGAGCTTCATTTGTTCATAGAAATAGTTTCTTTCTCCCAAAAGAACGTGGTAGTAGAATTTCTTTGCGGTGAATTTAGCGGTCTTACACCAGAGATATCCAGCTATCATACAAATTATTCATTCACCAGAAAACAAAAGCAAAAATCCTTACAAATGACTGGGAGAGACAATGCTGTTCCCACACCGACCATACCGTAAAGGTGGTATGTTTGAGTTTGGAAGAAACTAGTGATACCGTGATGGCCAATTGGTAAGTGCAGTCTGCAGTATCTCATAGCTAGTGAGAGTTAATAAGGCAAAGTTTACTGGAGAACTACTTACAGAGAGCCAGGATGCCAGTCATATATGCGAAACCGAATAAAGCACGTGGGAAGGTAATAAGTTTAAGATCTTGCTGGAGAAAATCATCCCAATCTCTCGCGTACCAGAGCCTTGAAAGATTTTAGGAGAAGCGATATAAGAAAATAAAAACTTTTGGAGTTTGTCTTTGAAATAGGTTCTGTGATCAATCAAGCGACCTTGTTGACAATTTTCTGTGGCAATTTCCATGAACTTCTTCATGGCAATGTTATCACCATGCTCGTAGAAGGTGTTTGGATCGTAGAGCTTCTTGATTTCTGCCTCTGACGCTGTCTTCTTTTTCATTTGATTCTTTACTTGATTCTATTTTGAAAAATATATAAAACAGTGCCTACTAAGATTCCCATTAAAAGGAAATATCCATTGTGAAGAAACCGACGTCTTGAAACGAACTATACTGCTACAAAAACTACAAAGCTCATTTATCTCGCCTGACTATTCAGCGAAATAGGGAAATTGTTTAACTCACTCGAACTTGAAGAAGTTTGAAATCGAATGGAGTTTCAAGGAGACATCTTCAGTTAAGTAAGAAATGAAGGCATCTCAGGAAATAATATTGCAGCGGGAAGAGCACTAACGTACTGGTTATGTACTAAAATGAGCAAAGCTTCAAAACGATCATTTATAGAATATTATAAAGATGTTTTTTTGAAGCAGTCTATCTAAAAATCAATTTTGTAAATTGACTATGAATCAGTGCGAATTAAACAGATTGAGTTATTCTATTGTTTTTTGATTATATATTGTGAGCGAGTATGCGCAGTTTTCATTCTTATGCATCATTTTCATCAATTATTATAGAACAAAGGATCCTAGTAGAATGAGCAGAAACGTTACATAACAAAAAATGCTGACTTTAAGCATATCTCCTTTTGTTTCAGGGCTCATTATATTTATCAAGATATTTTGAATCATTATTTTCGTGAGGGATCGAAAAGCTTTGAATTTAATAAAAAAGTTTCAAGAATAATAACAGTAGTTACTGCATTGCAATGGTAACGATAGGATCAGAGTACTTTGTTCAGAAGGGAGCTGAAGGAAACATGATCATTAATCCACAAGAAGTGGCTCCAACAGAACTGTTTTTGTATTATTTCGGAGCAAAGTGGTGTCCTAACTGCGAAAAATTCTTGCCGACTCTCATCAGTTTCTACAATGAAGCGAACAAAACTTCGAAGGTATTGGAAATTGTCTTTGTATCTTGTGACCCTCTGGAATCCGATGCTCTCAGTGTATACGAATCAATGCCCTGGCTCACAACTGAATTCAACAATCTGAAAGTCAAAACGTTCATGCGAGAAAATGGAATCACTACAATGCCGAGCGTAGTATTGATTAGAAAAAATGGAACCGTTGCAAAGAAGGATTGCAGAATCGATATAATCAAGAAAGGAGTGGCTTGCCTTGAAGAGTGGAAAGCGGCAGCAGCAATTGTTGACGAGATTAGTATAATTCCAAAAGAAAATTGAAATCGACAGGATCTTACCACCAGTCATCATATCGTCATCAGGGAAATTGATTGAAAAAGAGTTCACGCTTCCCCTGGCATATATCCTTCTTAGACTCACTCCATATTATTCGTTTGATGAAAAACTTCATTTCATTTTGATTCATATTAGTTGATACGAATTTCACTCACAGCTTTGTAAAATGGCTTCTCTAATGCTCTTGTCAGCCAATTATTATCAGCAATATGTAAGGTTGCTCCACAATCCTTTTAGAAATGAGTTTCTTTGAATACCATTAATTTCATATTATACTCTGAGAGAAACAAATTTATGATGATTTTGCTAGTTAGCTCATTATGTGCAATTTCAATCTTAAGCTCTAATTGTGTGATAGAGTTTTAGATTGTTAAAGTCTTCGCATTTTTGTCTTAATGTGAATTGTGTGAATAGAAAGAAACTATTATTTAGCTCAGTTTGTTATAGGTTGATGATTCAATGGAGGATCATAATCACTGCGAAATAGTTATCGTTCATCGTCAAAAGGTTTAAATCCGCCATGATGACCACCGTGTCCTTCATGTTCTCCGTGAGGCACCTCCTGTCCGGAATTGTTTCTTCTAAAATCTTCATAAGCCTACGGATAATGATTAACAGATGAATCAAAGACAAATTCGAACTCTATTGTGTCCATGGTCTCTCTTCTTTTTCTTTTTGAGGACAAAGAATGCTCCAGCGCCCAATACAATGATCAAAACCACTCCAATGATGATCCAAGTAACGTGGGAACCACCTCCAACAGCAAGCGCTATGAAAAAAGTTGAGCTGCAGTTGGACAATACCAATAAAATTACCTGAGGGTGTCTGACAGAGATCGCCACTATAATTTTTAGGGCAAATGCACCTATTTTTGGAGCATACTCCGCCATTTTGGCAATTAGGGCATTTTGAAGTGCTGCTGGTTACGGTTCCTATTAAAAGCACTCTAATGAGAGCTCAATTATATATTTGCATACCGTTTCCAGCAATGATGGTGATATCAGCACATTGCCTAACATTGCCTTTAGGTGTCTTCCATACCCACTCAACGACACAATGATCGCAAGAAACGTTTGGATAGAAATAGAACACTCGAGATTCCACAGTTGGTCCAGTTCTTCCACAAGGGAACGAGCCTATTGGAAACCCAAATATATTCTTTATAAGCTAGTTATCTGATACATACCGTCGGTATTCACATCTCCGCGCTCAGATGGTGTGATTGTCACAAAATCAGCTTCCTTGGGTTGTGTTTCTAAGTGATGACGATAAACTCCTTGAAATTCAAACATGCTTACTGTTACTCAATCGAATGAGGCAAGTCGAATCTGGGAATGGGGTATGATATACCACTGGAAGCGAGTTGGATACTCAGGGCTGGTGATGAAGTGAATAGAATCTGCAGATGAGCCTCCACAAACAGACTCACTCACAGCTTTTAATTTAAGAATTAGATAGCAAAGTCATTGATTGCGAAATGGGTTGAGAGTTACCGTCGAAAGTCGTAGTAGATCTTGCTTGTGGGGAGACCAAGCTGCCGTACTGATGGTAGATATGAGGAAATTTGAGAGAGAAGAAATTAAAGTACCACGATATGATCCTTTTGCTGGAGAGAAATAAGTGAAGAGTCAAGCCCACTAATCATGACGCATCAGTTAGTGAAACCATGAGAGAGTATATATTACTTGCTGAGGGCCAACGTTCCAAAAAGAACGGTTAGAAAGATTTTAAAGGATCCCATTTGCGATTATCTTTTATTTCCAAGATCTAATTAATATTCTCTTTTTGATTGACGAAATGCTGGTGAATTTCAGCAGTTGCGTTAATACCGGCAAAAAGAAAATAATGTTTTTCCATCATCTAAAGTATTTCTTCTCATTCTCTTTACGGATAGGTAGAAGAAAAAATTCAAAGAGGTTTTCTAAATTAGAGTAAAATCGTACACCAAAAAAAAAAGAGAGTAGAATTAAATTAAAATAGGAGGCTACTTTAGTTAGAAAATGATCGCTTCAAGGAACGAAATGATTCATATCTGTCTTTTGAAAGCTGTTAGGAGTGATGATAATTGATTTCTTTAGTATATTTATGAGATAGTTGGAAATTTTAAATTTCATGAATTTCAAATTTTAACTGAAGATGTTGGAGATTTCAGTCAAAATTTTGATGATGTAGGCATATTGAACATAATTATAGAATTGAGTGTCCTTGACTTCTTGACTATCGTCAACCTATAAATGATAGAAGATCAAATATTTGCAGTTAAATTTTTGAAATGCTCTATTATCTTTTGTTCCAACTTTATTTGCTTAAGCCATTCAGCATTATAAGGTAATTTCTATTGCTCCAATAACTAAATGTTTTATTCTATAGCTAAGAATTTTTCCTCACTGTTTTAATTTGCGATCACACTCCTTTTGTTTTAAGTTCTCTACATTTTTTTGTTTGTTTGTAGTATAGAAGTTTATTATTTCGAATAGAACTCAACAAGGAGTGTTGCATTTCTCTAAACTTATAATTATTTCGAGTTTGGTAGACACAAGTTCTCATTACGAAATGATATTATTTCAACATGGAAAATTTGAAATAGTCCCAAAATGAATTTAAAGTGCAGATACTAAAATTAAGAAAAAGCATTGAGGTTTTCCGTTTAGATGTTAGAGATTATATAAGATTCAAGAAAAAATGTTAATTAAAACAACAAAACATAATATGATTTTGCTACCCTAGGCTCTAGGTTAACGGATGTAATCTAGGAGAAAAGACCCATTATCAAATCAGCAACGAAAATCTTTTCCTTATTTTGTGCAAATTTTGCAACTATCACTCTTACATAATAAGTCTAGATCTTGCAAATCACTGAAAGGGGATTCTTTATCCCAGATCTCTCGAGGTATCACTTGATTATCCTCGGAATACAAATTACCGGTTGTATACGCAGTATGTTTGCTTCTAATTTCGTCATTTTCTGGCAGAACTTCAAGAAGCTCACCACTGCTGCTGTGAATGTCTGAAAAATTTATCACTTCATCAACTCCTTCATATTCCTCAGAGCCATCAAAACTGTCTTCGTACTGAAAACTTTCAGAATCTTGAATTTCAAAATCTTCTTCGTCAGGACTATATTCATTCTGGATGGCCCAACCTGGAAGATTCGCTTGGCTAAAAGCTCCCTTCGTAAGAGTTGTTTGATTATTGATAGCCAGCTCAGTTGGTCGCTGGCCTCCTAGCTCGTCTGACATCTTAATTTCGTGCATGCTCTCTTTGTTGGCTTCTATTGAATTGAAAAATCTATTCTTTTCTTCACAGACTATTTTTGGATCAATCGTGGTGATCTTGTTCGTTACAGGATCAAAAATTCTTGTCGGAAGTTCAGAGCTTTCAAGAATATACTGTTTATATTGCAGCATTTCTCTCTCGCTTAGAGTAAATCTTGCTAGAATTGTATTATGTAAATTTCAACCAAAAGGTGCACGATTTTACAAACTGGGAAAAGCTTAGAATCTCCCTCAGAACCGGATCTTTGAATGAGATTGCCGTTTAAATCCAAAGTTGAATGGCTAGTCAAGTTAGTCCTTAACGCATCGAATTCCCGAAGCTTTATAATAGTTTGAATAAAAATACTACCAGGTAGAACAAAAATTTACGAGCTTGTATACATCAAACTTTTCACCAGATTGGATACTTTGGTCATCCTCTTTGGGTTCTTCCTCCACTTTCTTCACCTTTTTTGAAGGGGTGCTGCCGCGCAAAGCATAATCTTCGATGGCTAGATCGGAATTCGTCGGCCTAAATAGCTTGTTTTCAGACGAAGGTGGTAAGGTATTGAAGATTTGCAATTCTGTGCGTTAATATGCGAATTCGCAGCCAAATTTGTGAAATGCCACAAAGATGTACCTGTGAGAAGGTGATCGCTTCTGAATCTGGACCTAATTCGATTATTGCTTATCATCAGATAATGCAGAACAGAACCAAATGAGAAGACGAATTGCAGCTTCCAAATGAGATTTGAAGCGAAAAAGAAATCAAATGGCTATATCGATTTCTCCAATGGAGAGAATTGATATCAGGATTAAATCACCACCCAAAATAAATCGAAATAGCACAACACAAAAGGATCTGAGAGCTTGAAAATGTACCTCTTCTGTTTTTGGGGTAAGGTCGATGTGCTCTTGATCGTTTATGTTCCTAGTTTCAGATTAATGATCATGCAACACAGAGATGGTCGAGAGTGAAACAGAAGAGAGATAAGTTTCTGGATACTTACCTTCGGTTGCTGTTATTTGTCCTATTGGAAGCGGCGATTCTCTCATTATGTGGATTCATAGATGATTGAAAGCGAAACGTCGAAGCTACGGATGAAATGCATGAGGCGGAGAATAAAATGAAAAAGGGAGCTAAAAGTCATTTGAATGCACTCCACATCAGGGATAAAAAAGGAGATTAATGAGCATCATACCTAATTTTGTCACGCTCTAAGATTTATTGTAGTATTTGCTTAAATTTCTCTAAAAATTCGAGACTGCTTAAAATAATTAAAATCTCATCACGTGAGCAGCCTCACTTAAAGTATCTTTTATTAACTTCAGAAAAACGAATATTGCACCTCCTTGATTGAATTTATCAGAATAACTGTGGATTAAGCAGCTTTTCAACAAAACAAGTCAACTTGAATCCCGAAAGGAGCAATTCCAATGCAATTACTTTTTAATTTGCCATCCAAAATAGGAGCGACTGCTCGATTTTAATTTTGTGAAATTTCAGTTTGGGTTCAGAAAAAAGTGATTTTGCTTGACCACACCAATCAAGAAAAACCAAAAGGAATTGATGTACAGTCATTCAGATCTTGATCACTCTGATTCATCAAGGATCACATTTTCCTATGATTCTGAGGATCCATCACTTGAAGGACATGACGATGAATGGCAAATCATCGATAATATAGATGCTTTGAGCAATTATGTTTAGATAGAGTTTTATGATGCTCCAACTGGATCCAAATTGGATTCTCAAATCATCAATTGTTTAATCAGCAATCACAATACTATCAATATTCATGACCCTAGTCTGATATCTACCATTCCGATGAAGCTATTATCAACAATGTTAATATTTCGGACTAATGCCCGTATTTTGATCCATACGAAGAATACAGATGGACAATATGATTTGCCAATATAATGAGCATAATCCGAATTGTTTACATCATCGCAATTAAATGGATATCTAAATCTAATTCTTTTGAAATATGTATTGAGATGCAATTGTTGCTGGGAGAAATCGAATCATTGGGTAACTTATCCTATCTAATAACTGACTTCAGTTATTTAAGCTTATATTTTATTACGTAATCGTCATAATGGATGTTAATTTTGAAAAAGTCCGTTTGAAGATCCATTTGTATTCCTCATGGTGAGAAAAGGCACAAAATCTTCAGTATTACCGAGGAAGTCTACCATTTCATTTACGTGTCTGTAACGGCGAAATTTGATTTTGCAATTTTTATTCAAAAAAGTGAAGTCTCGCCTCTTCACAGAGTTGGCCTTAGCAAATTCCCAAATAGGAAATTTTTTTCATGTAAAGTTCGACTTGATGAGAATTATCAAGAGATGTAAGGTCCAGCTGTTGTTGAACATGAGCAGGTTCTGTAATTACGAAGTTAAAGTTAGCCAAAAATGACTTTTAGATGCAAGTTAAATTAGTAATTTTCAGTTTTGCAATGTAGAAGAGCACTATTTTTAATTGTTGAAGAGGATATATTTGTCGTAAAGGTGGTCCTAGCTCGAAATGGCAATGCTATGAATTCCTTCGATTGAAAACAAGTTCAGCTTACGATGAAAGAAAATGAAAGGTAAGTCGCTTTTGCAGATATGAAAAGTTTTCAATGAATGAGAAGAAAAAATACAATTGAAGATCATATCAGGAGAGAATATCCAGAGTAATTTCATAAATTATGGAAATCAAGAGCTTTTAAAACAGATTTATAATGGAACTAATTCATCCAATTTAGCATCAATATTTAGAATTTAACTTAACACATTGAAAATTGCTAGCATTCCTGTTTATTCCTGTTTGAAGGAAGAGAATAACTTTATTCATTTTTCGAAATTCCTCCGAGAAAGAATAAGCAAAAAATATCTTTGGTTAGCACATTAGAATTACTAATCTCCAGGATTTGTTAGTTCATTTGGATTTCAGTAATGTTCTTAAATATAGAAATTCCAACATTGGTAGTTGTTCAGCATTGAACATAGCAGGATATTGATGCAAGTTCTTTATCTCTTAATTTTTCTAATAGAGAACTTACTGAGATGAACTGAAGATAATGATAATAATAATAGCAGCTTATTTTTAAGAGTTAGAAGTGTCCCCCCCCCCATAATAAGTAATCTGATTAATAGAATTTCTTGGGATATTTAGGCGTCAGCTCATCGACAAACTCACGGTAGGAGACCTTCCCATCGTGGTCTTTGTCGAATCTCTTCAACAAATTCTTGAGCTCAGCTGGCGATGAGTAAACTCCATGTTCTGACAGCACTTGCTTAAATTCGTCGAGAGTGATATATCCGTTCCGGTTTTTGTCTAGTGCTTTGAACGCATCAGAAACATCAAATAAAGGTCTTTGAGCAAGTTTTTGCCGACTATAATCGATAATTCCCTCATTTTGGAAGAGGAGGTTAAAGAATCTCTGAATGGACTTCAAAGTCTCAGTTCCAAAAATCTACATATAAAAAAATAATAAGGATCAGCAGTGATTTTAATTTGTACATCATCAACTTTCCTTGAATCAATGTAGCTGGGAGCTCTGTTGATAAGGATTTCAGCATACTCGATATTTCTTGGTTTAAACATATCTGCGAATTCAGAATACCTTTCAAATTAAAATTTTCGATAGCGCGTTAAAAATGAAGAGAATCTTACCTGAGAAGTCCATCGTTGTCTTTATCATACCTTTGAACAACTAATTTCAACTCTTCTTTGGTAGGATAAACGCCGAATAGAGCTAACCCGTCTTCGAACTGCTCTGGTGTAAGGTTGCCTTTTTCATACAAATCAAAGACTTTGAATGCATCAAGAAGATTAAAATCGCTTCTGAGAGCAAGTTCGTTTCGTAATTCCTCTACTTCTTGATCCAGCTCAATATGATTCTTCAGAGTCCTCGCAAAAACTTCTTCTTCGTTTCCTTTCAATGGCGACATCCTATCGCTTGTAGCAGATCTTGGACTTCTGTTGCGCTTGGGTGTTCTATATTTATCTTCTGGGACACTGATTCTACTTCTCGTAGGAGACCACTCAGACTGGGATTTATCGAAACTTGGTTCATCTAGAACACTTCTTTTCTTTCTTGGAGAAGACGCCTTAGACAGAGATCTATTAAGCCATTGTTCATCCAACTCTTGGACATATTTCTTTGAGATAGATTCTCTAATGGGGCTCAGTCGTCTTCTATCGCTATTGTCATCTATTAGTTCCGATTTCGTCGATACTCTTTCAATTTTTGTTGGAGAGAGATCTCTCGCATTGCTGAGATAACTTTCATACGCAAGGTCACGAGGGTTCATCGATTTTGAGGCAAATTCAGTGAACGTGGAAGGTTCTTGAGGCTTCGAATCAGGGGATGACTTTCTAGCCGTTTGCGTGGCCATTCTCTCAGTGGAGCGAGGAGACGTCTTTCTAGGAGAACGAGAAGATATTCTTTCAGTTGAGAGGGGAGAAGTCTTTTCAGCAGATCGGGGAGAGGCCTTTTCAACAGAACGATAAGATGATCGTTGAGGAGATAGAGAAACACGAGCATCCAGCAAGTTTTTGAGTTTTATGGCATCAGCAAATTCGGTGTATGAGATTTTGCCGTCTAAATCTTTATCGGCACGTCGAATTAGTGCAAGCACGTCATCTTCAGATGCGTCAATTTTATTTCTTTGGAAGAACTTCATGAGACTCTCGTGATCCAAAAAACCTAGTCGATCAATGTCAACAGTCCTGAAAGCACTTTTAATGTCGAAGTCTTTTTTAGCTGCAAGCTCATCTTTAAGTAGCTCTATTTTTCGATATCCCTCTAATTCTGCATCGAAGACTCTGGCAAGTGTCCATTCAACTTCATACGGTAGAGTTTGTTTCTTTCCCACTTGATACGTCTCTCGCTGAGTGGAAAGCTGCCGAAGTGATGGACTTGTGGCAACAACAATTGCATTTAAGAAATTAACGTATGTCATACGTCCGTCTCTATCCGTGTCAAATAAGCTAAAGAGATATAGTATGTCTCTTTCAGAGACCACAATGTCATTATCTTTAAGGAACTGATGGAGGTCTGCAGGTTGAATATAGCCCAATCCGAACTCATCAATTCTCTTGAATGCAGTATATGGTTCGAAATCCTTCTGCTCAGCGAGTACTTGTCTTATAATTTCAACTTGCTTTTCAGTGTCTGCGATTGACTTTAAGAGATGTGCAAGCTTAAGTTCTGTTTGAAGGCTCAGCATTTGCAGATAAATATTTGTGGAAGATCCAGGAGTTCGGAAACTTTTTTTATTTGAGAATCAAATTGAGCACGCTTAACAGAATAAAATTTATATCTAATTTTATTTCCAAATCACACTCGAATTATTATGGATAATTTATCTAAAGCAGCTTGTCATTCATTGCATGAAAAGAGCTTGCATTTTGTGGAAGGAACTGAAAATTCAATAAAAGATTCCATCAATCTTTTCTTGGATTTATAATAATTTCAGAGTCTTTTCTTTTGGTTTTTTGCAATTTAAACTTTTTTTTGAAACTAAACTGATAATGCAATCATTATCATGATGACATTTCCAGACGTATTTACTATAGCACAGAACTGTTCTTGATTGATGGAGTGTTAAATGCAGATTTTAGAGATTTTGCTCAGAATTTTTGCCAGAGGAAAAACACTAATCAGATCTGATATTTCAAATATTCTCCTTCATATATTTGTTTCATGAATAATTGAATGGTAGAGAGATTCATAGTCACTTTGATAAACAACAATTCCCGGCTTTCAAAAAATCATCATAATCCTCTAAAAATTTGTTTGAGACTTGGAACTCTCATCACAAATAAATGGCAAACAGAGCTATAAATTTTTGAAAAATCACTGTTATAAAACTTCCGTAGGCGCTAGCCATATAATTAAATAAGGCCATTCGTGTTGGTTTTGAGAGTTGTGTTCTGAGAAGTCTTTGAATCAATTTCGAGCGCCACGGAATAATCTGCAATAGCTAAATCAAGCTCGCCAATGCTGAAAATTTATTGTAAGTTGATGCCAAATTGAAATTTCAGTTTACCTATCATAGCAGCAGCCACGATTAAAGTAGGCGTTGGCGTTTGTCTTGTTCAAACTGATGACAGTAGTAAAATCTTCAATAGCCTTGTTTTTGAAAGGGGATAATGCCATTAGATTAGTTTTCCAATGATTGATTTTGATTACATTTCGATAAAGTCCCAATCTTTCGTAGCATATTCCTCTATTATGTAAGGCGTGAAGATTTTTTGGATCAAGAGTTAACGAATTTGTATAATCGTTAACAGCTTCCTTATATTTTGCGATTTTAGCGTAGCAGTATGCTCGATTATTGTAGGTCTTTTGGTTGTCGCTGCTAAAAAAGAGTTCTTTCGTATAACTATCGATTGCTTTTTCAAAGTTTTCCAATTTTCGATAGACAAGCCTAAAGGGTATTAAAGAGGCCAAAATCAAACTTTATCTTTATTCAATTAGATTTACCCTAAGTTTGAATAGATAATCGGGTTTTTATCGTCGAGCTCTAATGCTCTGGAAAAGTCTTCAATTGCTTCTTTCAAACATCCCATGTTTCTGAGGCAGCAGGCTCGGTTATGAATGAAAACTGGGTTTTTTGGGTCAAGATCAATCGCCTTTGAAAAGTCTTTGAACGCTTCATCGTACTTTGAAAGTTTATCATAAACTAATCCTCGTCCATTGTAAGAAGGAGCGTAAGTTGGATCCAAACTAAGTACTCTATGAATATGTTAGTGAGAATTAGCTCTGAAGAGACAGAAAATTGTACAAATTGAAATAGTCTAAAGCTGTAGGAAGTCTCTCGCCACCAATTTTCTCAATCAAAGTTCCCAGATGATGGAGAGCGTTAATGTTTTTCGGCTGTATTTTAAGCGCTTCGATATAATCAGCTTCTGCTTGACTGATGTTGCCAACTTTATCTTGACAGAAAGCTCTGTTATAGTATGCTTTGAAGTGGTTCGGGTCTATTTGGATTGCTGCGGTGTAATCTTGAATTGCTTGATTGAAGTTCTTCTTCTTGCGATAAGCAAACCCTCTATTGTGATAAAAGTCTGCTTTGGTCGGTTCCAACGATATCGCAATGGTAAAGTTTTTGATAGCTTCATCGAATTCATTTTTCCTATCCAGGGAAATGCCTCGATTATAATAAGCATAGGCGTTTTTAGGATCAAGTTTTATAGCTTGAGTATAATCCTGGATGGCCGAATCATAGTTTCCAATTTTATCGAAAGCAAAACCTCGATTGAATAACGCCTAGAATAGCATTAGCCATGTGGAGAATGTGTGTTTTATTATTACTTTGAAATGTGTTGGGATAATTTCAAGGGCCTTGGTGTAATATTCAATAGCAAGCTGGAAGTTGCCTTTTTTCCTCGCTTCGAATCCCTGAGCGTGATACCACTCAGCCTTGGCTTTAGGCTCCAACTGTGGGTCTGGATGGTTGAGGCGTTCTCGCATGCTCTCATGAGCGAACTCACCGTATTTGAGCTTATAGCTGCTGTCGTTGTGGTTATTTTCTGAGCTACAACTAATCGAATCGTCGTTGTTTCGGAGTAATGAGCGGTTAGTTGTGTTTGTCATGTGGAACGAGTTATTGCTATTTCTTAAATGGTCGTTTCCAATCACCAGAGAGTTATCCATTTCCAGGAATTTTGCTTTTTGTTCTTGTGGATTAAGCAGATCCTCTTCGGTCCTGTTCATGAAAGCACTAAAAGTTCCATCTTTGTCGTTAAAAATGCCTTTTGGTGATTGATAGAGCTTGTTTCTGTATTCAGCACCGGTTTTGCTTTCTCCTCTAAGCAGAAAGAATAATTAGCTATGAGACAGCAATTTAATTATACCCAGGCGTTACGATAAAAGAATCTGATCTGTCACCTTTTGTTGAGCCTCTTCTCATCCCGAGTTTTTTTGACATTAATTGTTGCTGTTTTTCACCGTCTTTTTCTAAAGCCATATTGTAATCTTCGATTGCCTTTGCAAAATCGCCCTAAAATATTATCTTCAGATCGGCTTCCTCTTAACAAATTAATAGTACTTTTCGATTTTGGCAAGCCCCTCTCGCAAAAGCAGCATTTACGTGGTTAGGATCCAATTCGAGCACAACAGTGAAATCTTCAATAGCTTGGTCAATCTCTCCAAGTTTCTCATTCGCACAGCCACGAATGTAGTATGCTCCTACGTTATTCTTGTCAATTGAGAGCAGTTTATTGCAGTCCTTGATCGCTTCATAGTATAGGCCTTTCTTCATATATGAAGAAGAACGGATAAAGAGCGCTTTTTTGTGACTGGGCTCATTATCAAGCTTCTTTGTGCAGATATTTATCAGATTGTCAACATTGATAGTCTTGAGAATGAATGTTAGTAAAGTATAAGTTTGAATAATTTCATCTTACTTGTCTGAAAGAGGTAGTTGTTCTCGAATAGTTCAGCTGTTTTTCAGCTGAATTATTGAGAGTAAGATTGGAAGTGTTTTGATTCTGATTTATTTCTTGAAAATAGCCTGGACTTCTTTCTAGATTTGAGTGACTTCCATTCATACTTCTCAGTGTTTCTTTGGTAGGCGATCGAATTGTTGGTGTGCTCTTGATGGAATCTTGAGTGAGTATGAAATTTTTGCTTGAATTTTTGAATCTATCAAAGTAGTGTGGATGCGAAGAGTCGCTTTCCATTGAATTGGAACTTTCTTTTCGATTGCTCAGAGCATCTGAAGGAAATGAGATCAGTAAAGAGGCGTGGTCTGCAAGGTACCTCGAAAAACCTCATGCTTGTGATCCTCATAATTTTCTTTGTTAGAGAAATTCATTTTTTGAAAGCCCAGTAGTTTTGAATAAAAAATATGTTTTAATTAAAAATGAACTGGCCAAACTGTGTGATTACTCAAATTCTCGTGGGTCCCAAAAAAGGAACAAGCTTTACGGTTGCACATTTGACTTAAGCAATTTAAGGCCTAGGCTAAACCATTGTCATGGATGTGATCAATACACAAGCGAGAGTCTGCTCAATCAAAAAAACTTTGAGTTACCGTTTTTCATACTTCTTAATAGAATGAAGAAAAATGTTTGAAAAATCTAACCGAAAAATAAATTGAACTTATTTTCATAAGAAAACAAGTTGATACAAACTTTTATCCTAAGCCCACCGTAAGCAAACTCTTGAAAGTTTTAATAGGCTACCAACACTTTTGTGAGTTGATATAATAGCTCAACAAAATTTGCTTGAGATCCTGTAATTTCATTATTTTCACGTTAAATTAAGCGCCACATATATGATCTGTAAAATATAAGGAATCGATCAAACCGCATAATCTCATCAAATATGGAAATTTGAAATCTCAAGAATGCGGCCTGTTACTTTCAAACCTCGAAATATGATTAAATTGTTGCTCTGGAACATAAGCAAAAAAAAAAAGGAACACATAGCAAATTTGTAAATTTGTCTTTTCACTAATAACTGTGTACTTTTGCTCTCAGTTAAAATGTAAGCGAGGCAAACGTGAAACGAGACGACTTGTACAAACATAACAATAAGAATGGCATATTGATTTTTGTGAGTAATTTCAGAAATTGTCAGTAGAAATAGATCTGATGGAATTTATCAGAACCCTTTCATTACCATCAATGCCATAGCAAATAAAAGTTTTCATTGTTGCAATTTTATTATTCATGGGATTTATGAAAATACAGAAAAACTTGCCACAAAATAAGAAAGAAAAATATTTTCCTATGACAACGGTCAATTTATGGTGTATTTCATAATAACCTTTTGCTACATGCTTTATCTCAGCTCAGACTTTTTTAAATTCATTTCTCTCTGGAATAAAATAGCCTCTTGCTTAATTTTTCATTCTTAGATAAAACAAATACCTGAGAAAAATTAAAGAAAAGAGAGAATGTCACAGCACCCAAGACACACAACCGTAATTGGAAAATACAATTTTTCCCGCCGTGTTGTTGATCATCGTATCCCTTACGATTTGAACCATGCAAGCACTTCTACAAACCTCAAGATCTTTTACGGAAGTTGGAAGCAAAAGGTTATCGCAAATTTCTTGGGACACTTTGGACCTTTTGTCACTGTTTGGTCCGTTGTTGTTGTCGGAGGCTTCGTATTCTATGACTTATACCATCAAAGATCACTCTTAGACGGGCAATATGTGCCATCTGCCGCCAGAGATTCCAATTTGGTTGGAATGAACTACATTGGCAACAGAGGAAACATGAAAACTGATTTAGGAAGATGGAACCATAATTTTGCCTGCTTTGAAAGACAACCCAACTGTGGCAGAGACTTCGATTGGATCTACAAGAACCCTAACGCCAGCCAGTAACCAAGCCGGAGCATTATCGGCATACTTTACGTTGATTGTTCAAGGTTATGAATTGTATTTTGAGAGAAATCTCTTTGATTGCATAGTGACGAATTCTCTTCATAGACCAGTTCATAGTTCATAACCATTCAACCATTCAAATTAGACTGAATAAACACTTGAGAGGAAATTGTAATAATTTTTTCGAGTAGGTTCTCTCAATCTCTTGAGATTCAATTGAGTTGTCACCAATAGCACAAAAAAAAAGAAGGTAGGAGGCAAAATTCTCCTCAGTTCTTCTGAGCATTTACTCGATTCTTGGCTGACTTATATCATGAAATGAATTCTACTATCAATGAACTTTACAAAACAACAAAAAAATAAATATATGACAGAACAGGAGTTTCTCGCAAATCAAGAAATTTGTTACATAAATTCTGCCAGATAAAAAGATATCTACTGTTTTTCAATTCATACTCCATGCAACAGAACATCATTCAAATTATTAGGAAGGATTCTCGTGAGCCCTCAACAGCTCAACGGGTTTCAAAGTAGATGTGAATAGGTGGTTTTCTAGCTGATCTATGCCATTTGCCAATGTCAAACAATTTGATGATGAGATAAGCAATTGATTAGTTATACATATTAAGAGTTCCTTGATAAGCAAATTTCTCAATCAAGATAATAAAATCTAAAAAAGATAATTACAAATACAAATGAGCAAGAAAGTCAGAGTCTTCAAGCTTAGAAACGAGAAGGACGACCAACTTCTCAAGGAGTTGGAAGAGTACAAGAAGGAATTAAACACCCTTAGAATCGCCAAGATCTCAGGAGGTGCTGCAACTAAAACCGGCAGAATAAAGGTAATAAAATCATTTTCCCATGCTAAGTGGTTCTCATCGTCGTAATTTTCAGGTTGTGAGAAAGTCAATTGCCAAATACTTGACCGTCATCAACCAAAGAAACAGACAAAAAGCCAAGGAAGAATTGACTGGCAAAGGTGCCGCACTCCCAATCGCATTCAGAGCTAAAAAGACCAGAGCAATCAGAAGAAGATTGACCAAGCATCAACTTAGACTCAAAACCAAGAGAGCTATTAAGAAGCTCGTCAACCTCCCTCTCAGAAAGTACGCTTTGAGAGCTTAAGCGCACAATCCTATTTTGTTTGATTTCTGCAAATACTGGGTTCATATCTCTAGCCCTTCCTATATCTTGCTCGTGAGTTGCATTCCTCCACATCAATTGTTGTGTATTCAAGCAAATCAAACGCAGCAAAACAAAATTCGAGTTATTTTTGAGAGTTTCATCATAAAACCAAATTAGGAATGGAAAAGTTAGAGATATTGTATTTCTCTCGAGATATCAAGCTCATGCACATATGGTCAAGTCAGTAAGTCAGTGATAGGAACTAACACCTTCAAATAATCCCTCATTTTTGGAAACAAATCACAAATTAGACAAAAGTTACTTAATATATTCATACCGTAATTCATACATTTTTGGGATCAACATATTGTTTTGATCAGCACTTTGAACAAAATTATTTGTACTTCAAAAAATAGTTTTCTTCCAAATCATTCTTGGATAGTTGTCGTCCCAAAACAAATGAGGAATACAGTATATTACATTTTTTCTCATTTCTTCTTTCCTTATGCCTTGAATTTTCTTCTGTAAGGTAGCAAACAAATGTGGGATACATGTTGAAAAAATTCTCCAAAATATCTTAACACTAAAAATTCAATGTAAAATAACGTTCTCATGAAATTAAGCATCCTCACTCCTCACCTTCAAATCTCAAACATCTCGATAGTTTTTAGCAGTATTATGCAGCTGGAAACTACGTTGTTTCTGCTTAGTTGTGAGTAAGCTCGATCTGTATTGTGGTTGAGTTAATCAAGTTCAAATTCATTGATATTTGATTTAAAATGAAAATTGGAATCGCCTTTTGTGACAAACGTGTCTTAGTGCATAGATAATTATGATCGCGTTGCTTGGGCTAAGATCTTTATTCTTGGGATATCAAATATTGACAAAAGTTTCTCAATAGTGAAAGCGTGAGTCGTAACAATATAGTCGCACTCCTTCGACCTCATCCTTTTCCACTCCTAATCTAAAATTTTGGCAACTCTCCAAGGGCTACCTCATTTCCGAAATGATTAAAATTCCATGATTTCGTTCAATGTTTGTATCATCGTACGATAAGATCAATAATATCACAAAGAATAGCTTTTGAAAGTGAGGTGATTTGTGTGTTCTGCCACCTAACAGCCTCCCTATACTTCTATTGAGTGAATTTTGCTTTCTCAATTGCTATTTTCAACGAAATCAACATTTACTTAAAACAATAACTTAACATCTGATCTCTCTTATTTGGTGAAAGAGAGAAAAGATGATCTGGAGTCCTTTTGATAAGGTGGTACAATCATTTACCCATTTTTATATGGCTGATAATCATATCAGAATATTTGAAATTGAGAGAGAATATTAGCTACATGTTCAACCAAAACCTACATGCAACATAATTTAGGAGCTTAGCATTCAACAAATTCCACTCAATCTAAGGAAAATATAAACTATGATCGATCAGACACCGTCGCCCATAAACTAAGATATTCAACTTCGCACTTCAAAATTTAGTTTTTTTTTGTTGATCGGATTATTACTTTCGAATCGTTTCAAAGTGAAAATAATTTAATTTACTCAAATTTATTAGCTGTGAGAAATGAGAAGAAGCAAAAGTCAAAAAAAATTGGATAACAGTCATTCTGAGTCTGAAAGTCAGATCAAGTCAAAAGGGACTATCTCAGAACATGATGCTGAGTATGAAACTCGGAGACGGATCGATTCTAAGAAAACTAGCATAATTCTGTCTAACTTCATATCTCAACCTCCTTCTGACGATGAAGACGGTTCAAGAAGAAGCGGTGGAGTCAGCACTAACGCATTTTTAGAAGAACATGAGCAGAACAGGTTTGGGTTTTCTCGACAAAAATCGTTAACTTCTGGGGTACAAAATATAACCAGAAATAATATGAAAAAAGCAACAAAGAGTACAGGAAACAATCTCATGGGGCTCTTTCGTGCGAAGCAAGTTCCATCTGAGGAGGCTGTTCTCACTAGGGGCCAGGAGCTGTGGCGTAAGATGTCCATGAAACATCGAGTTTTCGGGAAGCTTCTGAATCTGAATCGACAAATTAACAATGAAATTTATGGTATGGATGATCGAAACCTTGATGAAGAAGTCGTTCAAAAGAATTTCTATTCAATTGATCCGAAAAATCGTTTGAAACGATGTTGGGATGTGGTGGTAATCATATACACAGTCTATCTTGCGCTCATATACACATTTATAATTGCGTTCGTGGACACTATTAGCAAGGGCGTTCTGATAATAAATCTTGGAATGTCAAGCGTATTCTTGGTTGATTTGATATTGAATTTCTTTACAGCCTATCATGATGAAGACGAAATTGCAATTCGAGATTTGCCAAGTATCATGCTACACTATCTTCGTACATGGTTCTTTCCTGATCTTCTCTCAGCAATCCCATTTTTCGCTTTCCCATTATTTTCTGAACAAAACGCGCAGATAGGAGATTACAGATATGTTCTGCTAATTCCTCTAGTGAAGGTATTCAAGTCAATGACTATATTTCTTCAAAAAGACTGGGTCGGCCTTTTCAAGGTGTTTAAAGACACAGGAACTTACGTTATGCGAATGATTAAAATCATCTTATTGGCTGTTTATCTTGTGCACTTGTCTGTTTGCATCTTCATGATAACGGCACGAACAAACCTAGATATCGCTACTACTTGGGTATATCGGCTTCAGCCTGAAATGGTTTCGCTGTTTGAGTTGTATATTGTCGGAGTCTATTGGTCGGTCCAAACTTTGGCAACAGTCGGATTTGGTGATATTCAATTAGTCACAAATTCTGAAAGGCTATTCGGGATCGTTTGGCTCGCTTTCGGTAGTGCTTTCTATTCTTTTCTAATCAGTAACTTGCAGAGTGTGGTGGAGCAGGCCGATGCTGATAGAAAAGATTTGAAATCGAAGATTGCTGCAGTCATGAAGTTTGCTACAGAGACAGATCTCCCTGACGACATTATTCAAAAACTTAAGAAGTACATGGAATCTCATAAGAACCATACTCAAGCCTCAACCGAAGATATCAACATCATCGATGAACTTCCTTATACTTTAAAAGCGCAGATACTTGTCAGTATGAACGCCAAAATTGTCGACAAATTGCCTTTCTTCGAGAATAAAAATGTGGATCTAATTCTACGGATTGTTCCTCAGCTGAAACCTCTTTCACTTTCAACCAATGAAATTCTATATCGCGAAGGAGATCACACAGAAGAAGTCTTTTTCCTTTCCTCAGGATTCATCAATTTTAAAGCATCAAACGGCATCATCTTTCATACCGTCTCAGATGGTGCTATTTTTGGAGAAGTAGAGGCTATTCTTAATGTTGTGAGAATTGGAACAGCTCAAGCTGCAGTCCCAACAAAACTTTTCTCCTTAGAGAAGAAATTATTTCATGAGATGATAAAAGACTTTCCTGAGGTTGGACAGCAACTCACCCGTAATAATATCACCACGAGAGCAGAAATGCTTAGAAACAAGAACAGGGTCCTGAAGATAAAAGGGCAATTGGAATCGAAAGTTATTACAGGTACAGCGGCACACACTTATGCTGTAGACACAACTCAGCTTTCAAAAAATCTCTTGTCAAACCCACTAGAAAAAGGAAAGACTGAACTAAAAGAGAAAATCAAGAGAGGAGTGGGGAAAATGATAAAACAACAACTCCTTAATGCGAACAAGACAGAAACCAATCCTTCTCAACCTTCAACTCAACTAGATCCGGCACAATCTCTCAAAAAGAAATCCGAAGACCAATCCAAGCAAATTAGTCATCCTCAAAGGGAAGAGAAGAAAAAGAGCGTTACTCAACTTATAAAAATTCGAAAGAACCTTTTAACTGAGGAAGCAAGCCCCAAGAACAGTCCGAAAGCACAGGAATTGTCAAATGAATCAGAAATAAACACTTCCGAAGGAGATTTACAGAAAATGATGCTGGAGATGTACAATAATTTTGTCAAGAATATAGATTCCTTCTCGGATACATTCGAAGCACATCAAAATGAGATACAGCATTCAATTGATAAACTCGAATATAAATGCAATGTGGTTGACGAACTTCTCTATTCTGTAAAAGAGATTTCACGAAAACAGGAAGAAATGGAATCGTATTTGACTGGCTTGCTCATAAATCAACAGAATGATAGTTGATTTGAATTTCTCATTTTGTAATTTCTTCAAATATGAGAACTCAAATTTTCTCCCTTTACTTGGAATTGCTGTGAGTAGAACTAAATTTTTTATCAGTATGTTTGGTTATTCAATCCATATCGTCAAATGTTGCTAGTTTGTACCATAAGCTAAAAAAATTATTTTTCATTTAGGTAAAGAAAATCTACCTGAGCTTCAGAAAATAGTTGAATTCTTCAAGAGTAAGTAGCAGCATCGACGGAGAAGGTGTCTGTTGTCGAAATATTTAACTTTGTTTAAATTAATTTTGTTTCTGCTAGGAAGGAAATATTTATTGTTTATTCTACAAATGTCCTACAAGCCACTCAATACAAATATCAGTGACCAGACGAATATTTGCAGCGACGAAAATATCTATTTTCTTAGTACTCCACTTCAAACGATATCCGCCAACCGTAATGCATTCATATCCACAGCAAATCCAAATGTTGATGCGCATGGCCAATTCAAAAACTCTAACTTCAATAATAACTTCGATTATCCACCTATCGGAACTAATTATCCTCCAGCTCAGATCCAGGCTACTGAAAATTTTGCAATAAGAAATTTCGATATTATCTCTCAACAAAGAGAATATGTCATTTCTGATACGATTACCAGTCAAAAGTCACAGCAGTATGTAGAAGAACAAGATTCATGTGCAACAAAGCAGTCCACAGCAAATGAAACGGATATGAAAGTTGTTATACATAAGGTTCAATTTGTTGACACTTTAGATGGATTATCATTGCAGTATGGAGTTTCGAAGGTGGCCATCAGAAAATTTAACAATCTTGAAGATGATAATATATATTTTCTGAAGACATTGAAGATACCAAACCCAAGTAATATACCTACAGGTTCATCAGACATGCCCATAATTTTTTCAAACAAACAAGACTATACAGAAAGCTATGCTGTAAACTACGATCAAGAAGAGCTCGAGAGGATAAGAAAGCAACAGTACTTGCATTAAACTTGTATGGTTACTGGAGTGACATAATTGTGCTAGAAAAATTGACCTATTTCAAAGATATATGGATAAAGAAGATTATAAAGCAGCGAAATACTATCTTACGGTAAGTTTGTCTTCATGTAAAAAATGAAAATTATTCGGAAAAGGAAAATGGCTGGGAACTCGCAAAAGCACTGAAGAATTATAAGGCTGACTTGGAGTTTGAGAAGAAATATGTTGAAACCCAGAAAAAGAATAATGGACTCCTCTATAAAAAATTAGCTTAGGGCATTGCTGGTATAAGTCACTTTTATCCTATTCGATATTTGTGACCATCATAATGCAGGAAAGATGGTCAATTTTAGTCTTAATTGGTTACTTTTACTTCTAAATATACATTGTCATTATTAAGAAAACTCTTAACTCTTTGTGTACAGACACAGCCTGGTACTGTCTATATAGAAACTGTAATCCTAACAACAGAACAAAGCTAACATTGAGGACTAATTATGAGTGAGATTCTCTGTCCGAACCTGCAGTTCACATTTGAAGTATTATATTGTATTTTTTCTATAATGTACATCCTCAGCTGAAGCAATTATGTATGTCTGCCATTTGATTGCTAAAAGAGATAGAAAATATTTCTCTTTTTTTTTTGTTGGTTTACGAGAACAGAATCATTGCAAGCAATAAATTTTAGGAGAAGAACTAATCTAATTAAATGATATCCACAACAAGCTTGCTTCTCCAATCACTGACTTTCAATGCACTATAGAGCTATATGATAAATAGTTAGAAGAGTAACTTTAATGAGAATTACCATTCCAACAGCAGAAATTGAGCTGAAAAATACCGTAGCATAATAGATTGTGTAGCCGCAGACTAGACTTTCTCCCTAAGAGGTAATATCCATCAATCCATTACAAATAGGATTGTGTGTATGCTGTACTTTCACATTATTTTGTAACTGAAATTCATCAGTAAGCGTACAAAAATTCTGATTATTCGACATTGCATCCCTGATTGATATCCAGTCAAAGAGGCTCGAGATTGCCTTTATATTTTGAAAAAGAAAATCAGCACTTTGCTGCCAATACCATTTACCAAAACAACACTCACGAACAACCCTCCTTGGTAATACTATTAAATGACACAATATGAGTAAAAAGTTGCTTTGAAAAATTTATTGTTTACCAGATCTGCATATTTTTTACTTTCTCTTCTTACAGCGTACATTCCTATACCAACTGACAGCATTGCAATTAGGCAAAAGCACACTCTCAGTTCTGATATTGCGATTTCCCATGGACAAATGACCTGAGAGTCAACAGAAAATTGCTGAAAATTCAGTGGCTGCTTACATTCGCACTTGCTTGGACTTCATTATCTATTGTCAAAAGTACTTCCGCCTTTCAACATTAAATAACTAGTTCAGGAAATTACCCTTATCGGTCCTGTTATAGATCTGCAGTTGATAGCTTTCCTCAGTTCTCGACAGATTACGCCATATCCTGATGAAGTTTGAGTGGTATTATGTCAAGCAGTTATTTTCAGATGAGTACGTGAATTCTCACTATCTATTTCACATTCCCATACATCTGCCGTGCCAAAGAAACAAAGTATTAGAAGCATCAAGAGCGAACCCTGGATTATATCAAAACATATTAATAAGTTTACTGTTGTAAATGAGAATTGTCACCATGACGCCTAGAAGAGTCGCAAAAGTGATTTTGGTTGTATCATCGCCTTCATATAAAATCTTTTTTGCTGCTAATATTTCCTTCCTGGTCTCTCCTCGAATGTTCTCAAGCATTTATTTTCTCAGGATTCTGTACTTGGAACTTGGTGATTTATTTTTCTGGAAAGTTAGATATAATTCGATTTTGAGTAATAAGATAACGCTTATTGAATATTTGACAGCAAAAAGTTACTATTAGTGTAAAGCGCGAATAGAAAGGTAAGCCAGGGCAGAGAGACAAAAATAGAGGAAAAAAGTAAAAAAAAAAAACCCAAAAAACCGATATTATCTCATTGAATAAAGGATGGAGCTTTCTCCCAGTATTATCGAATCTATAGCCAGAGAGCTTTTTTTCGCCCGCTTTAAGTTATTTCCAATGAGAGCACTAACAATTCAATTTCAAACAACGATATCTCACAGAAATTCCTAAATTTCATTACTTATAATGCGAAAGGGGCAATCTCTAATCTCTACAAGCCTTCCTACCTAAGTTAATAAGTTTTTTTTAGCGAGCGTAGAGGGGAAATAGTTGATTGAATCAGAGCAAGAGTAAAACTCCAAAAATAAATGAACGAAGAAGGTAAAAACTACATGCAACATAAAACTCAAATTTTCTTACTTATTATTTCCCTTTTCCAATTGCGACTTTCGCCTTCCCTTTATTTAATCCTTCAAGCAAGCTGCAAGCTTTGCAAACTTCATTGCTGGAAATATACCCACATCTGGTGCAGGTCTGCTTCTTAGGAAGTTTAACTTTGACACCGACATCTAAGTGCTCAGCTGAATGTATGATATCGACGATTGAAGAAGGTCGAATATTTTCTAAATCTTTGATGAGCTCTCTAACGTGGCCTCTATAAGCATTTGGTGAATAAATACATTCAGTAGAGAAGTAATCCAATTTTTTATGATAAGCATAGAGTACGATTTCCTTCTCATAAGTATACTTGAAGGGTTTTGCACGAGGGATAACGCTATCTCGTCCAGTAACGATATCAACGCATTTACCAAGTCGGAAGAAGTCACCTCGCATCAGATTCATCAAGACAGTTTCTGCAATGTCGTCGGCATTGTGACCTGTAACAATCATGTCGACTCCGATCAAAGCCGCTCCACGGTCCAAGGCCTGTCGTCTAAAGACTCCACAGAAAGTGCAATTATTGGTCAAACCAATTTCTTTAACGATTTCATCCATAGTCCAGCCATAAAGGTCTTTATAGCTGACAATTTTTAAAGGTAGTTCATAGGTTTGTTGATTCTTCTTCACAGTTTCCAGTGAATCATCACGATATCCAGTGATTCCTTCGTCTACGGAGAGGAGGAACAGCTCCAAACCATAGTTGTACCGTTTATTCAGTGCACTCATTACGTGAGCGAGGACAGTGGAGTCTTTACCTCCTGAAGCTGCTACAGCTATCTTCTGTCCAGGCTTGAAAAGTTTGTTTGATACGATAGTGTAGTGGATTTCTTCCTCGAAAACATGGAAGAAACATTCTTTGCAGATCATCTTCCTCGTTTTCGGCCTCAGGATGAATGCCTTTTCGACTTTGCAGGTCTCACAAAGTTTCTTGACCATTTCACTTAAAACTAAAAATATCAATTACCAGAAGAGCAATTATCTGGTAAATAATTCAAAGAGAGCGAATAGAAACGTTTCTCAACGCAATGAAAGGAATTCGAACTGCTTTACTGTAAAAGTATGCTGAATGCAACCATCATCCTCTTAGAGAGAGAGGCGGTGCCCCTATCAATGAATAAATCTGAAAATTCTCTTTTATTTCAATAAGACGTATCCTAAAGCACAAAAGAGCTGAGGTTTCGACGAATCAGAATAGATAATCATCATTCACTCAAGAGAGAGTCAATTGCTCGCTAATTTTGAGTGCAAAAGTGATATTTCCGATCATAAAGCGATTTGTCCTATCTGTCTCTTAAAACAAACTTGTTGATATAGTATCATTTTCTCTCAACATAACTATAAGAAGAATGATGATATTCATTCCGGAAGATAGCTTATTTTGAAGAATTTCTTAGAAGCGAAAGCTCAAATTTTTGAGAATGTTTCTTTTTCTTTATGAACGTCTGAAGATTAAGTTGCAAATGAACTATTCTTGAAGTTATTTTGAGCTACATAACTTTGAGGCAGAGTTGCAATTAATGACCAACGTTGGTTTGGGTTGGATTAACGAATGGTCTTCTAACTTCGAGGTAATCATCAATTTCTCCATCAGGTCCTCTGTTTAGAAAATAAAGTCAGCAATTTATCAATAAACATTTGGTTAACCTTGTATCTTGAGATGGCTTCTTCTCTTGAGCTCTGGCCTTTCTGAAAATGTGAAGAAGGATGCTGGTAGTTTTTTCAATGCTGAGTTTTTCTCCAGGAGCAAGCTTAGCATATTCGTCTTCGAATACATCACTGTAGAATTTGAGATTAGGGTTCTCAGTAGAACGGGTTTTATTTACTCGATGTATTCAAGGATTTGCTCGGTTGGAGTACTTTTTCCTGATTGCTTTATCTCGTATTCCTCGTTCTCTTTTTGAATGTAGCGGTTGTTAACCTAAAGCGACATAGAGAGTTAGAGAAAATGGATTAAAGAAAATGAACCTCATAAGTGAAAAGCTGGAATGGATGGGTGTTGTATGAAACAAGTTCGAAGTCTCTATCGAGCTGATCAACGAGTCTTCTTTCCTAAATCGAGTGTTAAAGTGGGATGGATTAGATGAAAGCTTTTACAGCACCGTGCTTGATCAATTCCACAGGAGTGTCAGCGGCCAAAGGAGCAATGAAGAAAGTTCTCAGAGCAAGAATGAAAGTTTCCTTGGAAGTTAGAGTTAGCTTCAACTCAAGAGATTTTGAATTTGTTTACTTCAAGTCTCTTGTCACCATAGAAATATTGCTTGCAGTGTCTTGAGATGTTTCTGTAAGAGTGATGAGCTGGGATGAATCGACAGTTAGCAATCTTTTTTCAAGAATGTGAGCAAATTTTTACCTCTCAAGAAGGAGTTGTGATCCATTCTGGTCTTGACGCCTTGAGTTTGCTCACTGTTGGTGGGTCGTGGCATGTTGAAAGACTTTGGGAAGTAGTTGTTTTTCCAGCCAGTTTTAGTCCAGAAGAAAGATTTGTTTCTGATCTTGTAAACCATTTTCGATTTCTTCCCTTACTCTAAACAATTTATTAAATTGATTAATTGTTTTGTATTTCAAGAATTTTTTTAATCGTGGAAATCTTTAAAAAAAGCAAGCGGTGTGATGGTCATCTTAAAAAAGTTTTTTTGGTTTCTCACCATCTATTTGCAAGTATTCCCGTATTTTAAATTTATAACCTTGCTTCTTTTTGATCAGACAGGCTGAAACAATGAATTCTCACAGTCATACTTGAATATTTTGAAATCGCCAGCAAAAAATGAATTGGAGTAAGGCTCTCATTGGACTTTAATCAACGAAGTGAACCGCCTGTCTACTGCGATAAAAATCGAAATCACGACTGCATTAGATTAAATAAGCCACCTTTTAGAAAATGGATCGCATCACAAGAACGATTTTCGGAAAAATAATTGAAAAGCATCTTTCTACCTTGCGCTCCATCTGCTCATTTACCTGGCTTAAGTATTCATTTTTCAGATGCAATTTCATTTTTTTTTTTAACCTGCAATTAATATGAATATGAGAACATTCCTTTTGGTACGTGAGGCTGTTAATTGGAACAATAGAAATGTTTAACAATTTGGACACGCTTAACAACTCTCTGGAGCTCAAAGAGACAAAGAAAAGCTTTTACAATTTCCATCAATGAAATTCTCTTTATTTTAACTATCACAAATAAATAACTGATTGAAGATCTTTTCTACTTCAGTAAAAACTATTCAGTGACCTAACCTTCATGCATATATACAACAGTATGAAATGACCAACTCACAGAGAGTTCATGATATTTTCTGATTGGGTACCAATCTCTTCAATAACCATTTGAGATTCTAAATTTTTCGTAACTTTTTCTTCTTTCATAACGTCGTCCTCATTCTCACGAGTCTTTATCTTGACAGTACCGTCTTCACAGACAATAGCAATATCTTCAGGAAGCAAATAAAGTATATCTCTGATACTTTTGATCAATGTCTCTGCGTCAGAGCCCTTGTAATTGTCGAGCACATGGTCGATATCTCTGAGTTTAGAATAGTAAAAATCTCTCTCAGATCTCATATTTTCAAAGAGAGGAGATTTTTCCACGTCAATCTTTTGTCTTTCCAAAAAATTTGTAATGTCAGTAAGAACGTCTGCTTCCTTTTGCCCGAAAGTCTGAAGATTAGTTGTGGAACTTGTGTTCGAACGACTTCCTAATCCTGGATTTGTCTTTGCTCCAGTCAAGGAAGTAAAACTTTGTGGCATGGGAAGTCCTGCTGGTTTTCCTGGCAATTTGGCGAGAGATCCTTTTGAAGGGTCCTTTACCAATGTTGGCTTCTGTAAGTTATTGCTCTTTTCAACAGCTATTAATTCATTCTCTGCGTTTCCTCTGCGAGCAACAGCATCATATTCTGCCGGATTAATGGTGCAGTTCGCTTGTACGAATTTCAACATCCACTGTGCGAATTCGAGGTTATCTTGATATTTGGCTTTCACGAGCTTCTCCACCTGGGCGCATGCTAACGAAAGGCAACAAAATAGCAATGTTTACATTAATCACCTTGGTAACGTTGCACCTTGTAAAGGATTGCTGTAGTATTTTGAAATTATAAACAAACTCATATTCGAATTTGGCCTTCCAGTTCACCTTATGCAGAGGAACTTTTCCAGGATAAACCATGTCTAAAAGTTGACAGTGAACTGCGCCCGTTCCAAGCTGCTCAATCTTTGTGAGATTTAGCTGAAAGATGACGAAAGATGAATTGTTTCAGCCTATATATTAGAAACTTACCTTCAAAGTATCATTGATCCATTGAATGATGTCGTTTCTGGAGAGGGATGAGTCGTTGGTTTCAATCATATCTCAGCAAGTAAAAATAAATTTTCAATTTTCAAATTTAAAACTCATATCTGATCACTCAACAATTTTTGAATTGCACAGAAGCTGATTCGTAACTGAACCAGAAGAATTATGCCTTTATGCATAAGGCTATAATTCTAGTGATAACTAAAATGACCATAAAAGCATAAAAGATGTCTCTTGTGCACTTCTGATGTCACTTTTTAAAATACAGAGATCAAAGTCTCCTTCGAAAAAAATGAATCTAAATTATGCTTTTTAGTCAGTTCTTACCGGAATTTTGTTGCAACTTGCTCATAGCATATTCAAACCCCTCCAATTATTCATGTCTAATTGAAAGACAGAGAGCATTCCAAATGTATGCAACAATATTAGATTCCATTTTTCTCAAGTATTTGATGAAAACACTAAGGAAGGTTCACATCTGTAAACTTTTCATTCTCCCTCATCGCAATGTTCCGCTTAACAAATTAGTAAATTTAGGTTCTCTACTTGATGGTCTCAATCTAAGAAAACCCCCCTGTGCTGATTGAGATAAATCATATCCATAATTTTTTCATTTTATTTGTTAAATTCTGACTTCAAGCTCTTATTCCACTTTTCAGCAGGTTGATAACCCACTCACCAACCTCAGCCTTTTTTGATTAAGTCGGTTTGTTTAGCAGAACAATTAATTGAATATTAACGCAAAAAAACAGAAATTGCTTCCTGCCAAATAGTCTAATAGAGGATACCAAAAAAATTAAAGACGATTAAACGAAATTATTTGATTTAAACGGATTCAAAGCACCAGCTCAGCTTCTGAACTAAACGCAAGCAATCATTAAAGCAGGATGGCAGTCTCTAATTATAGATTAGTACCTCCTCCCCTCCTCAAAAAGTTAGAAAAGCTAAATTCTTACTCTCTCAGGGTACGTTAGATCGGTCCACTCAACAAGAATTTGCCCAAATGGTTTGGGATAAGCTTCCTCAGAAACATAAAAAGATTCTACAAGCGAACCTCACCGTGCGACTTTACAACTCTAGAGAGGATTCAAACTTTTCAAAATGTCAAATAAATGTATTGACTCTTTCCGTTTGAATGATGCCACTTTGCAATGATTTCCAGATCGATGCTGAAAACCCAACTTTGCTTTCCTATCACTACCTCTCTGCAAATCAAAACACCTATTCTATTGATTTGCTGCGATTGTCGAAGAAGCGAGGGATTCTATGGAATGAAGATGCATGGGCGCAGCTTCGACAAGATAAAAACCTCAGCACTGAAATAAAGAGCAAGGTCCGTTCCGATGTCATCATATTGTTTAAAGAAGGTAAACCATAATACATGGATCGCCCATTAATCAATACATGATAGATGACGACCTTGAAGTATTTGTCCTATTTCAGAATAAAGAAGATATGTTTGATTGGTCCACAAGTAAGTATCAATGTTGATTCTTGGTCGAACTATTATTTTTCAAGGTCTGAAAGCATATCTGAAGTTTTTTGAGGAGAAGGATAACTTAAAACCTGTGGGTTCCAAATCTTCGCCGGTTGGAAAGCTACATGGAAAAAGCGCTTCAGAAAAGAATCTGCAGGTGCGAAATTCCTTTTCATTTGACAGCAGACCGTAACCTCATTTTTCAAGAGTACCACGATCAATCCAGAAGCATACATGGCATCAGGGCGAACCATTGATCGCGTAAATGAGTTCTTTACATGGCTCTCTTACTACTTTATTACAATAACAATAAGATTAAAACCGAAATGAAATTATTCCGCATTGTATTTGAGGAAGGCGACAAACATTGTAACAAGTTTTTTTGTGGTTTTGTAACAATTTATTTTGGATAGACGGCACTTCTAGAGTTTTATTGCATCTATCTCCAACAAACAGCCGCCTGAACTGCAGGGTTTACACCATCGAAATACCTGGAAAGAAATACTTTGTATGATGCTATTAAGCAGACCTAATCTAACAAATTTACAGTCGGATCGCGACAATTTTATGAAACAGGTCATGAACGAAATCAGTCCATTGGGATTTTTAGATAAAGAACTCATCCGGGAGATAATTCATGTAAATATCCCACTTTCTTCTTTGGGTCATCCTCGATATATCTATCAAGAGAAAAATGCAAAACATAGTTTTCAAGGAGCAAAATAAGAAGATCGAAGATATTCTTGATCAGACCTACGAGTCTGAAACGGTAAAATCTTAAAACCGGACCATATGTCAATATAATTTCAAATGTGATAATTTAAAGAGTGAGCCACTACCTTCAACGCTATCAAAAATTGCCGTTCAACTAAAAACACTACAAGCAGCAAGTAAGGAGAAGATAGCCAGCAAAGATTCAGATATCTCAGCAGTTGCCTTATTATTTTCCAGCACACACTCACACCTTTGCCCTTTAGAAACTCATTTACATGATGAATTATGCAAAACTGGAATATATCGCAGAAAATTATGAGACTTTAGCACAATTAAAGGTAAATCTTGTGTTGCTGATTCTTTTGTTAAGAATTATCTTTCTGTCAACAATAGATGGCTGCAAAAGGAACTTTTATCTCAAACACGGAAACACCGCGGGAAGAGGATGAAACTCCCACGAGGATGACCGCTATTTTGAAAAAGGATCCACCTCTGAACGATAGAAAAAATGCCTGTGATTGTTCAACAATAAATTGTAAAGTATTTTAGGCTGCAGTGCATCATTGTTGAAGAGAGAAATTTCGTTATTTTCTTTCGTTTGTTTTTTTTTCCTCAAATTGGGCTAGTTTTAGTGCTTGAAACTTTCTCATTAAGAGGATTCCTTTCAATATAACATTTTGAAGAAGCCAATAATGTGAATTTCCAGAAAATTGAAACGATAGCGATTTCTAGATAACAACAATGCTCATGTTTTGTAAGCAGATCTCTAAATTTCGCTTTCAAACGGAAATACTCTATCAATGCCGATGGATGTATGAAGCGGTTATGATATAGGCATATTTTATTGTTTTCAGAATTTTTGCTAACGAAGAAAAAAAAAAGGTGGACGAAAATCCCATGAGCAACGGCAAAATATTTCCATTTTTTTTTTCTCATTCTCTCGGTATATTCACAAAAAAACTCTAAAAACCAAGTTTAAGAGAGAACTATCTTCCAAAGAGTCGAATCTGAGTGAATAGGTATTGCAACTGACAGTAGAAAACACGTGTCTGATAGAACAATTTACCCCTCTTTAAAGCCAGCTCTGAATTAAATTCTTATTCAAATAGAATGTCAGGAAAATTCGTTTTTAGCATTATCGCTTTCGTTTCAAGCGTTCTTCTCTCTGGAGTTCAAGGCTCTGTCTTGGGCATTGACCTTGGAGGAGAATTTATGAAAATAAGTTCTGTTAGCCCCGGAAAATCCTTCATGATTGTTGAAAACACTGCTACGAAAAGAAAAACACAAAGTGCAGTATGATAATCTAACCTTTCTTATACTCAATATCAATGATCACTCTAGATCTCTTTTTATAACAATCAGAGATGGTTTGAAATCGATGCCATACAGAAGAAATCTCGAGCCTTCAACAGCACTTTCACATTCATTCAAAAGTATCTTGGAAAATCTTATGATGAGGGACTTATCCAAGCCAACAAAGAAAAGTACTACGACTATTACAACTTCGAAAAAGAGGAGGTACTCTTCAAATTTGGCCATCAAATCTCTAAAACCAATTTTCTTTCGGTTTAGGAAAAAGGAACTATCCAATTTGCGGTGAATGGTTTCAGAATCAAAGAAGGTGAGGATTTGTCGTTTACAGTTGAGGAGCTTGTAGGGATGTACCTCAAACATGCGAGGACCCTCGCAGAAAAGCAAGCAAACACAACAATTAAGGACGCCGTCCTCACCATACCACCTTACTATCGCATGCGAGAACGTTTTGCTCTGTATGACGCTATGCAATTTGCTGGGCTTACCCCTTTAGCTTTCATTCACGAGAACACTGCTGCTGCACTACATTATGGGATCGAGCGAAAAGATGAGAACAAAAATCATACCGTCATTTTCTACAACCTAGGTTCAACTTCGTTGAAAGTGAGTCTGGTTGAGTACAGCATGGAGAGTTCCAATGAAAAATCTGAGAAGAACAAGAAATATGAAAGCTTCACTGTTCTAGCTGATGCTTGGGAAGAGAATGTCGGCGGATTGGTTTTTGACATGAATCTTGCAAATTGGCTTGCAGATGAGTTTGATAATCAACCCAAGCGAGCAGGAAAAAAAAAGATCCGCGACTCACCACTTGCCATGTCAAAATTGATCAAAGAAGCAAATAAGGCGAAAGAGATACTAAGCGCAAATAAGGAAACTAGCGTTTACGTAGAAGCTCCGGTGGATGATCAAGACCTTAAAGCTACGATTCTGAGATCCAAGTTTGAAGAACTCAACCAAGCAGCATTTAGTCTCTTAACAGCTCCTATCCAGAAAGTCTTAGATGCTGCCGGAAAAACAATTAGCGAAATTGACGCTTTTGAAGTACTCGGAGGCGCAGTAAGAGTTCCAAAGGTCCAACAAATATTACAAGAGTTTGTCGGAAAGAACGTAGACGTTGGGGCTCACATGAATGGAGATGAAGCAATGGCTATGGGTACGTCTTTTCTCGCTGCAAGCATGAGTGCTTCATTCAAGACCAGGCCTATTTTCATGAATGATGGGCTGAACTACCCAATTTATGCGACTATCAGAACCCTTGGATTTGATGATGAAAACGACGATGAAACTGAAGGCAAAGACGAAACAACAGAAAAATTTGAAAAAAATACTACCCTTTTCCCAGCTAGACAGAAACTTGGAAGCAAGAAGGCTTTGAGCTTCACCCATGATAAGGACATCAAAGTTATTTTATTCACAAAGAATGATAATGGGGATGAAGAAATATTCACAACTTTCCATGTCACCAAAGTAACTGCATTTGCCAAGGTAATTTTTCGAAGCCATCCCACAACGCTCACTTGGAATTTGTTTTTTTAGAAACGCAACGAAAACACAACCTCACCGAAAATTCATCTTACATTTAAATTGAACAACCTTGGTTTTGTTGAACTCATAAAAGTAAGACGTATTCGATTGGCTACAGTATCAAACTTTTTCTAGAGCGAAGCATCTATGGAGGAAACGAAATTAGTGGAAGAAACATCTCTTCCAAAGAAAAACAAAAAGAATAAAACAAAATCAAGCACTGATCAAGAAGCCGACACAATCGTAGAAGGTGACGATGCTTCATCCACCAAAGAAGAATCCACCTCGAATGAAGACAGTCAAAATGGTGATAGTGAGAGAAAATACAAAGTATGGCACATTCAGATGTCATTTTCTAATTATTATTGATAATTTTAGAAGAAAACAATTTCTCACAACAAAGAGCTCAACATAAACCGTCATGTTCCTAGTCACATGCAGTTTTCTGTTGCCAAGATAAAAAAAGCTTTGAAGGGCCTTCGAAAAATTGAAGAGTTCGAAGATCTCCGCAGAAGAACATCAGAAGCCAAGAACAAACTTGAATCGTTTGTCTATCGCTCACAAGAGCTTGTTAGCGATGACGCATGGCAGGCATTTGCCACCGAAGAAGAGCTTGATAGCATCAGATCCATGGCGATGGAAGTAAATACTGGATTTTTCGTAATATCATTAACCTTGTGGGGGAACATTTAGAATGACGATTGGCTTTACAGTGATGATGCTAAAAACGCTGAATTGAAAGACTTTGAAGAAAGACACGATAAAATGTATACTTTAACGAAGAAAATTACCTTCCGAAAGGATCAAGCAAAAATTCGGGACAAAGTTATTTCAGAAGCGAGAAAGACTCTCAATGATCACATCTCTAAAGTAAAAGCTCTCAATAATAGCAAGCCTTGGATAAAGGAAAGCGAAAAAGAGGACCTGATTCAATTGATAAAAAAAACTAGCTCTTGGCTTGATGAGAAAGCTGACAAGTTAAAGAAGCAAAAGAAGAATGAAGATCCTATTATTAAGACAGAGACAATCGAAGCTAAAGTCGCCTTAGTCAAGGAGAGCTTTGCTAAATTGAAAGCTACACCCAAACCAAAATCCGAAAAAGAGAAGGTAAATTGATTTGATTTCTTCGCTTAAAAATTTGTAGTCAAAGAACAAGACGAAAACTTCGAAAGGATCAGCCTCAGAAAATTCAGAAGAGCAACTCTTCGAGCTGTTCATGAAACATAAAAATATCACAATCTCTGGTGTCGATGACAGCTTTAAAGAAATGCTCAAGAACTCTATGAGTGAGGAATTTAAGACATGGAAAGCAGATTTTATGAAAAACTTTACTGACGCTATAAATCAGAAAAAAGAAGGAAATGAAGCAGGATCGGATTCTCAACCTTCAGACACTGTAATTTAACTCTCTTTTAGATAGTTTTCTTAACATCTGCCAATCACTAAAGAATGATAACGATAAGAAAGCACAGGAAAACGTAGAATTATAAAGAGCGATGACGAGAAGAGATACATCTAATGGTTTGCTAGACTTATCAGTTATTCAATCAATAAATGTATCTGAGGAGTTAGTTTGCAATTTGTATCAGAGATAAAACTTCATCAGGTTAAGAATACTATAAATTATGCTGCTGTAATGAAGGACACATACATGATTCTAACAAGAAAGCTAATCCTCTAACCGACTTTTTTAAAATGCATGAGTTTTGTTCACGTATGAATAAGAATTCTAACACTAGAGAATCAGTGTGAATGAGCTCTCTGTGATCTTGTAGAGCTTTGTCTAGCATTTTCACACAAAATTTTAAAGCTTCGTTGAGATGAGATTAATGAGACTCACAGCCACTATTAATTTGTTGGATCCTATTTTACATTTTTATTCTTATCTGAAGCTGTGAAAAGATTTATTAAATTTGTCGAGAACTATACACTCGCTGTATTAGATTTACCAGAGCTATCGGTTGCTTAAGGATAAATGAAAAACTCAAAACAAAAAAAAAGAGATCAGAAATGAATTATCACGAATCACCAGCAATCAAACATGTTAAAACCAAAAGCTAAAATGTTATTCGCCTTGATTCATCACCAGACTGAATAAATATAGGCAAAGAATAAATTTAGGCTGTTTTCAGTCTTGATAGCAAGGAAGAGAGAGGGATTTTGTAATATATACTAACATTTTCTAAGGATTTACTGTTTCGTGATTTCATTGACTGGTAACTGTGGTTTCTTTGTTTGAGAGGACTCATCATACTCCAGCTTCCAGATTCGAATTGTTTTGGTGTCTGATGTCAGAAGTGTTCCATCACAGAGCTTGGAAACGTTTTGAATCATCGCTTTGTGGTCTTTCAAAACTGCTAGCATCTGAGCTCTTCTCCAATCCCAAATGTAAACATAATATTCTTTAAGTTGTTTCTCATTTGCGCTGGTAGCAATTTTTCCACAGCTCAGATATGTCATCTTATTAATTGGTCGTTTATTGTTCGTAAAAGCTTTGAGTAATTTCTTATCTTTGAGACTCCAAATTTTAATCATATTATCACCTCCTCCAGTGGCGAAAAACTCTAAATCAGAAGCGTCTTCGCGATCGTAGAGAAGAGCAATTGCTTTGACAAAATCTGAGTGGGCACATTTCATCTTGAAGTGATACTTATCTTCTGCGTGAATTTCGCCGTTCATTTTTATCTCCTCTTCATCACTTTTCTTAATCTTGCCTGGAAGTTCTTTCCCATTCGCTGGGTCGTCTTCCCATTTCCAAAAATTAACTGACTTATCGTGACTTCCTGAGATTATAAAGGAACCTCCAGCAGCATTGCACTTTGGCAGAGGAACTAAGCAACTGATAAATTCAGAATGGGCCTCCGTTTCCTTGTATAATTTTATTTTAATGTCAACCTCTGGCTGTGTAGTTCTTGAGATTATCAAAGACCAAATTTTAATCATGTTGTCACAAGCTGCAGTAGCAATGTAGTAAGTACAAGAGTCATCCTTGACTGAGTACTCCCTCTTCACTTCTTTAATACAAGAGATACCATTTTCATGAGCTTTTTCAAAGATCGTCAAAAATTTGTTTGCGCTATAGTCCCAGACTTCGATGTGAGGACATTCATCGTCCCCTCCAAGAAGAACAAAATGGTTTGTCTGTTTAGTTTCCTTGTTCAGAAATTCCAGGGGACACATACTTTTTATTTTGATGTCATCATCTTCTTCGTTAGATTGGTCAATTTCATTCAACTCTCTGTAGTTATGAGAGGCATCCCACACTTTGAATATTCTGCTCGTCGATGCTGTCAACAGGATATCCTCCGATAGACTTGCACAAAGCGTGGAAGACGATGTTGTTATATTAGTTGTGCAGATCACTTTGGGAAGCTTTTCAACGACTTCTACCGAAGGCTGCTCTTCTACTACTCTTACCTTAGGAATCTTTGGGTTGAAGAAGTCTAATTCAACTCTTTGAAATATTCCTTTGTAAAAATTGTCTTGAATTCGAACTTTGAGTGTTTCTAATTCATTGTGCCAAACTTCCTCGAATTTCTTGGGATCGAATCTCCGAAATCCTTCTTCAATCTCATCACGCAGGCTCTTCAAGTCTGTTTGAAGCCCTTTTACACCGCCATACTGATCGAAAATTTGGTTACTATACTCTCCATTATAAACCTTAGAATAAAACTCTTCCAAGGTTCCTTTCTGAAAATTCACACCGAGTTCAGCCTTCATAAGGTCATATATTGGTTTTTTACAGTTTTTGTATGACATTTGATCGAGTTTTTTCTTCACCTTTTCGAAAGCCTCATCTTGAAGCTTCTGCTTTTTCCACAGCAAAGAGTTCATTTCATCACTTAAGCTGCTAAAAAATTCCATGAATTCCTTGAGAGCCTTTTGGAAAGTTTCGAGCATTTTATTTTGGGACTCATTTATCTGTTCGCGCTGTTTTGTGAGAGAGGTTGTGATCTGATCAAGAAGAAACAAAACGCTGTGGTTGTCAGCCGGGTCGAAAAGTCCTTTCAGATTATTAAATTCTTTGTACCAGTCGTTAAGCTTGCAAACGAGAGTCTTATGATTAAAAGCAAGTCTTTCATGCTCTGGCTGGCATTCAATACATAATACTCGATGATGGCATTCTCGAGCTGTGCACACCATTTCGATGGGTTTTGTCGGATGGAAACGACAATATGGTTTCTCTCCAATCACTGGAGCGGCCTTTTTCGCGAGTTCACTCATTTCACAGATCTGGATGAGGGGAAAAAAGGTTGATAGAAAAGACGGGTTTGATTTATTTATGTAATTAAAAAATCAGAGTACCAATATTCTTGAACGAACTCATTCATACTCTTCTTATTTTGAGAATAGAATGCAATAGTGACAAATTTAGAAGTGCCTGCTGCAGGATAAAGAGCTTTCAAACCTCTCAAAGTTCAAGAATGCCCTGCATTACTCTCCTCATTCACTCATCCATTGAAATTTGCATAATGGAAACATTCTCAGTTCTCACAAGGGACTAGCATGCTGAGAAAGAAAATAAAAGAGGGGTATATCATCAACAGTAACTGTATTTAAGCTTAAACCGAGAATTTTACAAACCAATATTGAAGATGGTTATTGGCTTTATTTCATGTGTATTATCTCTTGAAAATCTCGATCAGACAAAGGAGTCTATGAAGAGTTGTATCTCAGCTGTCGTGTTGGTTGATTAATTCGAGCTTGAAATTGCTTGCGTATTTAATGTTTTTGTTTGTTCTTAAATGGTAAAATTATATATTGTTAGGTTTGATGATATAAATTATGATCATCGGGCACTACTAGCAAAGGATCACCCAATTCAGCACACATCTGGAGACGTGAGCTTATTAAATCTTCTCCTGCCCAAGTATTTCAACTAGTAATACATGGTCGCTTGGTGAAATATTAACGACAACGACCTCTCAAAAAAACAAAATCAAAATGTCAGAGAATGTTGGATTGAATCGCTTAATTCATATTTCTGCACTGTCTGTTTAAGAATCTGGAAATTGGCTTTTAACGCAAGAAGAAGAAAAAGAGGCATGTTTCATTATTAATTAAGATCTTTATATTGATCTTGTAAAGACTTATTGAGAATTAAAAAATCAACTAGCTTACAGCAATATCAATGACAACTGAAATGCAAACTAACGAAAGACAGAAGATTTTAAGACAGGAGTTTGCTCAACTTGATCTTAATCATGATTCAGTCCTCACAAGAGATGAGCTTTTCCGAGCCTTAGATGATTTGGTAAGTTTATTTTTTGAATTTCTCAATTTTGGTTGATTCCTGTCCTGCTTGATCCCCTTGCTTCATCTAATTATTTGTATACAGAACAATGGAAAACAATTCGATCGTGGAGTGGCAAATCAATTATATGACCAGATGGATCAAGATCATGATGGAACTGTGACACTTGAAGAATTTATGAGAGTTTTTATGGCCGCAGAAGATATTTTGAGACAGAAGATTGATCGCGCAGAAATTTACCTTCAAGATTTTCAAAAACAGAAGCAAGAAGCAATTCAAAAACTTGAAGAACTTAAAAAATCCGAGCAATTGAATCAGCATGGAATCATGGTCGGAAGCGTACTTACCGCTACTGTTATGGAGGTTCAGGACTTGCCTCTAAACTCGATACAAGAAGTCTATGTGAAGCTTATCTGCGAAGAGAATCATTACCAAACAGAAATCGTAAGATATGCTGGTAAAGCTGCTCTGAACGAAGTATTCACAGTGTAAATAAGCAACAAGATACAAATGGGTTGAAAAGAAATTTTGTTAGGGACGTGAATACAGGCATGGAAAGGCTTAAGGTTGTCGTAATGACCCATGATCCCCAAGGTCAAGATGAAGTCCTGGGAGAAATCGTTATCCCTGTAAGCAGACTAAGAGACCAATATCGACACGATGAGCTTTTCGATTTGCAAGATCTCAGTGGTCGCCCGGTCAGCGGAAAAATCCATCTTGTCCTTCAATGGATCCACTCTCGGGTTAAATACCTCTCTGATGTGATCAAAAAGTGGGATGATCATATCCGCACTCAGATCGAAGATAAGGCAGAATATGAAAGAGACTTAGCTATTCTCTATGAGCCATTTAAAGGGTTACTGAAATTGAAAAGTCCTAATGCTGGTGCTCAGGGAAGGCAACCTCGACAAGCACCAAAGAACGATTTTTCTGGGGTTGAGCGCGGTGGAGGAGGAGTACAAAATGGTGGGTTATCAATTGGGAAAAAATTAGGAGCCTCATTGGGTCAAGGAGATACCCAGTGGCTGAACTATAGTTACTACGCTTCGCTGCTTGTGTTCCTCTTCGCAGTTCTTGCAGGCTTTGGAAGGAATACTTTCCTCGATGTAACAAATCATAAATATTTTCCTGTCCTTAACTACAAAACCCATTTGCCAATTCATAGATTCTAATTACGCTGGCTTTCGTGCTGCTTTCGAACACGTATATGAGGGAATTCGGTGGGTTCAAAATTGTGTTGATTGGTGTCGGAGTATCGCTCTGTTACGATATTCTTTGGCTGAGCATTTTCACAAAGGTATTATTCCTTCTTTTATTGTCCGAAACTCATTCATATATCTATCAGGGTTGGTCAAGCGGAGAAGTTGTTGGGGAGGAACCTCAGCGAAAAACGTTCATTTTTAGTCTTGTGATGAGCTACCTCCTGTTCTTAGCAAAAGTACACTTAAATATAAAATTCTTATTTCGTCTAATTATCTTGTTGGGAAAAAAACAGATACCATTAGCCTTCCTATATATGCAGCTTGATAATGCTGTTCGTTCAAGTCGTGGATAGGCAATTCCCATCATGAAGATTAAAAACCCAGAATGCAATTAAACTGTGCACGGCCAGAAGAGAAATATGAGTACTTTTTTTGAGATTTGCGTCTTAATATTTTTGAAAATAACAAATATTTGAATGGTTCATGACGGGTTGGACGACTTCTATATTAATCCAATTACAGTTAACAAATAAACCACCGAAATCTATACCGTATCTTGTTTTGAATTGAGGGATCACTAAAAATTAGAGCCCTGGGTTAAGTAGTAAGAATAAGAAAATATTGACTAAGAGTGAAATTATATCCGATAGCTTAGCAGAAATACTTTAATCTAGGAAACAATTGTCCTTTAAACGCTAGCTTGATTCTTCAAGATGCATGCATACAGGTCTGACCTACTGATTGATTTTTAGTGTACAACAGAATTCAAGCCGACTCCAACATTTCTCCAAACGGTACTCGCTTATTTATTGGTTGAATTCCCTTCGCTGAAAAAAGTGTCTCTCCTTTCTATAGCTCGACAAAGGAATTTTAGATAGAGTAATTTTCTTTACTCTCTCCAACTAATTTGTCGATAAAGAAAGTTTTTTGCAGTTTCTGCTCATGGTGTTACTACAACTCACTTAAAATAATTTTTCGAATCATAAGATTATCATTACTTACTCTCAATCATAGCATACTGAAATTTCTTGTATACTGCGTTTTGGTATCACCTCTATTTAGTAATTAGTTTGTTACGCTGTTGCTACTAGGATGAAACAGTTGCATATATCTAAAGGTTACTACTGATATCATGTACTTTAAAGTCTATTCAATTTAATTAATCTCACTGAGAAAGTCTTTGAAATTGTAAATTGATATACTTGACTAAACTAAAAACTCTTAACTGAGAAAGTAATTTGCGTTCAGTTATAAATAATTAGTATTTTCTAGTCTTTCTACCATTCTTGCATAGTCTCATGATCACAGGGATCTATTGAGAATAAAGTATTGCTTTCAATTTCTGCAAGTTGTTCTAAAATAGAAACCACTTAATTCGATTGCAAGCGTTTACAATGAGAAGGTTTTGCTGGATTAACAATTTGATTTCTCTCAGTATCTGATGTTATTAATAAGTTAAGTTATTAACGTGAGAACAAGCTATACTTAATGTGAATTTTAGAGTCATTGGATTTACCGCATAAAAGTATCAGAATTAATGTCATCTTTTAAATAATACACCATCAGTTGATCACATGGAGGTATTATTTTTTTTTCAGAATAGAGGATATACCTTCCGCATTACCTTACAAAGAGAAAATCTAATGTTAGATACTTTTTGAGTTTCTCAACTCTATGATGTTTCGCTTCTGCTTGTTTTCAAACAAAAAAACTCAGAGATTTGACACCAATTCATAGCTACACCCATTTGATCTTTTGCCGCAGACTAAGGCAAAGAAAATCTTTTCTGCACACAAAAAAATATCCTTGAGGAAAAACATTTTCGCTGTAGAGAAAACTCTCGAAGTACATTATTTGTTATCAAATTACCCTTTATACAAATTAGCCCACGTATGAAACGGCGTAGAGCTAAACTCCTTTGAAAGATTGATATTTCTTTTGAGAATTTCAAAAATTAATAAGAAATTAATTATCAAAAACATTTAAATTAACGCGATAACTTTTAATTTTGACATCAGCGTTCTACTCTGTGATTCAATGTGGGAGTAAAGAGTTTTAAGAGCATGTTAGTTCTGACTTGAAAAATTCTAATGAATTAATTTCCAAATGTGAGAGCACTGTAATTTTTCCGATTATTCTAATATAATTCGATAGTAATATCAACCCTATTTCGTGTGCATCCCTTCTTTAACTTTCATTACACGAAAATTTTCAAAGTTAAACTACTGTTTGTTTTATGCCTTTAGCGTATCTTTCTTGTAAAAGAATATTAGAACTTTCAGTTTGAGGTATCTCCGTGGACTTTAGTGTTGTATTATGTTCCTCATATATTAAAGCATGTACACGAAGTATTTGGATCCGTTATTCCAGATGATTGAATTTTGATTTCATGACGGTTGATTAAAATTCTTGCAAAAAATAAAAATTTGTACCGCCCAGCAAAACACACCGAACATATTGATATTGATGTTGGCATCTCCCAGCAAGTCAGAGCGCCCTGAAGACAGTCGTAGATCAGCACGTCTCCCAGAAAACATAAATTCTGAATATCATCAAAAAGCTGAAGCTATCGAAAACTCGATTAAAAATTACAAAGATATGAAACAAGAAATTTATACCCCAGAGCAGCTCCTTCAAATTCTTGATCTCAAGGTACAATCCTCATTCTATTTTTGATTACATTTTCTCTTTTCAATCTTTTGCCCATTCTTCTTATTTGCGCGACACTCACTCTTACCCTCTAGGCTGGAGGCACAGTTGATCGTGAAGTCTATCAACAATTATTCGCACGGGTAAAAAAGACATCGCGGAATGAGTTCTATCTGAAGGATTGGGTTAACGTATTTTTGGAAGCATTGGAAATACTCAACTCAAAAATCAGCACAGATAGCATCAAAATTAACCAGTTCTATGCAATCGAAAACCAGCTTCATACACTCCTGGAAGAAGAACTTATTCATGTCAACAGAAAATCTCTGCATGATAGTCGAGAAAAAATTTTTTGGATCAACGTTTTTGAAGCAGAAATTGTGAAGGGACCTCTTCGCTCTCAGTTTGATTGGCCTGTCTATCTTGTGATTCAATTTGGTGATCTACAATTCAGGACGAGAGTTAGTGAAAATCTGCGCTCTCCAGTCTGGAACGAACATTTCAAAATGTAAGTAAACTGTTTTTCAGACAAGTTAGTAAATTTCTATCAGAAAACTCGATGAGCAAAATGCGAAAAAATTACCCTCAAATGTGTTGACATTGAGGGAAAAGAATATGGGACTCATGTGTTTGATCTAATATCCTTCGAAGATTCACGAAAAAAGAAAGCATGGCTTCAACTTTCAAACAGTCGCTCAGATATTGTCAAAGTGAATCTTTCGGCAATAATGCTACACTCAAAAGTATTTCAGAACCAGCGATTCAAAAATCTTATTAGAAAAACACAGATTGAAAAAATCCAAGAAGACATCAATTTGAATGATACAAAAATCGCTGAGACATTACGTCATATCAGCGATTATCAACAGATGGTGGATGAACTTCATAAACCTTTTAAAGCTCTCAATCTCGCCGAGGAAAGAAAGACTGCACCCAACGTGTCTGGACGTCCATCTATTTTCAATTCCGAGTATCATATCATCAAAGATGAGAAAGTTCTAGTCGAAAGGCTCCACAAATATACCTCAAAATTCAGTATTTAATCTCTTGTGCTATGAGTAGTCTCTAACAATTTTTATTGCTACCAGTGAAAAATTGGGCAAAGGCGTTTATCTGCATGTCGGCTGTATTGGCCACTCTCAACATCATCTTATGCTTTGAGAAATCGGCATTTCTTGACGTAAGAAATTGTTATCACACGAATGGAATAACTAAATGTCACGCTGCACCATAGTTCTCAATTATGCTATACCTCTTTGGTCGAATTTGTGCTCAAGAACTTACTAACCGAGAACTGAGATACTGTTTACTTATCAGCTTGCTCACTCTGGGGATAGATATGTTCTGGATATCGACTTTTTGGAAAGTAATTATATTATCAAAAGGAGTAATTTTTTAACTTGATGTTTATTAGGATTGGTGTGTGAGCTATCCTCCGAACCTTCCTGATTGCACCCTGAAAAATTATTTGCTGTGGGTGAGCCTTGTTTTGGTTCCTACAAAGGTAATTTTTCATCTCATATTTGTTTGCTATAAGACCTTCTAGTTGGCGTTTATCATCATTCTCTGGAGAAATTCGGTGAGGTTCGAAGATTTTCGTGAACAGATAACTCTTTTACTAAGACTCAGGAGAGTGTTTGAATGAATTTCTTAACTCAATTTTGCGACTTTAAGCATCCAATTAATTATTTATACAGCCAATGCTTTAAACAATAATTGATCATTTTTTTCATTGTAATTGTATCGTTTTTTACAGTGATTAATAGCATATCAAGAGAGAGAGAAAAAAAATATTGCTGAAGCATTTCTCTTTGAGAATTCACTCAAATGAAATGAAATTTTCATCAAGTTTGTGATTAAGCACTTTCAAACCATTTGAAGATTATTGGATTACTGCTATATTTTATTTCCCAAACTCAATTGCTTCAAAGTTTTATTCCTATACAGCGTCTATGGAAATATCGAAAATTTTCTCAAGCCCTCCTAGCTGAAGTTCAAACTTAGCGAACTTCTTAGTTATGGAATTCTTTTTCCAAAATCTGAAAGCAACAACATTGAAATAAGATTCCTTCTTTCAGTCCTCACGATTTGCAAATTTTGACTCCTATTTAAAATATGATACCTACAAATTTGTTGACTTTTCGGTAGGAAAACGTTTTTCTCTTCTTGTTCACGAATTTTTGCATTTCTGAAGTTGACATAAAAAAGTAAAAAATTAGCTTTCATTATTCAATATCAGAACTTTTAGGTCGCGATAATATTTTCAGTCAAGCTTGAAGGAGGATTCCATTAATCAAAAACCTAAGAGCACTCAGCTGACGCTCGAGTTCACTTAAATCTAATAATACTCCAGTTATTTTAGCATTCTTCATGTTCTCTGATAGCAGATTATCGAATATTTGTGAAGTTATAAACGCGTTTTCACAATTTTTCTTTTTTAGCTATGTTTCTTTTTCCAAGCATCCGGTCTATCCAAAGGATTTTCCACTTTAATTGCTAAAAAATAAGAATAAAGCTAAGGTTCTTCCTGTGGACTCTAATTATTCCTATCCTACAGAAGAGAAAAGCACATTCTGCAAGTCGAAGTTTTGAATTAATGCGGGTATCTTCGCAGTTAAAATTCTAAATCTGAACTTTGGCGATAGAATTATTCGTTGTAACTTTGTCTCAATAATTTTATTTATTCAGGAGTAGCTTTTTTTCATTATGGTTGCGGTTTTGAAATAGGTATTAACAAAAAATTTCCTTAGAACCTGATAATCGAAGAGATTTCGCAGACAGTTAAACTAGTTCTACATAGTAAACTGAACCTTTTGCTGGATGAAAATTGCCTTGATATCAATCCATTATTTGATAACGGTTAATTTGAAAATGGGGATATTCTCCTGACTAATTTATAATTTATCCTTACACAAAAATTAGGTCATCTTGAATCGGCTGCGATTGTGCTTGGGATCTCTTATTGAAATTTTTCAGCTAGTTCAAAAGTGATTTTCATATAATACAAAACCAATAATAAGCTTAGGATTTAATTAAATTATGTCTACAGAATCAATGAATTCGATAACACTATAACTACAAAGAACAGAAAATCTGAAAGAGAAAGTTTTTTTTTTGAGATAAGTCCTTACTGCACTTCAGCACGATTTCATCTTCACAAATACTTATATTGAATGCAAGGTTTCACTAATTATTTCTGAGCAATTTTGTCCTCCTATTTTGAAAATGGCAATCTTTTAACTCAGTATTGAAAACCTTCGACACCTGTCATTACTTGAAGTTCGATTCTTATTTACTTTGGTCGGATAGTGGAAATGAGGTAACTTAATGAAACCCAGAAGTTTTCGAAAGAACGGTCTCATTGCAGGATTTATTAAATTCAAATAAGAACCAAATTCGAATCAAGACGGTTTTTCGCTCTGAGATTAATAAGTCTATTAAAATAAATCTGACGCCAAACCAGATGAATTCATTTTTATTGGCTTTATTTTTATTTAAATAAGCACACTTCGAAATAAGGATCTGCAAGAAACTTTTTAATAGTTCAGAATCATTTTTATTTAATTTCGATTCAAGCACTTAAATTTTGTACAATCGAACATGAAAAATTTCCTTCTTGTGCACTCTGATGAAGAAGAGTCAGTGGTTAACAAGTTCGATAAGATCCGAGAGATGGAAGAGCATGACCTCGATGTTCGGGTAGATGCAATGCTTAAAGCGTCCAAAGATTCGTTTTTGCAAACGACAAAATACCGTTGCCATAGTGAGGAGAGATTCACTTTAGAAGATCTCCTAGGGTACCACAAAAACTTGAAACTGCTCAAGAAGTTTAAGACAAAGGTAGATTTTTCCTCTTTGGCGCTTCTTAATCATGCCTTATTATTACGCAACCTACTTTAGAACAATGAAAATGCCTTGAACATTCTCGCACAAACAATGAACCTTTGCAATTTGATTGCATCAAAAAAACTCGTAAGAACTCATATGTCCCCACATTTTCTGAACCCTCTCCACAGAGAATGAAGATCAAAGAACTCATAAAAATTATCGTTACTTTCTTGGACTCTCACGTATCCAAGCTCAAATACGGCGTTTGCGACCAACTGATGAAAGAAACCGAAAAACTGGAGTCTGAGCTGGAAATTAAAATATTGAACGAAATTCAACGTCACGATCAGGAACATGAAAACGAAGAGCAAGTGGATGATGGTCAACACTATGAAGCATGTGCTCAACTTCAAGACATAAAACGGTAAAAGGTTCCTTGAGATGTATTTGACTCTCGTTTGAAACCATAGGGAGCTCAATAAGATATTTGCAGGCTTAAAATACGTTCTGGCGACTGTAGTTCATTACATTCATTACTACAAATTAAGTAATTTTTCGATTTTTGTTGAGTTTTACTGAATCTGTTTGCAACAGAGTTCAAAAAGTCAAAAGAAAAAAATGCAAATAGGATGATACAGAATCAAATTAATTTACTCGAAAATTCAACTCCACTCGTCGGTATAAACCAATATCAGAAGTTTTCAGAGATGCTTGAGAAAATTCAAGAGCAAAATTACTATAATAATAATCACAATCATGGACCTTTGTAAGAATAAAGCATCACATGAAATTCAATTAATCTAAATTTAATATAATCAGTGGCAAGCATGAAAACGAAGAAAACAAGCGCTCAAGTCACAAAAATTTTTCTCTCCTTGATCGAATGAAACAAATAAATGGAGATTCCAGCTGGTTGAATGAGAAAGCACAACTTATCGAGTATCTTTCCTTCAAAGTGAAAGCTTGGAGAGCCGATTACGAGGAGTATTGTTCTGTCTATAACGCTAATCGTAACATATTTTTTTTTATAGAGAACAATATTATCAGAGCAAATCAAAAGTGAGGCTGGAAGTGTGCCGTATATGTGGAGAGAAAGTTCCTTTGAAATTCATGAAAGACCATTCCTTTCTCTGTCGCACACGCTCAGAACTGGAAATGAAACTCTCTGAAATTAACTCAAAAATTTCGAAATTCTGTGAAGACATCTTTATAGAAAAGAAGAATTTAAACCTTGCAATAGCCATGGAACAGTAAATAGTATCAAATCTCAATTCACTAACCCTCTGCTTAGTAAAGCGGTAGCTAAACTGCATAATTCCTATAGCCAACGGAAGGGTAGCTTCATGACGATGAGTATTACAAGTTTAGACAGCTCCACTGAAGCTTCATCGCCGCTTATTAATGAGAGTGGGCGTAAACCAAACAGCGGTGTCCTTGATTCATTTCAAATAAAAGTAAATGGATCAGACACTCAAGAGCCACAATGCAACTCAGCCCGAGTCGACCAGTCAAGGAGATCTTTCCTAAAAAAGCAGAATAGCCTAAATGCTATTATCACTGAATTGAAAGTCGAAGTAAGGAAGAGTTTGGATCGACAGCTTTCAAATCCCATGGCAGACAAAGTATTCAGAGAAGAGTTGGAAGTAGATCATAGAGGCTCGCTTGATAGTGCACTATACAAAGAAAGCAATGCAGAGGAATTCTCACTCTTCAGTCCCAAAAAGAAACTTTCAGTAGAAATTGACTACAAAAACGAGCTCGACCATGGCAACGTGGAGTTGATCGAATCCCCTTATATAAATAGGAAAAGGAAGTCTGGAAGAGCTTTCACATATAAAGAGTACGCTGAAGACGCTACAAGAGCTTCACAGATGGTTAATCTCAGAGACAAACTTTCCAATGTCAAAGTGTTGAAGATGATTATGGTTGAATATGATATGCTCCTCAATTATTCACACTCAATATTGGCCTATAACCAAGTAACAAAAGCCATGGGAAGCATATACAAGGAAGCCTCGGATCAAATAAACTATTGGCTTGCTAAATTCGGAAAGAATCATAAAGGACCTACAATCAAAACATTCAAGGAAATAGCTCTGAATCTTCGAAAAATGTTCAAAGTAACTCGCCCTCTCCATACCTTTACATAATATGTCTATA
>ENA-UOTX01000241-UOTX01000241.1-compost-metagenome-genome-assembly--contig:-NODE-241-length-61141-cov-9.934118_pt1 | contig 61141 bp, 28 predicted proteins | sample MGYA00238143_ERZ746982 | MGnify/ENA primary metagenome ERZ746982 (study PRJEB28758, sample SAMN06268862) | compost metagenome | isolation source: single cell | place: USA: California, Emeryville, Joint... | reverse complement strand
TGCAAACAATGAATCCAATCGAAAGTCGGTATATCGTTTCGTAGTTCGTCGAGGAGTAATGGAAAAGACATCTGAAGTAGTTCATCGCAGTGAACGTAGGGAACCCGATTGCTTGTATCAACGCGAGCACATGAGGAAGCCATTTGGTGTTTCTTATGATAATTGAAGTGACCTGTGCGAACGATAAGAAGACTCTCATATAAGACGCGATTTGAGGAGGCTTTCCGCTCTTGGCCTTCAAGATGCCGTCACTCATCTCCATCATATTCGCCAAGAACGAGTAATTCACGACAAACTGGAAACCCATGATCATAAAGAATACAATAAACGCTCTCCAGCCCTCTCCACACTTCCTACACTCGCCGTTCGAGCTAATATACCCTTCGTTCAAATCACACTGCTGGCACCCTGGTCCTGTGTAGCCTTCAGTGCAATTTTCTTGGTTACACAAGTCTTGATCCTCGCACGGAATTATATTTACGTAGATTCCTGACGTGTTAACGATGTCAGTACCTCGCCAATAGTTCGTCAAAGTTTCGATATTATTGCCTCCGTTGCATCTAGATCCTTCGGGACACTCGATACAACTTGATTGCTTTGGAGACAGCGCGTATTTACCCGGCGGACATCTATAGCAGCCTCCGGCGTCAGTATCGTTGATTTCTCCAGGAATGCACTCGCGAAGAACAAACGTCATCGAGTTGCTGAGAGAATGCGATGTAGAGTTGTATGAGAACATGACGTTGATGTTTGTATTGACAGGGCCTCTCAGAATAGTGTTTAAGTCGCCAACCCAGCAGTAGTAGCGTGTACAGTTAAGCCGAGAGACAGTAACATCGTGATTGTAAGTTATTTTGATGTATTTGTAACCGTCTGTGTCCGGAACTGTGTAGTTATTCGCGTCTTTCAGCATAAAAGCGAGTGAAAATTTATTCGTTAGACTCAAATTGCCGATTGACAGGTTCAATGGGTCCCAGTTCAACACTTTGAGATATTCTGACGCGTCGACCTGCGGTATTGCGATTACACTCACAGGCGAGGACATAAACTGAGGCGCTGCACCGGAAATTTCGTCGAGATCTTTGCCATCGATGATCGTGTTGTTTTCGAAGAGGTTGTTGCTTTTGTTGAGTTCAGTAGCATTCAGATTCCATGTAGAAAATATCGCCGCACCCATTCTATTCGCGGTGTTGCTAATGAACTTGTTCCCTTGGAGTATCATGTCAGCGTTATCGTTGGCTATCGCTCCTCCATCGCTCAAGTCAGCGGAATTATTAACAAACGTCGAATTTGTTACAATAAGAACAGGGTATGGAGGATACAAATCGGGGTTCAGCGTAATCGCAGGGCCAAGGTATGTTCTGATGTTCGAAAACGTCGAATTAGTGATATTGATGTTCGAGACACCTTGGTTGGTGTTTTTGAGAGCGCTGCCAGACCCGGAAAATATAATGCGATTAAACGTCATATTGTTGAGAGTGATATTCACTGGGAGTCCTCCTGATGGATCGCTCCCTGAAGGCAATAGAGAGATGACGCCGGCTTCATTCACGAGGATTGTATCTTCGGAGGCTGGCTTGTAAACGACGATATTCTCGAAACTAATGTTCGTTAAATTCACTTCTGGGATCAAGCCGCACTGCAGCTGGAAGATGTTGAGATTAGCGATTTGCAGGTCTTTGAAATAGCCATTCCTCATGCTGAGCTCGCCGCTATCCGTCGCATAAAACGTGAAGTTAGGAAGCGCATTTTCTTCTCTAATTTCATAAAGCAGACCAACATTAGTATAAAGCCAGTCGAAAAGATTTAAGCTGGTGTCTGCGGGAAGAGGGTCCTCGCCGATAACGGTGATATCGGTAATGTTGGCAGCGAACGCGAAGCTCGACGTGACATTAATGAAGAATCCATTCGAGTTGTTTTTGACAAGTAGCGTGCCGTTTCCAATGTTCATCAACCCGGAGCATCGAGCACAAAAGAGGAAATTGCTGTAATATTGATTGAGCATCTCATTGAAGATAATCGTAAAATTATTGAAGACAAACGATTGCATTATCACATCAGTCAGAAGGATCGACGCGCCGTTGAACAGATCGAGACTGTTGTCAATAAAGGTATTATTCAAGCCTGAGAAATTCACTGTAAGAGAGGACAGTGCTAAGAACGAGCCAGAGGTACTGTGGCAGGAGACGATCATGTTGTCGTGCATGAGAATCGTGACTGGAAGCGCCAAGTTTCTGTCTTCGAAAATTGATAGGATACCTCCTTGGGATTCGTCTTCGACGACAATTGTATCAAAAACAGACCTCCTTAACACGAAATTCGGTGTAAGAATCAAAAAGGCGCCAGTAACCCTATCCTCGACGGTAATATTCGAGAATCTGCAGTTTTCGAACCTGAGATCATTGGAAGCGATTTCCAGCAGATTTCCGTCATCATGAACGTGAACGAATTCGAAAGTTGAATTCGTTAGATTGAGAGGCATTTGTCCAACGAGCAGCCTGAACAGCGAATTAGCGTGGATTTGCGTCACGTACATTTGATCCTTGTAGAACTCGAACTTCGACACGATGAGGGAATCTATCTGAGCATTGGATTCCGGAAGCGCTACAGGGATCATCAGGTCAAACAGATTGATTCTCAACGCATATTCCATGTCGGTACCACATTTCAATTTTGAGTTAATGAAGCTGTTTGACCATATATTCAGATTTATGAGATATGAGTCCAGGAGTAGGTAAATGAAATTCATTCTCATCTCAGAATCGTAAATATTGTTTTTGCTGATTTCGAAGTGACTGAGCGTGTCAGTTCGAATTCTAGCGAATCCAGGGCCATTGAGCTCGCTGAAATTGTTCTTTGTGAAATTAAGAAATGCCTCAGCGTTCGCGCTATCGACGTTAATCAGGTATACCTTTCCGCTGATCGCTCTCAGAGTATTGTTGGCGAATTCAATATCATCGCCTTGGACGTTGTCGAAAGGCGCGTATGTTGGATCGGAATAGAAGCGAATTGTGTCAAGCTCGTTCTCTCTGATCAGGAGAATAGAGTTCACAAAGGCAGCTCTTAAACTCGACAATATTTTAGAATTCAAGAAATCAGAGTTTCTTATGACATTGCCTGAGAAAAGCTGGAAAAGCGTGTTTTCGGGTCGTTGCCAATACTGACTGACTTCTAAGATTTCGTCCATGATCTCTGTGGTCATCGTGAACAGTTCAGGAAATATGGATTCTTCCATCGTGAGGGATTTGTTATATACCGAGTCTTTGTTTCCCTCTCGTAGTTGGAGCATGATCGTCTGCGAGAAGTTGCAGTCGGTGAATGAGTTATTTGAGAAAATGACGACTGGAGAACGGGTAGTTACTACTGCTGAACTCGAAAAATTCACACGGGAGAAGTTTGAGTTGATGAAACCTCTCATTCGCTGCTGGTTTTCTTGAGTTTCTGAAGTTGTTCCGTAGATCGCGTTCGTATCGGGAAAATACGCTTGGATGTACGTATAATCCAGCTGGCTGTTTTCTACCCTCATTCCCGAGATAAGAGACGCTGTGGAACGGGTAAATGACTCGAACAGGTAACACAGTCGGAGATAACTGTTCGTAAGCGTGAAATTCATGACCTTTAGATAGGAATCATGGTACCCAAGGAAGTTGGATTCGACAGCTTGTGTTGTATTATAAAAGCTTGTGTTATCTACAAGGAAGTCATTGAGCAATAGAGCATTGTATTCAGAACGGACAAGAGGAGCGTTTTCATAGGTGAACTTGAGGTTGAAGAAGGTTCCAGAGATTAACTCGGAGTTCAACATCGTGAAGTTTTGGAAAGAAATGTTGTATGAGCTTCCCACGAAATTAGTTTGCATTAAAGACCCTTGGACCACCGTGTTATTGATGTAAAAATCTCTCCACGTGTGTAGAGTACCAGTTTTCGCATTGAGAATTGGAGCGTCAGTTAAACTGCTGTCTAGGATAGTGATTTGGCTTAATAACGTCGTGTTAGCGTCGGGCTCAATGATAGAAATGTTAGAAAACACCGAATTTGAGATTAACAGGCCTTGGACTGTGACATTTCCTGACTTTTGGACATCATAAGCTTCTATCAGCAGCCGAGACGTGAGGTTGCTGGAATTTATCTGAATATTTTCCATGATGAGCTGGTTTTGCGCTTGAATTTCGAAGAGGTCAAAAGGCGTAAAACTCTGGTCAATGTAGTAAAAATTGACAAATGATGTCTCATTGATGACAATATCCGACGCCTGAAGGCTGAATAGAACAGAACCTGAGTCCTCGATATGCAGGTGGCTGAAAATCAAATTGTTTATGGCTAAATTGCTCTGTATCCGTATGGTCATCAGCGTCACATTCGCAATTCCCGGCGACGAAATAGTCTGGTTTGAAGCGAAAGCGACATTAGTAAGGAAGGCATTCACGGCATTTTGCCCAGAAACTGAAAACCAAGGCCCTAAGACAGTCTCTGAGGTCATTGAATCAAACCATATAGTCAGGTTTGTGATGTTTGTGGTTGGCACCGAAGAGCTAAGTGAAAAGTCCCCTGTGTTGGCTGCCAAAAGCACTTGGTGAAGCATAACCGAAGAGACAGAATCTGCAATATTGAATTTAAATTTATACGGCAACGACGATTGGAGACCAAGACAAGCAGCTGCCAAGGATACGGTATTCGTAGTGGAAACGTTCAGGCTGATTGGTGTGCTCAAGTCAGCAAATTGGAGGTACACGCCATGGAATAATAAATTTGACAATGTTTGAAATGTTGTATTAACTACATGCAGGATCGGTAACTCGCTGCAATGATCAGGTGATTGCAGCTGAGGCAGCTCAAAGGTCTCGTTCTGATCGGCAGCCATCGAAATAATCGACAAACTCGTGGTCGGATTGCTTTTACCGATGATATTCAGTGGAGTTCCTGCTGAATTGACTGCCAGCATGTAAGGTTTGGACGTCGGAGAGAGTACAATGATAGCGTTATCTTTTAAGTTCGTGTTTCCTGTAAGAACCTGCGCCAGCGCCTCGGAGACGCTTTTGAAAGGAGTACTAATGCCCCCATCACCGCTGCTGACAACTGAGTTATCAACATAGTATTTTAATCCTGTGATGCCTGGGATCCCTACAATGAGCAGAGCAAGAAGAAACAGCAGCTTTGAGGAGTTGTTGAAAAAGGGCATTTCTTGAACCAGGTTTATTTTGATTAAAAAATATCAGACGTTTAAATAAAGTGGGTATATCAAAGTAATAGCAATTGGGGGTGGGCCCAGAATAACCAAAAACCTTAGGTGTAAAACAGTAAGGGCTATCATTCAGTTGGATGATATGAATAACCTTGGAAGAGAAAGATAATTTTGAAAGAGGAGGAAAAGAAAGTTTACTTTGAGAGAATTCAAAAATACGTTTTTGGAAACTCTGATCCGAATTTAAATGAATTAAGTTTGAGTTAGAAAACTTAGGATTTTGATGATAAGTTTACTCAAAAAATGGCGGAGTTTATGCGTTCTCTTCTGCTAAAGTTATATGCCTCAGAATATTTAAGAACTGACTAATTTTCCTTCGAAGGAGTTGGGATTCATACAATTGTTACATTTGATGACTATTTAGATTTCAGATGAAACGTGGTCTTAGGATATTACTACACAAAGAGAGTAAAAAAAATGCAATGTTTGAATCGTTTTCCTCATTTGGAAAGAAAAAAAAAGAAATCTCATTTCCTTTTTTGTGATTCTCAAATTTTTCATAATGAAACTCATGAAACTCATCATCGCGACAATAATTTAATTCTATATAAAATTTCTGATGCATATTACTAGCAGAAGTTGGTGCGGCAAACCATTCTGAATCTAAGCTGTCTTACCCAAAACATAAGTAGTATGAGATACCTAAGGAGTTACTTCAGAAAAGCAAAAGTCAGCTTAATTCGATTCAAATTGAAAAATCTTTTTTCGTCATCAATGTAATCTTCGGTTATCCTGCCAAACCTAAATTTCTAGCAAGATATTTCTCCAACTTTGCTACTGAATGAAAGATTTGCGAGTGACAACTGTCACATATCGCTTTTGCGCTGTGAAGAGTCTAAAATAGGAGATCGATAACAAATTGTTAATTCTTTGATGTGTTCAAACAGTAATTAATTCAGGAGTGTTAGTGAGAAAATACAATATATTATGGAACCAACTTCATCTTAAGTAAATAAATAAGGCTGGAATAGAGATACATATAATTTAAGCCAAGTGCCATGATTTCCAAGAATGCTGTTTGGAAAAGTAACACACTCTATATAAAGAAGAGACTTTTCACTCTTCCAAATCTGCTATGAGGGATTATTGGAGCATCAGCTTGCGATCGGTCTCCAATAAGAGTTGCTAGTCTATCAGCATAATGAATCGGAGCAGGGATTTTAATCGCTCCTGTCCAGTTGTAATAAAGATAACACAGTTTGAATGTGAGGATCTGGAGCTCCACCATGTGTTTCTTCATAGCGTCTTCACTATGAACATATCCGCCGTCCACGTCCTGATAGAACCCTAAGATAAAGTAATGCGTAGGCGTCACGCAACCCTCTCGAACGGTCTGACTAGCGAGATAAAAATCAGCACCTTCAGTAACATTTGAGTCAACAATGGTGCCAGGTAGAGGATTTTGCAATGGAGTTTTCGGATTCGCCATATGATCGCCACCGAAGAATTTCGCCGTGACCAGCTTATTGGAGCAGATGAAGATAATATCTGGTCGCTTGGTTAAAGTGCCTTCTTTAAGCAAAGATTCCACAGCTCTTAAGAGAGAGGATACTTCCATCGCTTGAACTGCTTGCCTTTGGCCAGCCGACACGCCGTCTCTGTAAACAATGATGCGTATAGGGGTCTTCTCATTCACTCTTATATACTCTTTCACGGCTTCAATGAAAGCGCTTTCTAGATGAATTCCGACCTCTTGACCTTCCTCGTGCTGGCGAATCGTCGACCAATATTTTGAAAATCCTGAATTCACCGTGCATGTGAATGCCAGCAAGCTTTTTTTATGGGAGTTCATTTTATGGTAGACGTCAATCCCAACAACCATGGTCGGTTCTTTCGAGAAAGGAAGGTTATCCACACCCCAAGGAACTCCTCCGATTTTCGCGCAGATTTGGACCAATATCTTGTTGCAGATAGACCTTAGACCTCTCTCCGAATTCGCAGTCGACGTCAGAACGATTTGGCTTGGGATCGGCCTTTTTGTTATCAGGTAGCGCTTAATGTCATCGTACAGAGGAGCAGCTTTCTTCCTGCCTTCAAGCAAAAATATCGCCATTCGAGTGCTTTGATTTGTATTCTTATCGATCCCGTCGAGCCAGGCCTCAATGCTCCGTCCACCGATCCCTACAGTCCTCGGCTTCTTCGCATCATAGACGTATGATTTGATGCTCTGCTCGAGGGTACTGAGGAAGTTTTCGAGGATTCTTTCATCTCGCTGAGGGTAAAAAACAACCCAATCCTCCAGCTTTGGCTGTTCTAGCATCTCATGCTGAGAGTCACGATCAAGCTGCGGGTTTCTCTCTAATGGGACCGATTTTTTCGCCAAGAGCATATTTCCAGCCTCAATCTTCTTCGCATCAATAGCGACTGGCTCAGGATTGAACTGAATATCCCATTCTTTCATTACACTGCTTACATTGTCCTTCGTGCCCATCATCTTGCACAATTCAGCGCATTTTTGGAGCCTTGTTGTCGGATTTGGCTTCGTTGTCGTCGCCAAGTCTTTCATAAGGCTTCTATTCTCCTTCATCTCTTCAGAAAGTCCTGTCAGCACGCAGAGCTCAGGCGGAAAGCAATGAATTTCTTCCTTTCCGTTCAGCCGGTTCTTCTTTTGAATGAGCATCGGCATGCTCTTCTCATGCAGAGTGATGTTATACTTGTCTTTAAAGTACTGCAAGAACGTCATCACTGTTCCATCGGGCCGAGCGAACGTATCTATCGGTCTCTTTCCCAAGTCAATATCATCGATACGGAACAGAATCTTGCTATGAGTCGTCATCACGGTCATTCCAACAATCATTTCCTTCAGTTTGCCGCTCCCTTCCATCCATTTAGACTTATTTTCATTTATCAGCTCAGCAACGGTTTTCTCGCGGATAACTTTGAAACTGACATCGATGTTAGCCAATGGGATCTTGTTATAAATCGCCAAGGAAGTGGAGTAGCCGGCCCATAGTTCAAGTTTCCAGTTGCTGTATTTAGTAGGGTTCTGATCATCAAAGTATTTGTTGTTAACTTTCTTCAACTTGAGCTTCGACTGCATGCTCTTGAAGAGTCTTCCCAGGAAATTCATCGCTTCGGCGTTTTCTCCTATTTCAACCATTCCAGCGGGTTTTATCACTGTTTTGATAGTCTTATTATCGACTTCGGCGTGGAAGGATTGTTCATCTGCAATTCGAGGGGAGTATATGATATTACTGACGCGGTAGTGAGCAGAGCCGAATAGGGAGTTGAGTTCTTTCCGATGAATTGATGCGGATTTGATGAAGAGTTCAAAGCTGGCGTTTGGGTCGATCGCTTTGTCGTCTTGGAAGATTTCGAGTTTGTAGCGATTGATCGTTTGACCGAGTTTTAATTGGAAGAAATTTGATTTGACTTTTATTTTTTCAACAGATAAAGAGTCGCGACTGACCATTTGATATTTTGGCAAGAGAAATAATTTCTATTATATCGATATAGTTTTCGCGGGTGTAAATAAATCAGCGAAATCCCTCCATTTCGGTTTAAAATCTCTGTTCTCCATGATGAGATAAGTTAAGTAGACTTCAAAATGATTACTTGTTTAAGTTTTTATTGTTGGTTGAGGGTAAATTAATAAATTAATAACAAATAAATTCATTATATGTCAAATGGTTGGGAAAGTCTTCCAAAATAAGGAAGTTACTTGAGAAAGAGAAAGAAGCATTAGAGTTAGAAACGGAAATTTGGAATTGTTACTCCAGCCGTAATAGAAATTAGCTTCTATATATTTGGCATGATTTGATGAAAGGCAATAATATTGAGATTATGAAAAGCAATGAGGAGATATCCAGCAGCATTATTCGAAAAATGAATATGCAGTCCAATATACAGTCTATCCCGTGATAAATAACTGCGGCAGTAAATTATGAGCAGACGTCCTAGAAGCTATCATAGTCAATTTATGATATTACAGATTTCATTTGGGAAAACATAAAATTTGAGCTCTTTTTCAAATTATTGCACTTTGAGCTCTTGTTTTTATGTCTTTGTATTATGATGTTCCTACTGAAATTTGTCACGTTTAGTTTAATACAAATAAAAGTCAAGCAATTAGTTAGTAAAACGGGCTATTGTCCTTTGCATCACCATGCTTAAAGATTAATTGGAATTGCAGACCAGAAATCCAATGTGTTGTATACTTATCTTTTAATATGAACTGAATTATAGAGAGATTTTGACTCATTACATTTGGAATTATTCTTATTATGTACTTTTTAACTCAAAAAGAAAAATAATAATAAAAGATTCAGGTGAATTGCTAATATTTTTTTAACAATACTTATTAGTCAATTATTTTTCTACTCCTTTTGCTTTTTTAATAGATACCTATCTTCAGAGGTTCTCTCGTAGCGTCAAAAACTAGGACTACGGACTCTGCGATGTATCCTGAAATATTTAGACAATCGTTTCTGTGTTCTTCATTGCAAGAGGAGATACAGTTGTTAATTTTCAATGTTTCAACTGGTTTATCTGCCAGGAAGAAATCTGCTCTAGATATTTTTTCGGAGATTTGAGCATGCTTAGTTCCGATACCTTTGAGAAATTTCTCTTTTTCATCTCCTTCGATTCCCACTTCGAATAAATACAAGACAGTCAGGTTTCTCCAGGTTCTAATATTGCTGACGATCGAAATGGCTCCTTCTGGTAGGATCTTATTCCAGCTCAAAAATAAAGACACTAATTTAGTCCATGATTTATTCAGGGATAGGTGTTTAGCTCCAACAACAGTAATCTGATTGCTGTTTAGATTTAATGATTTCAGATTTGGAAAAGATGAGCCTTCGCTCATGGCTTCTGCTCCCCCGTCTTGAATCTGATTATATGACAAATCTAACTCTGTCAAATTTCTCCAGTGATCTACAAGAGTCAGATATCTGGCACCTTCTGCGCCAATTGAATTATTTGAAAGAGATAATTTGATGAGATTAGGCCAATTGCTCGTTGGAGGAATATGTAAACCCACAAAATTCAATCCATTCATATTCAAGTTCAGCGATTTGAGTTCCGGCCATGGATTATCTTGGATACCAATCCAACCCTCGTTGCCAATCTGATTATTCTCAAGACTGAGAGTTTTGAGATTCTTTGAATTTTGGCTTTTAGAAAGTGTTTTGACGCCCTCAGAGCTGATATAATTTTTGTCAAGATTCAGATCCTGTAATTTAGACCATCTTTTAGTCTGTGATAAAGCTTCTGCACCCTTTTGCGTAAATTTATTTGATGATAAATACAAGCTTGACAGATGGGTCCAAACCTTGTTTTGACTCAATGCCTCAATACCTTTATCACCGATCTTGTTCCATGATAAAGAGAGGGCGCGTAGATTAGTCCAGGTTGTGTTTTGACTCAATGCTACAGCACCCTCATCACCGATGTTATTTTTTGCTAAACCAAGACCATGTAGATTAGTCCATACTGTGTTTTGGCTCAATGCTACTGCACCCTCATCACCGATCTTGTTGTCTGATAAGTAAACAGTGTGCAGATTAGTCCAGGCTTCGTTTCGACCCAATGCTACAGCACCCTTATCACCGAACATGTTGAATGAGACAACAAAAGTGTGTAGATTAGTCCAAGTTGCGTTTTGACTTAATTTGGTAGCACCCTCATCACCAATATTGTTGTTTGATAAGTAAAGACTGTGTAGATTTATCCAGATTTTATTTCGACCCCGTGCTACAGCACCCTCATCACCGATGCTATTTTTTGATAATTCAAGAGTGTGTAGATTAGTCCATGTTGTATTTCGGCTCAACGCGTCAGCACCCTCATCACCGATCTTGTTATTTGATAAGTAAAGAGTGTGGAGATTAGTCCAGACTGTATTTTGACTCAACGCTCCAGCAACATTACTACCAATATTGTTCCATGATAAATCAAGAGTGTGTAGATTAGTCCAGGATGTGTTTTGACTCAATGCTGCAGCACACTCATCACCGATGTGGTTGTAAGATAAAGAAAGAGTGTGTATATTAATCCAGGTCTTGTTTTGACTCAATGCTGTAGCACCGTTACTACCGATATTGTTCCATGTTAAGTTAAGAGTGTGTAGATTATACCAGGTCTTGTTTTCGCTCAATGCTTTAGCACCGTCATCACCGATGAAGTTGGAAGATAAAGAAAGATACTCAATGCTGCAGCGCCCGTAGCACCGATTTCGTTTTCTGATAACTCAAGAGTGTGTAGATTAGTCCAAACCGTGTTTTTACTCAATGTTGTGGTACCCTCATCACTGATATTATTTTCTGATAAATTAAGAGTATGGAGATTAGTCCAGACTGTGTTTTTACTCAATGCTACAGCACCCTCATCACCAATCTTGTTGACTGATAAATCAAGAGTGTGCAATTTTTTCCAGTTTGGATTTTGACTCAATCTGGTAGCACCCTCACTACCGATCTTGTTGTGTGATAAATTAAGACTGTTTAGATTAGTCCATACTTTGTTTTGACTCAATGCTGTAGCACCGTTACTACCGATATTGTTCCATGTTAAGTTAAGAGTGTGTAGATTAGACCAGGTCTTGTTTTCGCTCAATGCTTTAGCACCGTCATCACCGATGAAATTGGAAGATAAAGAAAGAGTGTGCAGACTTGTCCAGACTGTTTTTTGGCTCAATTGTTTAGCACCTTCATCACCGATGTTATTGTTTGATAAATTAAGAGTATGCAACTGAGTCCAATGTCTGTTCTGAGCCAACACTTCAGCACCTTTCTTGTCAATTCCATTATCAACTAAATTTAACATGATCAAATCTTCGAACGCTTCCTCTCGTCGCAAAATTTCAAGTAAATCTACACTCGAAGCACGTTCGGTGATTTTCAATTCCAAAATTTTAAAATTTGGATTATTAGTCGCACTCCTCATCCAATTTAAAACCTTCTTAAGCCTCTGCATGGATAGCCTGACCCCAACATTTTGCGACTGATCAGATCCTTGATGTACACCAACTATCCAACAATTTCCTTTCTCTTCGTAATATATAGCACTTCCGCTTTGGCCTTTACTTGTAGCAATTTGCTTATAATAGAGTTTCTTGTGGTCAGCCTTATCAAGCTTCCCCTTCATTCCCCATTGCTCGGAAGATTTCTCTGTTGGATAACCATAGATTTCAAATTCTGTTTCCTTGATCATTGTTTCATGATCATCAACGAAGCGAGCGTCAAAACCAAAGTAACCTATTTTCTCATGGATGTCTTGCTCAAGAACTAATAAAGCATAGTCTTCATAGTCTTCGGAATTATTTGTACAATATTCTTCTGGATAATAGCAAGATATGACTTTGAAACTCCCAAATGGGGCTCTTTTACCATCTGCAGCAGGAGTAAATCGCACCTCGTGCTCGTTAAGGACTTTGCCTTTTGAGAAATATACATTATGAGCGGCCGTAAGGACAAATTTTGAACCAACCAAAGTACCAGAGCCAGTCCGACATATTTGCCCTGTTTTGTCTTTGATTTCAATCATGCCTTGAGCAGAATGTGGCCATTTCTCAGGACTGTCGACTCTCTTCCTTTGATCTTCGTAAAAAACTGAGATTTCATGCATAACAACGTCTTTAGGCTTATAGCAAGCTGTTTTAACTCCTTGAACTCGGTTTAAAATGTCCATTAACGTAAATCTGTTCTCTTCATCGATTTTTGTCAATTCTTTGGGTTGGTTTTGATAACTTGGGTCTTCAGTTGTTTTCTGTAATCGTGTTTCTTTAATTTCGTTATTTTTGCCAAAGTAATGTTGAGGCACACACAAGCTAGCTGCTCTTCAATTCTTCAGGTTGAACCCGTTCTTCCTCTTGGTCGCACTGAGATTTCATGGTTTCATGGTAGAAGACTTTCTTCCAAATTTATTTATCTAATTTCTAGGCTCCAATTCAAAACAGGATTAGAAATTTCGGTAAATCTGAGAGCTAGGAAGGACTTTTTACGGGTAAATTGAATTATTCTAGTGCGTCTGTATGTATTCAGAAGCTATGTGTTAATTTCAAATCCTAATTGAGACAAGGTGATCTTCAGTCTTTGTTACCAATTGAAATAAAGCACAAGATAAATAGTCAGATTATGTGATATAATCTCTTGAAACCGACATTATTTTCTACTCAACCCATTATTTACGGTATTGCCTCATCAACGGTTAGCCTCCAAGGTTGCCCGTTAAAGTCAAAAAGATGAACAGTGAAGTCTCCAATATATGCCGTATGATCATGGTTTCCTCCTCCAACTTCCTCACGAGTAGAAAGTATATTATTTGCTTCTAATATTTTTCAGGCTTACGACCAACAGATATTCTACTCGGAAATTGGAACATGATTACAATGTATTCAATAAAAATATTTTGGGTAGGTGGCCGGTGAACTGGAATTTTTTTGGAGTTTTCCATTTGAATCCTTATATTATAGCTCCTTCACCCTGGTTAATTGGGCTGTCAGAGAGATAATTAGATCGAGCTAACAGCGTAGATTCAGAAGAGAAAAGCAACATTTCAACAAGAAGCACCAAAAATTAATGTAAATGTGTCAATTACTGGAAAGCACATATCTCATGCGATACAATTTTCTGTATTGTTTTTCTTAGGATTTGACGAATGTAGAATAGATGGTCCCTTAGAAAGACTATTCTGCATTATCAGGTTAAAAGTTCATTTTTTGATAATACTTCCTAACTAAATTAACTCCTAACAATTCAGAATTGGAAGAGACAATAGACATTTAAAAACGAATATGCCTTTATTACATAAAATTCTATTCTTCTCAACCCCAACATTATAATTACTTTTTCTGAGAAATTTCATCTTGAACCTCCTGCTCCGCGGCTTTTTCCTCAAGAGCTTTTGTGACTACTTGAATGATTTTAGAGACATCAATAGTTCCGCTTTTATGCACTATCTCAAGCCACTCCATCGCAGCTGGATAGTTGACTTTTACTTTGCCGTCTTTGCTTCCCTCAAGGTACATTTTCGCTGCATTATACTTTTGATTTGAATTAGTCTCATCGCATAATATGATTTAAGTTGATACCTGGGAATGAGCGAATCCAGCTGCTCCTGCATGAGAAAACCAAGCCATTGCCTTTAATCCGTTATATTTCACAATCTTGCCTTCCAAATACATCACACCAAGATTGTGTTGAGCTTCAACCAATCCTGTTCACAAGTTATTGTATTCAGCATTGACGAGTGTCAAAAGGAAGGTAATTTTACCCAGCTCAGCGGCTTTTTTCATATATTCGAATTCAAGTACAGGGTCTTTCTCCACCATGAACCCTTCATTGTGGCTATAGTAGGAAGTTTTAGAATTTCTCAATGATTAATGGATTTACAAACGTGACAATCTGAAATAAGCCATTGGGTTATCATATGAGGCCGAAATGAGATAGTATTGGTATGCTTGTTTTAAATCAACTCCTCCAGGAATATCACCTTTCTCGGCCATCTCCCCTAACCAGTGTTTAGATTCGGAAGTTCTACATCTCAGTTATACCTAAATAATAAAATGATGCTTTTGACCCTTTTTGCGCAGCTTCGAAGAATCTATGAAGACAATTTTACACTGAAGCTCACTAATAAGTTACAATTCCAAAGCTTCGTCAAGGTATTGTTTCTTTGATTTCTTGAATTTTGATCCAGTCAAATTCAATGCCGCTTTGTACAAATCTTTCGCGATCAAATGCTAAATAGATTCATGCTCAAGCCAACCGTTTTAAATCTTTCATTGATTACCATTGCGGTCGGATGGTTCTTCTGATTGGCTAGCTCAATGAATTTCTCGTTAGAGGATTCAAATTTCTCTTTATCACCTAAAATCCATGCCTTATTCACGGTCATGCGACTCAATGATAATTACCTCTCTGCATCGCATCTAGTTTTTCCAAATACGCAATGTAATATTCAACCTCCATCTTCTCTTCCTCAGTCTTTGCATTCTTCAACGCGTATTCAAGGAAAAGATGCATTAATGTCTCGCTTTTCGGCAAAGCTAAATAATAAGACGCATAACTCTTCAAATTTACTAATGCTTCCAACAAACTGCTGCACTGCAAAGTGGCATAGAGCTCGTGTCGGCACTTTATGTAACAAATTTAGGTTCTAGCCGTTGATACCAACAATACCTGTAGAAAGAAGCTTATAAATCTCCGGGGTTCCTATAAACGTCTCTTCCTGTGCTTTTTTAATGCTCTCTTGTACTTCTCTAAGCTGATGAGCTACAGAGTCGTCTTGTTCTGATATGTTTTTTAGTTTTGTCGAAAGGTCATAGTAATCAATGCTCTGATCTTTCAGTCCCTCTCCTTGCTTTGTCTCGCCGATAGGATTTTTATCTTTGATAGCATTCCTTAAAATAGAAACGATTCGAGACGATTTGTCCTTTTCAAGTTTGGATTTGATTAATGAACCAAAGGCTCTTGTACAAAATGTCGTGGGAACTTTTAGGGTTTTGAGAATTATCATATTTAAAAATTATTTTTTTTGTATGAGGACGAAAAGACAGATATTTATATTAGATAAAAGACTGCTCAGTGAAACTCAAATTTATGAAGTAATATTTACGTTTAATATGCATTTTGATTATTCCATGAAAGATATAAGGCAAGTAATGAAACTTATGTGTTTAATCTAGTTAGCTAACAGTTTAGATTAAGCGTTTACTACTATTGTTAATAAGCTAAAAAAAAAAGCTTGAAGAGATTTCCTGGATAATATGTTGAATAGTAACTCATTTTCTGAGGTTTTGCCCGATGTTAAGCGCGCTGGCATAGGTCATAGCATTTTGAGCTGGATATTTGTAAGGATAGGTCGGTCCGTGGCTGCTCACGCCATGGTTGCGGTGGTAGTTACTTTTGGTATTTTCATACAGGTTGGAGGAGAATTGCTTTGAAGGATAAGGCCATTGATGAGAGGGTTGGTTGTAATAGCTGTAGGGAGCTCTCTGGTGAGTTGTGCCATAAGTCATCGTGCTTTTGTTCGCATTTGGGAAGATACCAGGTGGTCTACGTATCATGGTAGGTTGCTCGGAGATGCTCGAGCAGTCACTTGGAGTATTGAAAAAGGCGAAAATGTCGCGATTATCATGAGATTCTTGTTCTTTTTCAAGTTTAACACGCTGTGGGTCGACCGCCTTTGGCTTTGAGCCGAGAGGAATTAGTGGGTTGTCATCAGCATCGGTGAAGATTTTCTCGATAATTGAATAAAACAAGTCTTCTTTTTCAATATCGAAATGTTCTTCAGTGGCTGAAGAGGACGGGACTGGGAATAACTTCCATTCCCAAGCCGAATACTGCTTTTCGATCAGCTCTTCTTTTGTTCTTTTCGCTCTCAGAGAGCTAACTCCTTCGCTCAAATGATCACTCAGTTTATTGCTTGGAGTTTTATTTCTTGAAGAATCGCTGGCTCTCTCATCGGTGAACTCGAGCTTTTTAGAAACGCTGATTTGCTCGAAGAAAAGCGAAACCTCCTCTTTGGTTTCGGTTCTCTTGAGTTCTTTGGTAGAAGAGAAAGCATCTTTTTCCATTGAAATCCGAGAGCTTGGCGTACTATAAACGCCTGTCGGTTTTGTCTGAGCCTCGAGACTTTTCGAGATTGCCTCAATTTTGCTAGATTTCTCATTGGATTCCGTCTTTGTCGAGTTAGACAATGTTCCTCTGACCGAAGGAGCCATGGGGAGGGGCTCTTCGCTGACAAGGCCGAGAATTTCTCCATGGACGTTCATCCAGTAGGGAGTCCATAGTTTCTGGTCCTTGAGGGTTTCATAGGTTTTTCTGGCTGCAGAATAGCTCATAAAGCTTATCAACGCGAGCTTGGTCCCGCTTTTCAATGTTGGAAGTGCCAAAACCTCTTTCTCGCTCCAGCTTTCGCAAAATGAGACATCAATAATTCCTATTTAAGATCGTAATTAATAATTGATAAGATTCATCATTGCTACTTGAATGATTCGAAAAGAGATTCTTAATTCTCGTTTCGTCATAGTGTAAAGGAACATTAGGTAACACGAAAGTTCGGTTGAGACAGTTGCCAGAAGGCGTGATCTACATTTGAGGCCGTTAAGAAAAATTTATGATCGGAGTCAGCTTAATACCTGTTTCCTGAGGTTATTAAGCAGGTTCTCATATTTATCCAGCTCACCTTTGTAAGCTGAACGGTTCGCTTCGAGAAACTCACAAGCTTCTTGTGTCTTGCCTAGTCACAAAAAATCAATTATGAGACACCTAGAGATTGTTAAAATTACCCTGCTGATGCAGCACAGTGGCTAAGTCTTTAATCGCGCTGTCAACTCTCTCGTTGTTTTTGATGGCGATCTTATAATATTTCACAGCTTTTTCGAGATCTCGCTCAAGGTACTCTGCGCGTTTCGCTTTGCAATAAGCTGAATTTCCTCGAGGAATAGGAACGTCCTTAGTGCTCTTGTTTTTCAGATATTCCTCTATTTTTATCTCTAATTCCTTCTTGAGGTTTCTCAGGGTTCTAGGCGAATGAAATGAGGAAAATAAACAAAAGGCTCGAGTTACTTTTGGCAGACTCCTTCAGCTACAGGCTCTTTATTGCTTTTACTAGTTTTGAAGTGATCATCAACAGCGGTGAATGTTTTCTGAGGTAGAAGGTTCTCGGATTTTTTGGAAGAGAATTCACAGGATTTTTCGAGTTTATTTGAGGAAAAGAGGGGATTTTCTTTATTAGAGGCGATTGGGCTCATTTGAAAGAAGATGTTGTTCTTTGATAGCTTGTTTTCGCTTTCAGGTTTGATTCTGTTTGTTCTGTCACTGAGCATTGGAATTTTTCACCGATATTATTATGTATTATTGCTATTTCATCTGGGAAATCTCGGTTTATATAGACGGTGTGGAAAGTATCTTTGAGCAGCTGAAGCTTACTCAGAGTAGTGAAAGTATCCAAGTTCAATTAAAAAAAATCATCCGCAAAAATAGCTATTTAAATTTTGTAATCGTTTTTACTGTGCGAAAATGGAAAATGAAGCAACAGGCCCTATTGTAGTAAATGTGAGCAAATGGTGTTAGGAAGAGAGCAAAAATTCTGTCTGAATTGATTTAGTTAGGCAAGATTGATGTTATTCCGTAATTTGGGTTCATCTAGTTAATATATAAGAAATACTGATGTGACTGAACTTCAGTCATTTTTTCATTTCGAAAAACAACTTTCGTTTTCAACAGTCAAGTTGTACTCCATTATGGGAGGATAATGGAAGCACCATATCAGGCTGTTAACAGATTCTGATGAATTATCTTTTTTTCCAAAAAAAAAAATGCCATGATAGCATTGACCGCGATCTCTGCTATGAGAAATACTACGAGTAGATCTCTACGCACTCTACAAACTACAATCCAACGATCCAAATATCATCCTATAAAAACTCCTATTTACCAAATCACTCTATCAGAAAAATCACTCAAGATCATTCTCTACAAAATTCAGCATTACTTTATTTTCATTACTGGATACTTGAGAGATTCTCTTTACCACATCTACCTTTTAACACTTAGAATTTGATGCAACATGTTTTTAGAAAACGAGTAAATGAAAAATCTGATACTGATACTGTCTAAAGCTGAGAATATAAGCGTTTAATTCTCCTAAAAGGCTACAATCGCAATAGATTCAAAACGTTCGTAATTAATTTTCAATTGAGTGTCAAATTCTAAATCCATGAAGGCCGTAACTACTCACTTAGGACCAATACGACTCGCTACAAACTACGTCCTTGCAGATTTTAAACGTCGTCCAAGGAACTATTACATCGGAATCTTTGCAGTTTTCATCGTTGCAAGCTTTGCCTCTTTACTCGCATCGATCTCTCAAATCACCTCACTATTCCTCGTCAACATCGCTGAAAACTCCGTCGGAGACTATGATTTCATCATGTATCCTAGCTACGAATCACTCAATCCAGGACACCAGTCAATTTTTTTGAATTACACTGAAATAAAAGCCAAACTCTCATCAATTAACAGCATACGAGGCGTCACTCCACGCCTTTACGCTCCAGTAACAATAATGAACGCTGATGATCGTTCTCTTCAAGCGAGCGGTCTCGCGATTATTGAAGATTCTAAAATAGAAAACGACATTGGCCTCGGTCGTCGACAAGATTTTGAAATACTTGGGAAGAACGAAGCACTCGTTACTCAAAGCCTAATCGATACTCTGAAACCAAAGGACGGCAAAATTATCATTAAGTTGAATATGTTTCAATCTTTAGTGGATATTCTGGCCAAAGTTTTCCCAGAAAGGCAAGCTTGGTCGCTGCGCTCCATGCTTGACCCAGAATACATAGCGTTTTCGATTATAAAACCACTTGAAGGATTCGTTTCGAAAGCTTTTCCTAATGCGCGCATGATAAAAATTGGTGATATTCGAACAAAGGTCAACGAAGTGTTGACAATAACAAGCGTCGGCGCCTTGCTCGGAGGCAATGTGGCTTCTTTTGCGAGTTATTTAGGTTTTGATCTCACAAATTCCATTCAAAACTATAACCCCTCAAACAGTTTCATCGCGCCATTCTTTGCAAAAGTACTTCCGAATCTTTTAGAAACACTTACAATTAAAGATATCAATGACGTTCTTACAGCAGTACGTAAAGGACTCGATAGCTACGAGGATTCTGAGATTCTTGACCTTTACATTTTTTGCTATGACGCACTAGTTAGCCTCCTGAGCGCGAACGAAATCGAAATTGAGGCTCGGGTCAAGCAGACTATCGTTACTCCCAAAGGAAAGTGGCCGAGCGTCAATGGACACGCAGTCGCCATTGATTACCAGCATTTGCCGTACTACTTCATCCAGCATTTAAAGAACAATCTGGAGAAACCGCTGCGTCGCCCTCCTCTGAAAACCCCGCCTCAGAACAAGAAATCTTCATCAAATGAAACTGAGGCCTCGACGCTTCCTTTGCTAGATGCCTTATTGTCTAGCGGAAAGATCAGCGAGCTCTTGGAAAAGCAGCTCAAGACGGTCAACCCCTATGATTATGCGCTTTTGCTTACAGTTATCTTGAGAGATAAGCTAGACACCTACAACAGTTACCAAACAATGTTCCAAAAGCTTTCGCTTATCACTGACAAAATTTACCGGGCTATCGGGTTGGAGTTCCCAGTTACCATCGTAACGAACCTATTCGATTCGATACTCGAGATAAAAGATATCCCAATGTTCACAGACATGATCTTCCTCGCTATCAACTTCCTATTGAACCTCCTCTGCGCTGTTCTTATCTATTCACTTCTCAACTCTGACATTCAAGAGAAGTCCTTTGAGTTTGGAACGCTGCGTGGTATGGGTCTCGATCGAAGTGGCCTTCTTTCCCTCATGATAGTTCGATCGACGCTCATCCTCGTCCCAGGGCTGATATTAGGTAACACGATGAGCTACGTGATTTATACAATGGTCTGCTACGTGGTGTTTAACTCTCTTCACCTCTCATCTTCATTTTACCCTCCTCTCTCGATCTTCTTGATCACCAGTTTCTGGGGGATTTTCCTCGTTTTTCTTGCTAGCGCATATCCGATCATGCGAGTTCTCAGCCGCAGTCTCGCCCAGTCAATAAATGTCATGCAAAGATCTATCAACGAAATCGTCGTCGTCATCAAACGGCTCGAAGACGTCGGGATGTCCTCGTCTCAGATAATCGGCTCGCTCCTTCTGTCTGTTTTCGGATTTTCTATGTATTACCTTGCTCCAAGCGCTTTCCTAACGAAAAATTTCTCATATTTTCTAAATACCATGGCAAGTCTCTTACTTCTTACAATATTTGCAATGATCATGATGCTCGGCTTTTTACAAGCCCAAATGCAGTCTGTCCTACTCGCCGTCTTGAAGTTCTTTTGGAAGGAGCTAAGGCTCATATCGCAGGTCATTCGAAAGAATTTTATTTCTCACCGCGCGCAGAATTTCAGAACCGCAAACATGATTGGAATTGCCTTTGGTTTCATGATCTTCGGAATCGCGAGCTTTGGCAATTTAGGAAACATATTTACCGCGTTTCTACGAGCTTATAACACAGGAAGCGACTTATCTGTTATCTCATCACCAGCGGACCCTTTCGAGCTTCCTGAGAAAGCCGTTCGAGAGTTTTTTGCTAACTACACCCAAGAATATCCGGATCATATTGCTAATTACACCATGAGTTCGAACGCCTTGGATAGACTCGGGATGTTTTTTGGACAATCGAATATCGTTCCTTTGAACGGGCTCAGCGAAGTGAAATTCGTTGGTTGGGCGGTGGAACCCAATTTCCTTGCCAGCACATTCAGTGACTTTTACAAGCCTGGTGAGATGGACCCTTCTGTAAATTATTCGCTTATCTCAAAAGACCTCCCTTTGCCGAATCCCATGGACTCTTTGTACTCAAATGAAGGATTAGATGCGCACCAGGGCTGGGACGCTGAGAATATCACTTCTGGGGTTCTGGCAGAAAAATACAAGGATCAGCTTGAGGAAGACACTCCAGTGAAGAACAGGTTTATTAAGCTGATGATCTCGCCTGATCTGATTAAAAAAGCGGGTTTGCATCTCGGGTCAATAGGGCGTTTGAGCGTGGGAGGCTTAAATCGCTGGTGGTTCAAAGTTAGAGCAATTCCTGAAGGACTTCCTTGGTATCGGTTTACGGCTAACCGCGTGCAGCCTGGTGATAACCCGGTTGCGCTTCTAAGTATGGAAGACTTTGGGTTAATCCAAAGAGAGTTTATGGAGATTAAATTACGCAAGCAGACAAATCAAACGAAAGAGCTCGAAAACTGGTCGTATGGCGTTCATAAGAAGTATTTATTTGTAAAGTTTGCCAAAGATCTCAATGATACTGAGATACAATCGCTGAGGAACCGTTTACTTGAAATTATCAAAAGTGATTCGATGAAACTGATGGTTACTAAGGATTTCGTCAAGGCCAGTGAAAACGCGCTGTTCTTCTTTACGATATTTACCGTAGTAGTAGGGTTGTTGGGCTTGTTCCTCGCTTTCTTTGTGAGCTGGAATTCTGCTTGGACTAATATTCGGAGCAATGAGATAGATATTGGGATTTTGAGGGCGGTTGGAGTTACTCAGCATCAGCTCATTGTGATTTTCATAGTAGAGAATATGTGCGTCGCTCTGATTGGTTCGTTCAATGGGACATTGATTGGCATTCTTGCCAGCACGGCCTTTACGGTGGAGGCGAGCATTTTCACGTATACTCCCTTGACTCTGACGTTCCCTGTTTATGTGGTTGGGCTTATGATTCTGGTAACGTTGGGGTTGACGTTGTTTGCGTCGAAATTGGCGATTGAGGATATACTCATAAAGCAGATTTCACAATCTTTCAAGAAGGATGTTGTCGAAATATCGAGTCCGATTTCGCCGATCACCCTGGGGGGTCCAGAGACTTACGGGCTTCTTAAGACAGATGATAAATGAGACTAACTTGGAATGGAGGTTATTAAAACAAGTACAAAAAAAGTAATATGTTCAGTTAGATATGGTTGCTAGGCTATTTTTTCATTGATTGGATTTCATGCATAGAACTATGACCAGGTGTAGATAAAAAATAAATATAAAAAGGAAAACTTCTGTTCGTTGGAACTTACAGGTTTCTCTCTGATATTGATTGCTGAATTGAACTGTATTTGAGAAGTCCAAATTAAGTGATAGACATTATGTTAGACCTTATACAAATTTGCTAAATACAAGTTATAGCATTAGCTTGTTTAGTTTTCAAAGCAAAACGCTACTCATCAATAGTACATCCAAGAGCATCTGAGAGAGTAGTCCTAGGATCGCAGAATATCCCCTTACTATAACTTTGTAAATGACTGGAGGTTTATTGTTTACGATTTAGTATTTGAGACCTATTAGAATTGTAGATCCATTTAATGAAACTAATGTTTTTAACTGTATTAATACACTTTTAGTTAGTAGTTGCCATTCTTTTAAATTTTTTTTGCAGCAATTCAAACAAAGGTTTATAATTTTTGATTAAATTAAATGTTCAAAAGAAATAATGAAAAGTTCTTATGCCAACCGAATAATGTCTTGAGGTAATTGTAGCATAGAATCGAAATCTTTTGTTCCCTTCTTCGTCCAGTAATGGTAATTATGGAATTTATATAATTCAAATCCACTGTAATGTGTAGAAAGGTTTATTATGAAAAAACGGGATTATGTATGAGCAGGTTTCAGGTATATAAGAATTGAAATATGAGCTAAATAATATAGAAGAAGTCAACCAAAGGAATGTTCTAAATCAAACACCCAAAAAATAAAAAAATTTTTAAAAAAACGTATTTAGGTCTGCTTGTTCTATAGCATAAAGACAGCAAGAATTATATCTTTAATAACTGAATTTCAAAAAAACAAATAAACAGAAAAATGACAGAGCATTTGTTTCAAGTTTTCTTACTGTGACCGAACTGTATTTCAATTGGAGAAATTCCGATCATACATTTGCAGCCCACTTGCGTTTTCTAACGATTTCTCTGGGGGTTCATTTTTTAGTGAGCAGCCCACGTTTTACATTAGTTCTGACTGTTCTTCAAGGTTATCGTGAATGGAAAAATAATTTTGAAATGTTTAAATGGAAGAATTATGACTAAGTTAATACACATAACGTGTATTCCAGAGCGTCTTATCGCTCATATTTCCTACCTGCTCAAGACTAACTAGAATTTATTTGGGAATAGCGAGGATGCTTTCAGTTTTACTTAATTACTTTTCGTAACGCCTAGTTTTTGGTTTTAAGACATTTGTTTCTTCATATTTGGTATAGGAATGTTTTTCAAGGAAATTTTTGAAAATGGATATATAATTTTTGTAAAAATTACAAACCACAATTTGGTTCTCCCAGCACGGGTTTTATTCTATTTATCCCCCTCTCTGCCTCGTTTTCTTCTGCTCACTGCTTCCCGACCAAACGAAGTTTTCTCCTTTGGAAGGACCGAGAGCACTTCTCTTATAGTTTGAGCACTGAAATCTTTCTCTCTCAGGATATCAATTATCAAATATTTCTTTGTCTGCGAAATACTTTGGATCTGTTTGGTCAATTCCAGCTCCAGTTTGCTACGCGAAACAGCAAATCTCGTGCCATGCGCGAAATCAATAATAGTGGCTTGAAACTCTAGCTTAGGTTCACCATAGGTTACCCCATATTTCATTTCAGCGAATTTTTCCATCTTTCTTTCACATTGTTTCTCGATTTTAAAGTACTGTTCCTGGACATATTTCAAAGCGTTCAACCAAGACTTTTCTTCTTGCCAATAATTCTTCGGGTTAGGAGCCTTCACGGTCACATACTCAAATCTTCTTCCGTTTTGATTATATTTAATAGATTGAAAGATGTGGACCAGATATTTGCCAGTTTGTGAAATATCCTCTTCCAGAGGCTTTTTCGATTCTTCAACGGGCTCTTCAGGAAGTTTCTCTTCCTCTTTATAGTCAGAGATGAATTCTTTAGCTGGGTCTCTCCAGGACTCTTTGTATGCTCTAAACAGCTTTGCATGCTTTTGTTGATAAGCAACTTTTTTCTCTTTATCCAAACTGTCCCAATTTTGGGTTATTAAGCTTTTGAGCTCAGTAAACTTTTTGTTTGGGTTTTCTTTTTTGATTTCATCGAAGATATCGTGGCTATATAACAAGAATGGTGACATCGGTGGCCGATCTGGCTTGAAGATTACCCCTTGATTTTTAATCGCAACCATTTTTCTACATTGTGGATTTTCGTTGTAGTACATTGAAGACCTCACAGAAAAAGAACCTTTAAACTCATAAGATTCATATTTTTTAGGGTCCTTGGCTAGAGTGGGTTCTGCAATTCTTTGAGTTCTACCTCTCTCCCTACTCTTTACAATTCTCCTCATGCTCTTTTTGAAAGGAGCCGGGCTCTTACTATACTTTCGGATCGGACTTCTCGGACTTATCGTCTTCTCTTTGCTAGCATTCCTTCTCTGAGGTCTAGCCGCTTCCTTGCTCACACTCCGCGTCCTATCCTTTGAACTTCTGCTCTTTGATCTGCTCGAAGAGCGGATCTCCTTTCTCTTTGGGCTCTTACTATTCTTTCGGAACGAACTTCTCCTCATCCCTTTGCTACTACTCCTTCCCTTTGATTTACTTTTTGTTTTGCTCGCATTTCTTCGCACAACTGGTTTTCTCCCCCGTGGGATTCTATTTGGGCTGGGGCTTGTGCTTACACTTGGGCTTCTACTCCGACTGAAGCTTCGACTCGGACTTAGACTGCTCTCTTCACTTACTTCACTCTCGCTATAGAATGAGAGTCTCCTCCGATATATTATTGGTCTTCTGCTTACACTACTTACACGCTTCAACTGTGGTGACTTGGGTCTACTCTTGCTTTTACTCTGATTTATTTCGTACAATGTGACGAAATTGATTGAAAGTGGAGTGATATATCCGCCTTTGACCTCACTGCGTCCTTGCTCACTCCATGCATAGCCTTCGAAGGTAAATCCCTCTTTTTTCGGTTCTTTTTTCGTGATATAGATTGATAAAGTTTCTCCTACCAGATCTGCATGCGGGTCTTGAGGCACAAACGACAGCACTTTTCCATTGTTTTCAGAAGAATCCTCCATATCTTGCTTTCAAAATAAATGAAACAATCAATTTAAATAAATAAAATCAGGCCGCATTGATACCTCTTAAATAGTATTGTAAATTTAATAATACTATATGAATGCTAGTCAATATCTTCCTCATCAAGTCGTTTTTATCACACTTGCTATGCGCCTTGAAACCCCTATAGGCTAGCGAAATCTGGTGTTGTACAAAATTTCTTCATCATCATCATTTGTACGTTATTATTTTCGTTGTGTTGTATGACTAATCTGATCGGAAATTGGGAGTGTCCCGCCAAAAGTCCCCAAAAAAATTTTCATAAAAATTATTGAGTCACGCATCCATAGAAGTGAGCTACCATCGCTGGAATAGCCCCAAAAGGCAGTTCGAATTAGTCTTCGGTTGAATTCAAATACTATGCTAAGTTAAAGAACAACATTTTATTTCCCTTATTTTCTTTGCACTATTTTATTTTTATAAATCTCCTGTTCTCCATTCTCAAAGATTTGGAAGAAGTAGAGAAAAGTTCTGGTCTCATTAGGTGCTACTAGAGATATTGCAATTGATTGATACTCTAAGTCGAACTTCGCTAGTTTTTTGGCTTCCATCTTGTGTCAGAATTATTGGAGCAACAAATAGGCTTCAATTCACCATGCATCAGATATATATAGCCTCCGAAACCGAACAACCTAACCAACAGGAAGTGGTCACAATGAGCTGCTAATCGGAATCCACACAGTATTTTTCTTACAAATGATTTTATATATCTTAATCATTATGATTCATACTAATAGGGAACAGTGATAAGAGGCATTCCTGGTGGCAATCCGATCCGATATGGCATATTTGGTGAAGATGTGACAATAGTAAATGCTTTGTGTATTGAAACTCGGAGCGGTGCCATTATCGTGTCTGAAAGAACACGATATTGGATTGAAAAGGAGGCACCTGGAGTTTATAATTTCGAATTTCAGACCATAATAGATTTATATTACAAAGTAATTGAAGGCTTTCTCGTTCACGAACGAGAAGAGTCAGTAAACCCAGCCAATGTGATGTCAAGCAGAGGCTTAGTTCACTCCTTAGAGTTTTTACAAGACACTCGTTAAAATAATATACATAAAAAATTGAATATTATGCATGATAGTTAGAATTCATTCTTTTCTTGTGATATTAAAGGAGACCTAGTAAATGAGAAATATTTCATCCAACATCTTTGATAACATGAATCAGAAATTGAAATTTTAAAGCGGAGTCTCTACTCTATTTGAACAACTTTTCTGAATCCAATTGAAATGAATTCAAACTAAAATTGAAGAGAAAAACGCCAGAGATGCTGTTCTACCATACGAATACGTCAGAGATCCTGTTCGACTATATGGATAAAAAAAATGACCTCAATTTGATAGAGTTGTACAGTCTTTACAACTAGGCGGTGACGGTAATAAAAGAAAAGATGTTTAAACTAACTGTAATGAGGTTTATTGTTAGGGACTGTCGAGAATCATTTCAAATGCGACAACGATTTTAGAGCTTTAACATGATACACAACGGAATAAGATCAACATATAAACGTTTAATTATCAATCTTCGATTCTTCTAACGAACTCGCATAATCGAGAGGGCCATCCTTAATTCCTAAATCACTCAGCGATTCCTCCATTTTCTGCTCAAAATCCTTCCTCACCAGCGGGCTATTTAACAAGTCCTTTATATTAAACGAGTATATGTTTCCTTCATCAGTTCCAACAAACAACAGCTTTTGCGAGTAGCAATACGCGAGACAGCGCAGATCCTCTTTCTTTTCAAATTCCTATTCACCATGCACTATTAACAGCTAGTATACAATGGTATTTTATACCCTAATGACGACCTGGCTTGTATAATCCCATACTTTAATTTTTCCGTCTTTTCCACACGCCACCAGATGACCCGTTTCTTTTATCATAAGCAAATCACGTATTGGGACTTTAGAAGCGTCGATCCTTGCGATCATATATTCTTGATCAATTTCCTAATAACGACGAGTGTCAGTGGCCTTGAGATAATCATGTATTTGAGTTTTACCCAAACGATAATTGACTTATCATCAGAACCACTAAATAACAAATTCTCTTCCAAGGCGAGACAGTTGACTGAATCAGTGTGTCCCCGCAGCGCTGACCTCTTCTCGTAGTTTTCAAAATTGATTAAATAAACAACTCCGGAGTTTCCAGCAGCGATAATCTGTCTTTTATTATCTTTGTCAGCTCTATCAGTGGTTTGTCTGAACAACAAACAAAGGATTTCCTTCCCAATTTCCTAATCGAACAAATTAGCGTTAAGTTGAAACTAGAGCTCTTACATCCTTCGTTTGGTACGGGTCTGGATAAAAACCTTGATTTTTCAACTGAGGGGTGATTGAAGGTCCCTATCATCATAATGTAATTTTGAGAAATTGCCTAAATCGAGGCTGAATAATGATACCATGACATTGCTAGCAAGATTTGAAGTTTTCTTTTCTGTAAGCTCCCATGTTAAAATTTTCCCATCGTAACCCGAAGAAAAAAGAACTTCTGTACCATCGATAATGGCGCTTGTTAGCGCACAAACCGAGTTTTTGTGGGGTTTCTCACCAGTTCTAACTAAGGTTAGCACGCGCAACGAAGATAGCATTATTACTTTGTCTGAAGGTAAGTAAAGCTGGCAATTTCAATCAACCAGAGCTTGATATTTCCGTCGTCGATACCGGTAGCAATCAGGTTGCATTTGCTCAAGAATTCCATACAACTTAGCAATCATATGATAAGATAAATTCCCAATCGCATGCCTTTACCATATTTCAGTTTTAGGATCATTTTCAGCGTAGTGCACAACCACGTTATCGGCTATTTCCCACATTCGAATCGTATTGTCATAAGAAGTAGAAATCAGTCTTATCAATATCGATTATCAAATGATGCGTTCTCTTTTTCATTACTTTGGAGTTTCCTTGGTTGGTAATTTTGTCATTTTCTTCGGATCCATCTCGATAAGTTTAAGCACAGGTCCGGTATGCGAGCCCAGATAATTTTGAATCGATTGTCCTTGCTTGATTTTCAACACCTATAGGTTTTTGGTTCACATTAATTAAAATACGGACGATATCTAAATTACCTCAACACTGTTTTCTCCACAAACAAGCAGTTGTGAAAGACTTTCAATATAATGAATCCTCAGGATCTTGAAATCGAAAAGCTGGAACTTCGAAAAAACGTTTTCTTGGTGCACATTTATAAAATATATCGCTCCACTGTCATCAGCTGCAATCAACTCCTTCACAGTCCGATAATGTCAATCATTCTGTATTAAATAGAGTGCAAACCTGGTGCTTATCGTCCCATGCAAGCGAAGTAAAGAGCGCTTTTGATTGATTTTTTAAAGAATAAAACGGTTTTCCCGATACTGTTTCAAAACCATGGATTTTTTGATCATAGCTGCATGTAAAACAAAAACTTTCAATTGGCACCTAAACTTGCAGTTGAAACGACCAAAAGAAGGTAAGTTGTATTTACCACTAAAATTGCAATGATTGACAGCCGATGGAACCCATAAAGCGATTTTGAGATTTCATATTCGTCCTTCTCTCGTTTGCTTTCATCAATTTTAATCACATGGACACTGCCTTCAGAATCTCCTGCGTAAATCAAAGGAAGCTCGCCTTTTTGAATATCCAGCGTCAGGAAATTGACGCCGGTTTTATCAAGTGAGGCCTTGCGAAATGGAGCTTGGGTAAGCGGATTTGTGCAGATAAAGAAAGGATAAAGCATCAACTCGCGTCCAGGATCAAGCCTTTGATAATTGAGGGGAATGAAGTGAGGTGCTCTTACTTCCAAATGCGAAAAGTCTTGTCATTTGCGCAGGTATAGAGAGTGTCGGTTTCATGATTGTATTTCATATCAAAAACCTGATGGCAATCATTGCGTAAGAATGTCCTAATATTGTTAGTATTACTGTTCCATTGTGTCCGGTGAGCGTCTGGACGATTTTCTTGTTTTTGGGATCTGTTTCCCAGATTTTGATTGTTCTGTCGGCGCTGCCGGTGATAAAGAAAAACATCCCTTTGATTTTTTGATACAAAACGCATTTGATCTCGCCCTGAATAGAAAGACATTAATGAAATGACTGCTGAGAATTCGTTGGGTACTCGATGTTGTCCATCAATGCTGTATTCTCTGACATCATAATCTTTCCCATCGAATAAGCTCTATACAATGTTGATACAGATGTAATAACTTCGGGTACCTTGCTATCTGCTCCTCCTTTCGGAACAAAGACTAGCAAACGGCCATCTGCTAATCCTGCTATGACCATATCGTGTCTGACTGCAAAGTATACTGCTGAAATTCGAGCCTGGTTGAGGGAAGTTTAGGATGAAAAAGGTGAAGCAGGTGAGGGAGTACGATTGTGTCTTTTTGGAACTTCATTTTTTTGGTTTGGAGGCTCACTTGAGTGAGCGTTTTGATTTTTTTGAAGTCCATGAGGAAGAAAAGGTAACTTAATAAATTAAAAAGATAGATAAATTGTTAATTATCTGGCTGTATTATGAAAATATCTTGGTGATATTTTTCAAATTGCCGAGGTTTGGAGCAGATATTATCAAGGTAATTTGTGAGTATAGCTGCGAAGTTGAAGTATACTAAAGTGAAGGGAGACGAATTTTGGGTGAAAAAAGCGATGAAGTGTTTTACATCACATAGAAAAAGGAGAAGCTTTGTTCAGGATGGTTAATTTGCCTCATTAGAATTAATCTATGGAGATAATATCGCGTAGAAAAAATTCCTCTTGTCTCTAAATTACAGATCTCTTTTCTTTTTGATCATTCCTATTTTCAATAATTATTACTAAGGACAACATGCTGGCAAATAAAATCTTAACGTAGTCTCACAATTTGGTTTTGAAGTGTTTGAGCTTAAAATACAGGCAACTACAAATATCCTAGCTGTAAGCCTCTGGATTAAATGAAAGGTGTTATCTTAGTAATGGCGATGCAGTTAAGGCTTGAATCGTGAAGAATTTCAAACACATACTATAGGAATCAAACAAAATCTCAGAGTATATCGACACTTTGGAAGAACGACTCGTTGTTGCCTACAGTCTCAAATTATTATTCTCCATTTTTAATGAATCCGAATTCAAAAATATCAGTTGAAATTGAATATAATTAATTGACAAAGCACATTCATAATTGTAATTTTATTATAATATTGTCAATTATTGTTTATTTCAAATCAAGGTGAGGTAAAAGTTTCTACAAATCCTGCGTTTAAATGAGTTATACCTGGTAAAGCGTAATATTTTCTCTCTTACTTGTGTTCAATTCCTCGGCATTATCCTTCAAAAGATTTTGCCTTTTTGGTAATGGAAGAGTGTTGCATTGTGAGTTTGAAATATTTTAAATTTCAAATTTACAAATGAAGCATTCTTTATCATTTGATTTTCTCTCTTGTCAAAACGGGTAAAGGTGTTATATTGACTCGCTCGTTATCGTTGTAAAAGGTTTTCAATATGTTTTATATTGATAATTTGACACTTTATTTCGAGTAAAGCGTATATCTGCTAGTGATATTATCTTTCTCAGCATCCCTTGAAGCTTAAGATGTTTTAACTTGAGTTTTCAAAACAGCTCATAACACATGATTATTACCTATAGCAATCTTGAATTAAAAAACTTATACTTCCAAGCTCTTTGGCTTGGGAATGAACTAATTAACAGTTTTCTAATGCTCTATACGAAAAATACAATAAGTTTTTAAAGGCAAACTTGATTAATAAACTACACTTCATCAGGAGGAATTCTACTCCTGTGGAGTGGTAGGATATACTAAGCTCGAATATAGAAATCTTGATTATGAGATAGTAAATGCTAGTTTTTCAATATTAAACAATATTACGATCAAACAAAATCTCTTTGTGGAAGTCTATTCTTTAATTCCAATAGCAACTATTGAGTAATGATAAATAGTAATCCTGTAGTTTTAGCAATCAATTTTACTTGGTTCTACCACTTTTAGTACATGTTATGAAATAAGTTCTTTGGAGATGTTTTTGCTGTTTCCACCTCAACCATTTGATCTATAGACTCGATGAAATACACATCTAATGAAGATTTGGCTGAATTCACTCATGGATGGTGCTTTTCATTCGCCATCAGAAACTACATCCAAGATTTACATTTTATCAACAATATGAAAACTAGAGCATCAATCCCGACAACACCCAAAAACACTGAAGCCGCAATTATTTAGAATTTTGCCTAGCTGGCCTTCGGTAGGTCTAGAAGTATATGAGAATTGGAGATTTTCAAATGTAAGTAAGCTCAAATATCGAGTTATAACGATAAAAATGGCTATACAGTCCCTCAAGAATGCATTCATCTAACCAGGACTTTATTTATATGTTCTGACTATTGAATTTGGTCCACTATTTCATAGAAATCGATGTTTTGTATGGACGGTTGCTGGGGCTTGACTGCTTCTGTCCAGGGCTATCCACAACGGAAGTAACTGATGTCTTCAGCTGACGGTCCTCAGGGATAGATGGGTTGCGACTGCCTGGAAGATTCACCTGAGGACTACCACTACTGCCTTCCGAAGAACTCGTTTTCATGGTCTTAAATTCAATGGTCGAGGACCTTTTACTTTTGTTGGTTCTTCCCGTGTTAGTCCTCCTGATAGACATTGTACTAAAACGAGTTCCTTTGAGCTCCATCTGAGCGATCAACTTCTCTAAATCATTGTAATATTCAACGGTCGCGCTTTGTGAAGCTGCGTCTCTTTTTAGAAAGTTCCAGTAATTCATACAGCATCCCTCGTCAAACGGGTTCTCTTCCTCTTTGTATATTTTCTTATAGACCTCGTTAGTGGTCAATCCTCTGCCAATCAAAATAATTTGAAAAATTAGCAATCCCCCAACAAATAAGCTGATAAGGCCTGCAAGGCCTCCGAGTCCTAATTCCACAGCATACTTCTTAAAGAACTCACTGTTGAATTCGCTTGGAGGCAGCACACTGCTTAGTTCCATCACTGATAAAACGGTAATCTCCGAACTAAGTGCTAAAGCAAATATCAAAAACCAAAGAAACAGCCCGCGGTTGCGTTTGGCAATGCAGTTAGCTACCCAAGGGCAGTGATGGTCTATACAATAATTAGAGATACAACACAAGTAATCTGATTATACCTAGTTCATCAATACAAACGTCGCATTCTCTGCAATGAGAGGAACGCAGCGGCCGATGGAATTTGCAAGTGATGCAATATTTCAGTGCATACATCCGCTGGTTATATTCAACAAGTTTGAATTCATCATCTTTGAGAATGGAAAATTGAGTATTAGTCAAGGATCAGTGAGTTACAATCTTCAGAGCGGATTTCACTCAATGGTTTCACAAGAATCCCAGGATCTGATACAACAAGCGCGACAAAGCAAGTGAGAGTGAACAGTTCTAAGCCAAAAATGGTGGAGACGATGATCCAGGTAGTATTATCATCAAAATCCAGGGACTGGGAGCTAGAAAATATGATGTAAGAGAGATTACTCGTCAAATTTTTGCTATTTACCCAAAGAATATGTACACATTGGGTAGGATTATAATTGCAATCAAGGAGATCATTGCTTGGAAGTTGCTCTTTCCCATGTAGCATCTACCGTGGCAATATACCGACCGATTTCCAAACACAGCTTCGGGCATTTTGATAGGATGGTTTCAATAAAAAAATCTCAATTTTCATATAAGCCAATTAAATTCAACTTATGAGTACAGTGTTCTCAATTGGCATTCGTGCCATATAAAAACAAAAAATTCTTCCCCTTCTCACCACAACAACACCCACATTCCTTGTTTCTGTGCGATAGCATGTCCTTCGAAGAAGAATACTTACTGATTTCCTTGTAATAATAACTATCTTAGTGTGTTTCAAGCTCTATCCCTAACAGCTAATCTTCAAAGAGTGTATTACAGTTACCACACATCGCAGAATCAATCAGATTTCAGCTTTTTCGCATTATAGAATAGAGGACGATTAAACTGAGTTTACTATTCTGCTTCTAGCAAAAAACAGCAGCTGCGGTATTCATGAATATAATGCTTCTCTTAAACTTTAATTAACTATATCAGATTTATTTCCAGAGCGAAAAAATCTCTCAAACCCGAATTTATCTCTGAAATTTTAACCATGAGGGATCCAAATGACTACGACCAGGGATACCTTGCAACTCACTTGCTCGAAGATCATGAAGCTCCTTCAGTACATAATTTTGTTTCCATCAAATCTCATTACCCGAGTAGAAGAGAAGAAAAAGTTCACCCTTTACTTCTAAATCCAAGAAAGACAAACGAGATCGCCTCAAAGATTCGTATAGTTCTGACTCAGACGACGCATATCGCAGCATTATAAAAGCAGAGCAACCTGTAGCTCAAGTGGAATCGCAGGTTGCCGCTCCGGCGAAGAGAAAAAGCTGTTCCGATTGGTTTTGCAGTTGTTTGAAGAGAAAACCGGACACTCGGCATAGACGAATCACGCTGGGGACTCGTTTGGTCGACCCTCCAAACAAAGTGGCAAATACGATAAAAAACCAGAAATATAACCTAATAACATTTTTACCGGTGGTGTTCTACAACCAATTCAAGTTCTTTTTCAATTTATTTTTCCTCGTGACTGCCTTGTCGCAACTGTATCCGCCTCTTGTGGTTGGTAAGCACAATGTCGCAATCGTTTTTTTCCTTATCGCTAAATGAATGAAGGGTATTGGTTTACGTACTTCGGACCACTTGGGCTAACACTGACGCTTACGATGACAAAAGAAGCGATTGATGATTATTACCGCTATAAGAAAGATAAAGAAGCGAACAACGAACTTTATAAGTGATATTTCGATTCTGAGCAAGCAGTGACTGATCCAAACCGCTATATAGGCTGATGACTCTAGAAGGATTCAAAGATACTCCTTCAAGTCAATTGAGAGTCGGAGATATTATCGAAATACAAGGAGGACAACGAATTCCGGCTGATTGCCTTGTCCTTCAAACAAGGTAAGTGTGCGAGGTGTAATCTATGTTCTCACAACCGTGTTTAGCGACCTATCTGGGTCCATATTTTTAAAAACAGATCAGTTAGACGGAGAAACCGATTGGAAAGTCAGGTAAATGGATCCGCTAGCCTTTCTGTAGTTAATCCCATTAAAAGGAAAGCAGTACGTTTTACTCATGCTTATTATAACGAGCATCAGACGCTTCTAACAATTGAGGGTGCGACAGTGACAGCCAAGCCTCCCATAGTTAACATCTATGAATTTGAAGGGTTGTTTGAGGCCCCGAAGACGGACTCAGACTCAGGCGAAAAAGTGGTCGAGCCATTAGGCCTCGAAAACACTATGTGGGCTTCAACAGTCCTCACTGCCGGCAGTGTCATCGCACTCGTCCTATACACTGGTTACGAGCTGCGTATTGTGATGAATTCTCGTTCACCTCGTACTAAGGTTGGAAGGCTTGACCAGGAAGTCAATTTTTTATCAAAGCTCCTCTTTGCGATTCTTTTTGGTTTTTCTGTGATGTTGGTTGCCCTGGGAGGCTTTTCGCATGATGTCGCTTCGGTTTGCATTAACGTCACAAGATTCGTGCTGCTATTATCGACGATTATCCCGATCAGTCTGCGTGTTAACCTCGATTTTGCGAAATTGGCTTATTCGTATCAGATGGCAACCGATAAAGAAATTCCAGGGACGAAGGTCAATAATTCAGTTATCCCTGAAGAAATAGGTCGCATTCAATACTTGCTTTCCGATAAAACAGGCACGTTGACGCAAAATGATATGATATTTAAGCGATTATCACTTGAATTTGGAACCTATACACACGAAATGACAGGCGAGCTCGCGAATATCTTGAAAAAACAATGCCATAAATACGACGGTCCGTTGGGCGATTCTGACCCCAAAATAAAGAAAATCGCTGTTGAGGCGCCTAGTCTCGGGTCGATCCCTGACAGCATGTCGCCCAAGGCGGACATACTTTCTCCCAAGGCGGACATGCTTTCTCCCAAGAATAATTCACCTATGATGCGATCAAGTTTGGCTGTCGGGCGTCCTAGTACAAAACGAATTAAACGCGAAAAAGAAGCTATCGTTCGCGACATGATCACAGCTATGGTTTTATGCCATAATGTTACTCCCGTCATTGAGGACGGTCACAAAATCTACCAAGGTTCAAGCCCTGATGAAATCGCGCTGGTTCAGATAGCTGAATCCCTAGGAATGATCCTCGAGCAGCGTGATGAGCAGATGATTAGAATCACCAACGCGGCTGGAAAGGAAGAACGTTACCGAATTTTAGCCAATTTCCCATTTTCAAGTGTGACTAAGCGCATGGGTATCATCCTCGAACACGAGGCTACAAGCAGGATAATTTTCTATCTAAAAGGAGCTGATGTGGTCATGAAAGATAAAGTCCCTGAAAAACAACGAGGATTTCTCCTCGATGAATGCGAAAATCTTGCTCGGGAAGGGCTAAGAACTCTTGTCCTGAGTCAGAGGAACATCAGCACCGAAGAGTTCACGAACTGGAAGAAGATATATGATGAAGCGACGATGTCGCTGGTAGACCGTGATGATAAGACTCGTAAGGCGATCGAGCTGATCGAGAAGGACATGGACCTACTTGGAGTCACTGGCGTGGAGGATAAATTGCAAGAGGAGGTTTGCCAAACCTTAGAAACTCTAAGGAATGCAGGAATCCAGGTCTGGATGCTGACCGGTGATAAAATTGAGACTGCGATGTGCATCTCGATCAGCGCAGGGATCAAGAGCTCCTCGCAGACCTTTCATGTGATCAAGGAGATCAACGACCCTTTGGTGCTATCACATAAACTAAATGAGTTTTCGAATAAAAACAACGCTGTGCTTGTCATTGACGGTACGACGTTGACTCACGCGCTTCAAAGCTGTGAAGAAAATTTCTTTAAGACATCCACAAAGGCCCCGGCGGTGGTTTGCTGCCGGTGTTCTCCAACGCAAAAAGCGCAGATAACTGAAGGGATTAAGAAGTATACGAAAATGATAACTTGCTGTATTGGAGACGGAGGCAATGACGTTGGTATGATTCAAGCGGCGGACGTCGGAATCGGTATCGAAGGAAAAGAAGGGAAACAGGCGGCGTTAGCTGCGGATTATTCGATCACTAAGTTCAAATATTTGAAGAATTTGCTGCTGTGGCACGGGAGACTTTCGTACAAGCGATCGGCGATGCTCAGCCAGTTTGTTATTCACAGAGGACTCATAATTTCGGTCATTCAGATCTTGTTTAGCTGTCTCTTCTATTTCGTGTCGATACCGGTTTACAGTGGGATCCTTATGCTCGGGTATGCCACTATCTACACTATGTTTCCGGTCTTTGCGATGGTAATTAATTACATTTTTGAGTGATAACTTACTTCCTGGTATGAACTTAGATCTTTGATGAAGATATCGATCTAGAAAGAGCACTGGTGTATCCGCCGCTCTATAAAACGCTGCAAAAAGGTCGAGAAATGAATCAGAAAACGTTTTATAGTTGGGTTTGGCAGAGTGTGTATCAGGTATGATAGCAGATCTTTTCGCTGGCTCTCATATTTGTCTTTCCCAGGCCGCGTGTATTATGGTGTTTGCTGTCACGTATTTCAATGATTCCTTCCTGCAAATCGATACGATTACTTTCACAGCACTTATCATTGCCGAATTTTTGAATATCTTTACAGAGGTAACTCTATACCAACATACACTACAAGCCGAATTCTAATTAACTTCTGAATTATAGGTGAACAAATGGACAAAAGCGCTGAAAATTTCTACTGTCCTTTCACTCATTTCATACTTAGGTACCTGCTTCATCTTACCGAGCTATATCAATGTGAGCTCTTTCACATGGGATTTCTTGTGGAAAATCGCACTACTCACTCTTCTCAGTTGGGCTCCTATCTTCTTCTTTAAGAAAATAAAAGAAATCGTTGATCCAACTGATCATCAGAGAATTATGAAAGCAGTAAAAATGATGCAACGTGTGAGGGGTGTCCCCAAGCGAAGCTGGATAGTAAGGAAACTTTCCGGTGAAGCTGAACCTATTGAGCCCAGGCAACCCATCATGTCAGATTAATAATCAATGCAAAACACCATGTAGTTTGGTCTCTAAGTAGTGAATTGTGTCCTTTTTATTATTATTAAACACGCAACTTGATAATACACATATTACACATAAGTGTAGCTGCTTCTATTCAATATTCAACTCGGTAATATGTAAAACTTTCAAAATCAAGCTTCCCATGTATAAAACATCACCTCCATCAACTAATTGAAATGATGAATTAGCATTGCTGAACAAAGAATTTTCAATACGTTAATTTGTGCGCTCTCATTAAGCCAATTTTGAGATGCAGCAAAAATTAAATTTTTATCTGAGATCCAAAACGCACTAACAAGCAAATAAATTGCCAAAAAAGTACCTTCATGTTTTCAGCTATCGTTCGAGGACGCTATACGAGAGATCGACGCGAGCCAATAACTTTCACAAGCGGAGATCAAACCGTTACTATTGATGGACTAAATCCAGCGTTAAAGAAATTTTTCAAGTATGAATATTTTGCATTTCTGGATGAATCAAAAAACAACTACAATGAAATTCTCGATTTGAAATCCGGAAAGAAAAAGATTCAATTATTCGGGTCCAATGGTAATCCCTACATATCAATGCACAAGCGTGACTAATTTACACTATTTTCCTGCATTAGGCTCTTCTTATTTCAAGCGAGAACCCCAATTTTTCAGAAAAGGAAATTCAAAACGATACTACGACGATGATAGTGAAGAAGAGGCATATCCACGTGGCAGATACGCTGATGACAGCGAAGACGACGTATATTACGAAGAGGACAACGACGAGGATTACGAAACTGTTGATGAAGATGAAGAGGATGATGATGGCGAGCGCTACCGGTATGGAGTGGATGATGACGACAGGATAATGAGGGATATTCAGAAGGACATCCAGGAAGAAATGATGGAGGATATGATGCGCTCGCATGAGAAATATATGGAAGAGGAGATGCGAGAAAGGATGTATTATTCACTAAACGATCCACATGGTGAAGGCGGAGAAAAGGAAAAGAATTTAGAATATGAATACGAGGACGACGATGAAGAATATACGACTGAGGAGGAAATAGATATGAACGAAGAAGATATTCAAACAAAGAAATAAGCATAAGGGTTTTTATTAAAAAAAAGCAACGAGAGTGGCAGTTCTACTTGTATTGTTAAATGCTTTTTCGCTACTGTATTTTCTATGCGGGTTAGGGTAAAGAAAGGATGTGTAGGTCGATATATCTGTTGCTTTTTGTTGCGATGTTTACTGAATATGCCGTCGTAGAATTTAATTATTGTCAGTGCTTTCAACTGTTCCCAAGAAGGTAACTATCAATTAATTTAAGAAACTGTAAAGAAATATAACAAAAGCAAAAACTATGATTGACGAACATATATTGAACGCATCAAAGACCTCCTACCGACAAGCAGGCCGCGACATGGGAGGAAAAATCGTAAAAGGGTTTATCCAAGATCCGACCGTGAAATCAACGACTTCTTCCATTCCTTACAAGTTTGAAACCATTATCTATCGAAACGAGAACCCAAAAGGCTTCGGAACGACTGCCCAAAGGTTCAGCACACACGAAGACCAAGCCCCTGGCCCTGGTTCCTACAGCAATGATGTCATTGAGGTTGTGAGAGGTCTAAGTGCACCGTCTTTCTCGAAAAAAGGCTATGGCAATGGATTTGCCTCCAGTGCTGTCCGGAAGCTTTACGATGGACCTCTGAAAGGCGGTCCTGGACCCGGCGCGTACAGCATTAAAGATAAACCGTTCCAATTCACGAAATTAGACACTACGACTTCATCTTTCGTGTCAGGCAAAACAGAAGCGAGCTCAGTTAAACACAAAAAGGATACCCCAGGACCTGGCTACTATAACCCAGATAAAATACATTATGCAACGGCCAGAGACCTCCACTCCGTGTTCGGTTCTAAATCTCAAAGGCTTGACTCCAAAGTCCAAGAGACTCCTCCTCCAGGAAACTACGAACTCACACGCACGATGCTGATACAAAAACCATACAAGCATTTCTTTGGTAATGCGAGTTTCATGCCTCCCACAAGAAAGAGGGTGTCTGAGAAAGAACACGTCAATGAATTGCTTGGGAAAAAGCCCGAGAACTTCAAATTGACTCCTGGTCCTGGAGCGTATTTCTCGGATAAGGTGGATCCTCGAGTTGCATATCAAAAGTCCTTGAATGACAAAAAGGTGTATTCGGCGTTCGCCGAAACGAATCTGGACAGATTTGGCGCTGTGATTCACCCCATAGCTGATAAGCCTGCTCTTCCAGGACCTGGAGCGTATAATGTGGTAAAGCCAGAAGTTGAGAAAGCTATTGTATCAGGATCTGTTTTCATGTCGGAGTCTATGAGACAGCCTTTTGGTAAGATATCGGGTCACCTTGGACCTACAAATTACAATCCGCAGATATTGCCGAAGAAAAAATCTTATCATTTAAATGTAAAGAGACAGTGGGTGTGAGAGTTATGAACAGGCTATTCCTTTTTTATGCGAATGAAAAAGAAGGTCGGTATTGTTGTATTCTCTGTTATAAATTTTTCAGTTTATCTATATTGATACTTTAAATCAGAGAATTTGTTGGAATAATTGAGAAATGATGGAAAAAATTCGTCTTTCTAAGGGCATGACGTTTCTTAGTGAAATATTGAGTATTGAAGGTGTTTTTTGTTGAAATACTTGTAACACAACTTCTTTGCTAGAAAATAAAATCACTCTTGAATTATTCTTTTCATTAAATCAATCAAATATAAAAGAGTCTTTGGTAATATTAATATTTCGGATTACATGTAATTCAGACGATGTGATCAGAAGGAAACATTTGAAATGGAATGGAGAATGGTGAAGTAGATACATTGTTTCTAGAGTAGAAAAGACAAAACTCAGTGTTGTTAGACCGGTTCTTACTACTCCTCGAGCTTCTTCTTTCTTTCCTTCTGCCCCAGTGTAATTGATATTATATTGATCAGGCGTTGTAGCAATTACTTTAAATACAAATACCTTTGCATTTCTTTCACAACTTTGTTTATTTTGATTACTAAAGTCGAGAAAGAGAGCGAGAGAAGCATTTGATTTTGACTTTCATTTCAAAATTTGTTAGAGAATATATAAATCCTTTTGGCTCATGTATATATATATTGTCTGGAACAAGATTAAAGAGCTACGCTTTTAATGATATACTAAAATCATCACTCCATTTTTGAGTGCTTAATCTTTTGTTATTTGAAAATTATTTGTTGACCAATAAAATATTATCGAATATTAATACTATCAAATGAGCCTGTCTTTCTCTAAACCCTTCAAGACGAGCTTATCCATGCTTTCCTCAAAATAATCCAAGACCATCAGTCTTGATTTCCACTTTCACGTGCGCATCACCTCCAATCTTTCCATCAATGTTGAGTCCGATCTTTCCACCCTCAGAGTGTTTGTGTTCTTCGCTCTTGTGCTCGAACTTTCCATCATGATGGCCGTGTTCATGGCCATGGTGCTTGTGTTCGTCAACTTTGATTTCAATATGTTCGTGATGGTGTGGGTCACCATGCTTGTGCTCAGGATGATGATGGTGTTCTCCATGGTGGTGTTCTCCGTGATGATGGTGCTCTCCATGGTGGTGTTCTCCGTGATGATGGTGACCTTCATCCTTGTGGTCAAAGTTTGGTTGCTGGTTTTGAGTAGTTCTTTGGCCTTCAGTTTGAGCTTGGTTCTGGATCACAGCCTCCTCCTTCTTTTGTTCTTCAAACTTATTCTCAACATTGGCGTTCTGTTGGACTGAAGCTTCCTCTTTGGCCTGTCCTCCAATTTGGTTTAGTTGGGTCTGAATCACATCCTCCTTAACGCTGTCTCTTTGGCCTTGATCTGCGAGACCGAACGCTCTCTCTATCTCGCCTTCCATGCTAGCCAAGTTCATTCTCATCGCGAAGCAAGCTGCGAGCTTTTGTAATGTTTCTGGTCTTTCAGCCAGATTTGGTTGAGATTCAACCAACTGCTTGCTAATCACTCCTTCATCAGCATTACCGTAAGCATTGACATTAGCAACACCATGTTCTCTAAGAACGAGGTCAATTCTTGCTTTCTGCTCTTTCAATTGCGCCAAAGCTTCAAGCATCTTATTTTGCTTCTGGGCATTGCCTTTGGCCTCTTTGAGCAGTCTGGTGAATCCGTTTTGTGCGCCGCTCCAGTTCACAGCCAGAACTGCTTGTAATTTCAACGCAGACTCGTGGTCTCCTTCGGCTTTCTTCTTGTTGATTTGCTCAACGATTCTCTTCTTCTCTTGAGCTCGGGTCTTGAGTGTGGCAACGATATCAGCGCCCAACTCTTCCTTAGTGACGGTTTCAGGAGCTTCTCTTTGTCCTCTCTTTTGTAAAAAGAGTTTTTGAATTTCTTGAGGCAACGCGCGGAAAACAATCGCCTTTTCGTCTTCGAATTCATAAAGTTGCTCAGCTTCCTTCTGGTTCTTCTGCTTTTGGTGTTCAGGGATGTCCGTCGCGTGTTCAGCAATCAATTCAAGGAAGTGTCCTTGAAGAGCAGCCATTCCTTGGGCAACTTCTTTGATCTTAGCAGATGATTTATCCTCTTCTTGAGCGTTGGACTGGGGTTCCAAAGCCTTATTATCAAAGGCGAGGACTCTAAAGAAGTTCTTCTGGTTGATAAGTTCATTCAATTTGTCGGATGCCTGCTGAGAGGTCAGATCCTCATGAGGGGCGACGAAGTAGTCAGTTGACTTCAGATGAGGATCACTGATTCTGTTAGGGTTCACGCCTTGATTGGCAAGGACTTGGGATTTTTCAGCGTCGAACTTGATAAGAGTGTTTCTAATCAAAGTAGCCTCGCATAAAGCCAAAGCCCATTCTTTGTCGGCCTTAGCAAAAGGAGATGATTGTTCAATATTTTCCAAGATAGTTCTGCGGTCGGTGGCGTTCTCCTCGACTTGGATGTTCTGTTGAGAGAGGATCTCATCGATATGAGAGATCAGCTTGGTTGTGTCGTTCTTCAACAATGAGATATTGTAGAGCTTCATGTTGAATGAGGCTGGGTTGAAATCGTTCTCATGAGCTAGAAAGTTAAAGAAATTAGATTGAATTTCTAAAGAAATAATGTACCTCCGGAGAAGTTGAGGAATCCGATAGCTGCGAGCTGCATTGCGAGTGGTTGGAGTTTCTTCTTTTGTGGTGATTCACCTTTTTCTTCTTCCTCAGGAAGGTTCCTTTGTTCAGCTTCAGCTAACTTGCGACCGGAAGCGTCACTTTGGTTAAGGGTTTCAAGATGAGATCTGAACTCTCTAATTTTGCCGTCCAAGGCAGTGAATGCTTGGATGAATCTCTGTAGTTGAACCTTCTCCTTTGGTGGCAATTTATTCTGCTTTGCGGTCAGGTTTCTGTGAAGATTTTCAATTGTCTTGTGAGATTCATCAATAGTCTTAATGTGTCCTTTGAGCGCGGTCAGGCTCTCTCGTAATATCTCCGGAGAGACTTTGCGAATCAATGAGGCGTCAAAGTTATTCTGAACAGGCCTTTCAGTTGGTTCTTGGTGTCTCTCGTCCACGAAGGTGTTTGGATTAATGCCTTGGATAGTGAGGACAGCGCCAAACTCTCTATCGAATTTCCTAAGGGTGTTAGAGAGAGCGACTAGAGCAGCAAGTTTGTTCAATGTTTGATCAGGGAGATTCTCGAAGGAAGGTTTCTGGGCAGTGATGCTGTCCCTGATGGTTGGGAGATCGACGTGTTGTCTATTGGTGTTTTCAAATCCCAGTCTCTTCAACACTTCGAAAGCTCTGATGCTTAAAGTTTGAAGCGCTTTCTTGACTTGTTGAGCTTTTTCGAGGCGGACGACATCAAATTGTTCGTCAATCGAAGTGTTAAGGTCAAGCATCGCAATTCCGTTTGCAACGAGAGCAAAGTTACGTTGCTGGCCTCTGGCTTCCTCTTGCATTGCGACGATGTTGGAAAGGAAGTCATCACAAGCTTCGATGAGCGCTGAGAGGTTATTCTTGCCAATTTTCAAGGAGTTTTCAACGTTAATTGTGTGCTCTGATTTTGGCTCAGTGTCAATAAGATCGAGGAACTTCATCAAGAGGTCAGCTTCTTCTCTCAGAGTGACGATACAGAGTTGAATCTGCTTTTGAGAGGCAGCGCTTCCGCTGAATCTGTGAGCGAGGGTGAACTTGCTCATCTTGACCTTCAGTAAGGAGAAATCGGTGGCTGGAAGAGGCTTTGAGACTCTATGTTCCTTTTTCTCGACATAGAGACGAATCTGTTGAGTGTCGAGCTCTTCACCTTGGTCAGCGATGTTAGCAGAGTCGTTCAGCAAGAGCGCAGTATCAACCTGCTGTCCGATCAATTTTCCGAAAACGCTCTTTTCGGCAGTTCCAACAAGTTTTTGAACATGTTCATGCTTCTTTTCGTGCTTGACGGCTTCGACTTGTTGTTGTTGCATCTGCTGTCCTTTGGCAGATCCCATTTGGTTAAGATCGGCCTTGGTGTTCGCGTAGCCCATGAGGTTCTTAGAAAGACCTCCGACTCTCTTTTTTCCAGTTGGTTTCTCATTGGAAGCACCCTTTTGCTGGCCAGGGAGTTCCAGGTTTTGTTTGGTACCGCTAGGGGTTGGTTGCTGACCTTGGTTGTCAGCAGGAGTCTCTTGCTGTCCTTGTTCGCCCTTTTCTGGGGACTTGTTCTCAGTTGGCTGGTCAGTAATTTGTTCAGGCACTTTTCTCTTGAAAACTTCAGGTTTGAAAAGAGATCCAACCTCGATGTCTAGAACTGCTTCTCGTTGTGGTTGGCTTTCCACGACTTGCTGGATTAATTGCTCTTGTGGCTGGATTAATTGTGTTTGTGGCTGGCTTTGAGCAAATTGAGGTTGAGCTTGTGCTACAATTTGATCTTGTTCAAGTCTCTTAGGTGGGCCATCTATGAATCAATCCGTTAGGGATAATTTTGTAAGAGTATGTTTACAAATTTTGACTCCTTGAATGAAATCTTCTTCTTCCTGTTGAGTAACAGGGTTTTCAAGTCCATAAGTAGAAAGGAACTCTGGAAGAGCTTCCCAGTATGACTTATCTGTATTAATATTCTCATCATTCTCCTTATTCTTTTTCTCAAGCTTTTGAGACAACCACTCGTTGATTCTTTCTTGTGGGAGCAATAAGTTCAAGAAAGCAAGTCCGCAGGCTATTCCGGTGGCAATAGGGAATTGGTTTGTCTCGAAAAGTCCTCCTTCAATTCCATCGCCGATAATGTGGAACCAGGAAATAGCACCCGTCTGAACAGGAGTTAAACAATAATCTAAAATGGTTAATCATACCGCAAAGAACATCGCTGACCACTCGAGCAACTCAGTCATGCTCATAGCCAACTCTTTGCCCATTTGATTTGGCATTGCCATTCTTCTCAAGAACATGTACTACAAATGAGAGGATTAATTAAGTATTGTTAAGGAGAAAAATACTTTGTCAGCCCAGTAGACCATGATCATGCCAGCGATACCAATCACAGTGGAGACTGGAGAAACTGGAGCATAGAACGAGGTGAGGAGCATTGTCTTCATCAAAGCACCATATTTAATTGCCATGTCAACGTTGACACCTGAGAAGAGACTAAAAAACAAAAAGAGATGAAATAATTTCAATGATGACTTCAACTTACACATTGGCTTCGCCTTGAGTCAATTTGGACTTTTCACCCTTCTTTTTCTCCTGGCGTCTTGTGAAGAGCTTCAAGAACCACACGGAGTCGAAGACAGTCAAGATGGGGGTCAGGAAGGCGTTAGAGAGGAACACAAGGAACATATCAGCGACAACAGCGCCTTCTCCGAAGTAAACGGCGATCTCGCTGAAGCCTCCGTTGAGGACGATAACTTTCGCGAAGAAAGTTGTGAAGGCTGTGTTAACAAAGGTTGCAATTGCGAGCTTCTCTGCGACACTGACGTAGAAGCCTGTGTAGGTGCTTTGCTTCTCATAAGATGCGAGCCATCTAATCGCCAAACCGAGGAAGTAGTTGATAGCACAGACGACGACCGAGGCAATATAACCGAGTCCTTTGACGACGTTGTCATTAAGGTCACCTTCACCTATTTTTTTCTAATTTACATTATCTAAATATGAGCCAAAAAGACAAAGAAATTACCTGGCCGACGGAAATTCCGATCAAAGCTCCAAAACATCCAGCGACTAAGATTGCGGTCATGAAGAAAGTGACGGCTCTCGATCTCATTTTCACTCGATTTGAATAAGTCAAGTTTTCCCAAAGGATATCACTTGGCTCTGGAGCCTCAACCACAGGGGTGAACTTGCCATGTAAACGCTCCTTGAACAAGGTTTTAGGGTAGCTGAGGATGGAACCGAGGAACCTCTTTAGTGGAGGTCCCATCAGGAAATATTCGACATCTCTGGCGTCTTGTTCTTTCTCGAAGCTCACGAAAGCAACTGGAGCCAACTCCACTCCTTCTTCATCAGCTTCTTCGAGCTTTCTTTGAATCTCCTTGATCTGGGTAAGGATAGCATCTTTCTCTTCTTGTGTTTTGGCCTTTTTCATCTTTCCGGTAAGGCCTGTGATTTTTCTGGCCTCCCTGATCTGCATAGCGACATCGTAGGATCGATTGATATGAGCAACCGGTGTTTTCCTGTTTGGGATAATGTGTTCGAAGTACTTTATGAGTTCTTCGTCGGTCACATCGGATGGGATTCTTCTCACCATGATTGTATAATCAGGAGGCGAGAGAGTGTCTTGGTCGACTTGGGCGACGATCTTTCTCATGTTGATTCTGTGGAATTGGAAAGCGATGATCATCACAACAACCACAGCAAGATCGAGCCAAGCCTCAGCTTTGAGGAGCGGACGATCGAGGACTTTATTAAGCAGAGATATTTCTGTAGCATAGGTGAAATCGCAATCACGAACAATAGGCGCTCCATTATCATCTGATTCAAGACAAGAGGCAGCGTATCTATTGGTGATGAGAGCGTAGATTCCTTGAATGCCGAGCATGATCGAGAGCAGTACGATACAAAACTTGATAAACGAGAAGTACATCGGGAAGCAGCTACCAAGATGGTTGATCTGGTTCAGGTCTCCGCAAAGAGGCACAAGCTCGTCTTTCTAAACAGGAAAGGTAAGCAAAAAAAAGAAGAATGAGGGATTTTTTTACATCGTGGTGATTTTTTTTAATCTTGTAAACCATTTTCTTTTTCTATGAAATGATCATCTCAGATTTCAATGTAGAATATCTCATTTACCCCATGTGAGATGGCGTACTCGAAGTTTGGAGGGCTTTTGAAAGGATCAATCGTTTCATGATGATGATGGTGTGTTTGAGTCTCCAATACTTCTTGTGCTTCCCCTTGTTTCAATGGGACAATCTCGAATTCAGTCCTTAAGAAGCAGGAGGTTAGCAACGAAAGGCAGGAATAGGTTTACTGTTTTTGTAAATCCATTTTTGTTTTTTTGATAGATTTGCAAAGGTGTTTAGTTTTATTTATTATACAATCGGATCAGTGCATGCTTATAAATTAACGGCTCGAAACCTCCAGTGCAATTACTGTTTTAAATACTCACTAAAAATCGGTTATTATACATCGTGATCCTCCTCTACTCATGCTTGTTCTAATGGAAATTCTCACATATGATTGCTAGGGTAGTTGTTTGGATGGCGGCAGTTAAAATGAGGAGTGATACTAAAAATAGTGGGTTTATAAATTTCAAGCAAAAGGCGTTTTTAATTAATTCGCACCACTTTACGTCATTGCACAGACCGAGCATCAGCTCCAATGAGATATTAAAACTCACTAGTTGAAATTGATAGCGAAAGTCCTGTTTGATGGTGAAGGGACTCGTAGACTCCATATGAGTTCATTTGGAAGAAAGAGGAAAAAAACGTTGCAAATCACTCAAATTGTAGTTGATTCTTCTTCAGCCTATGTTAAATAGACAGGGAGAATTGCTTGAAGGATATGCCTAGTATGTAACTTAGAAACACGAGATCAATGAATGAGATCTACTTCATTCAAACTTTACAATCAATCATTTGTTTCTGTCATGAAAACTCCTATTTCGGAATAAATTCTGAATTAACCATTGGCCAGAAAATCAAAAAAAAATTGGCTCCAAATCAGAAATGAGACTCTAAGAAGATGGATTAGTAGATTAGACCTACAAAGAGGTGTTGTTAGCCTTTGGTCTCTCGATTTATTATAACTATCGCAGTAGTGTCTCAAATTTCAGGAAATTAATTCGAGATTTTGACGTGTCTTGTTGGAACGTCTACGAAATAATTATTTCAAACAAAAAAATTAATTCGTGAAGTTTATGACAATTCACAATTGGCGAGGTCGAAGGGCCTTCAAATAACTCAACTATCAATCTTTTCGAATCTTTGTATTACTCTGATATGAAAACAAACATTTTTGATAAAAAATCGTAAGTTTTCTTGAGTTTTGATAGTATGTATGCATAACATAACACCATTTCGAGTAAAAATCCCCTTAAGAGTAGTACACTATCTTCGCCTATTTCTTTGAGGAAGCGCTGCTCGAATTAGCCGCGCCTTGCTCGCTGTCTTCCCATTAAATGTTCGAATATCAACGATTCTTATTTAACTAACCCTAAGAACTCTTTTTGTGTCAGACAATAAGACGATTTTTAGCACTATGGCCAATTTTTTTATGGACTTGAGCCATGGGTTCACTTACAAACGTCACCGTTTAGCTTAAACCTTGGTTTTTGTAGAATAATCTGCTCGAAAAAGTCGCTTGGTGCATCAGCAGATGTTTTCTCAGTTCTACTCGCCTCAATTTATTGCTCTATGAGCATAGCTCTGTCTATCTCCTTCAGGAAACGGCAATGGCGTTTCGATTCGTGGATACGCGAAAATTGTAACTTCTCAAACGAATACGCATACTTGCAACGCAAGGAATTTATGTGGTCCTGAGTCTTTTGCAAAAAGAATGGCTTCTTCGAATTCTGAGCGTTAACTTTTAACTTCAGTTCATGCCTTATCCAGAATCCTAATAAAATCGAATCAGCGATCAGATTCTGAGCGCGATTAAATAGCAAATTTGGTGTTCTGCAAGAGCTTTTATTTTATTAATTTATTTATTTTTCGTAGCTCTACAGACAGTGTCTGCTCCCAGAAGGTTCTAAAAAACAAAAAATGAAAAGTTCTTTGTAATGTAATTTCATCTGAAAGATGCGTTCTGAGCGCTTTAGCAAGTTTGCTTGCTTCTCAAGCTTAGGACTATAGCCCTCTTCATAATTAAAATCAATTATTAAAGTAATTTGTGGTCCACCCTTCTATTGTTGACAAAATGTTTCATTCTAGACGATCAGTGTTTGACTCTCTCTGCAATTAAAGAAAGATATTTCTTCATGATTTTATATCTAAGTCAAAAACATTAATTTTCTTGTCTAGCCTGCTTTAGATTCTGTAGGTAATTGCTCCTCAGCTGCAGAGGACACGTACTAACGGTCCTCTGATATGAGATTAAGATTATCTCTTTATCAACCAAATAAAAGCCGTTTGATTAAATTACAACTGGAAAAGAATAAAGATGGGAAAAATCAGTCGTAAAATCACCCTATATTATTTCCGGCGAATATGGTTGAATTGGCTAAATACTTGAATTTAAGCATTTTTTCTGCAATATTTTTCGTTACTACTATAAATGCATAGAAATATATATACTCAAATGAAAATGGGCCTCATAAACTAAATCTGCCCTAAAATATTGTCTATTCTGTTCTAATATCGCACTACATTGAGAATTACTAACTCAACTTCTTCTTTTTAGTCTTAAAGGAGAGATCTTCCATGAATACTTTTTCTAAGGACAACACTTCGAGTCGGGCTGCCTAGTCCGCTAGCATCCAGGTTAATATCCACTGAAATATGTTGAGTGGGGTTCAAATGGCTTTTATCTGGGTGGAATTGACTATGCATTTGGTCATGTAACGCCAGTTGTCGTTCAAGCTCATTAAGTTTGGGGTTCAGATGGCTTTTATCTGAGTGTAACTCTGTGTGTAGTTGATCATGAATTGCCAATTGACGCGCAAGCTCGTCATGTTGAGGACAAATACCCCGATCTCCTTGCTTGTTCTCTTCATCTTCAGAGCCGAAGAAATTCTTTACTACCTTCGAGTCAAAGGTATTCTGCTGCAGCCGATCCGAGCTTTCTCCATTGACCTCCTCCTTAGATTGACGGCCATTGGTTTCAGAATCGGGCTGATCGATACGGGATGAAACTCCTCCTTTGATATTGCCTCCAGTCTTAGTATTAAAGCTTGGGCTTTTTCTGTGAATCGGAGAGGCTGCGTTATCGAGCTGTAAGAAAGGCACTGAATTATCTGATTGTAATGACTTATCGGCTTTTTTATCGACGCTAGGCTTTAGGAATTGGGATGAAGCATCTTCTTTAATCTGGAGGGCTTGGTGGTGTTGATTATCATAGTCTTGGTCAAAAATCGGTTTTCGCTGTCTGGAACGCTCTTCGTTTGCATGATCTTCGATTTTGATCTCAGCGACCAGTTCTCCCTGGGCAGAGTCTTCTCGGAGATGCTTAGCGTTTCTTTGCTGTTGGGTCTTCCCGTGGGTATCAATAGTTTCTTTAAGAGGAGCGCTCTCGATTTGCTGAGAATGAGATTTTTCTTCCTCTTGCTCTTGATTCTGGCGCTGATGTGATGGTTGGACGCCACTCTTCGATTGTTGTCTGCTGTGATGCTTTAAAATGAAGCTTTGTCTGAGACTACCACTCTCGCTTGAAATTCCGACTGCGCGCTCTATCTCACCTTCAAGACCTGACAGATGCGCCTTCGCTGCAGAGCAAACTGCAAGTTGTGCGGCTAACTGCTGCAATTTTTCTGGCTGAGAGGCAAGGTTTGGATCACGCTCAATCAATCGTGTCTTAATTGCTTCTTCATGAGCCTGGTCTTGTGAGTTTAACTCGACGACACCATGTTCGCAAAGAACAAGGTCAATTTTCACCTTTTCCTCCTTTATCTCACCTAATACCTCAATCAGTTTCTGCTGTTTCTGTGGATCGCTTCTTGATTCTTGCAGAAGTCTGGTTACGCCCTGTCTTGACCCGTTCAAGTCTAACCCAAACACTGATTGATATCTTTGCGCGCTTTTGTTCTCTCTTTCAGCGTTCAGATTATCTATCTTGGTGATAAGTTTTTTCTTTTCTTGAGCTCGGCCTCTGATCACCATCAAGATGTCTTCTCCTAACTCTTCCTTTGTAAGGGTTCTAGGAGGATTCGTTATTTCTTTGCCTTCAGCCGCCGCTCGCCTCACTAAATAGAGTTTCTGTATTTCCTTAGGCAAAAAGGTGAATCTAATCGCCTGATCATCAACGAACGCGTCGAGGTCTTGTGTCATTTGCGCTCTTTCACTCTTTTCCTTTTGAGATTGAGGAATATCTTTGATGTGCTCAGCAACCAAGTCAAGGATATGACCTTGAAGTGCACCCATTCCTTGTGCAATTTCACCTATCCTGCACGATTTCTCTGCCTCCTTCTTAAAAGTGGTTATCTCTTCCTCCGTTTCGAGTGCTTTCGGGTTAATTGCTAGTACTCCAAAGAGGCTCTTTTGTTTGTTGTATTCACTCAATTTGTCAAGCGCCTGTTGAGTGACTAAATCTTCATCATGGCCCACAAAGTAATCAGAGGGTTTTAGATTAGGGTCATCGAGTCTGCTTGGGTTCACTCCTTGTCTCTCAAGGATGGCAGCCTGCTCTGCCTCATATTTGATGAAGAGGTTTCTTATGATAACGGCTTCGCTTAATGCCAATGCCCAATATTTATCTGATTTCACGTGAGGAGCAACATTCACGACTTTCTCCAGGGTTGCTTTGCGGTCTTCAGATTCTCGGTCGATTTCTTCAAGGTGATGCTGGGAAAACATATCTTCCATTTGCGAGATGATGTTATTTGCGTCTCTCTTTAACAAAGCGATCGCGTTAAGCTTCGCCTTCATACTCATGCCATCAGTCGCTCTTTCACTTGCTATTGAAAATTGTAAAAAATAAAGCTAAAAAGACAAATGTACTTGATCCCAAATCCAATAACTCTACAGCAGCAAGTAATCTCGCTAGTGATTGAATGACTTGCTTGTCCGTGATTCCTTCAGCACTTTCCATAAGTCTCTTCTCTTCCGCTTCTGTCAATTTTTGACCTGATGGATCAGATTGGATGAGCTTGATAAGATGACCCTTGAATTCTCTCATCATTAAGTTCAGTTGATTAAATCCCTGAGCATCCTTCTCCACCTGAGCTTTTTCATTGCTTGAGAGCTTGCCTTTCTGGGCCGCCTTTAGAAGGTTTTGCTGATGAGTTTCTACCGCTCTATGGGACTCATCGAGGTTCTTTATCAGTCTTTTAACTCCATCCAACTTGCCTCTCATTTCTTCTGGAGAAATCTTGCGAATTAATGCAGGATCGAAGGTATACAGGATATTCTCTGCTTCTGGCTGTAAATGTCTTTCATCCTCAATGCTAACGGGGTTTATTCCCTGGATTTGCACTATAGCTCCAACATCTCGGTCGATTTTCCTGGAAACGTTTGCGATTCCACCAACGGCACTCAACTTCTCAAGCGACTCTTCAGGAAGACTTTGTAAAGCTGGGTTCTGAGCCACCAACTCTTCTTTAATACTCGGGAGATCAACAGCTCGGCGATTCACGTTACTTACTCCAGCGACCTTCATTTGTTCTTCGGCTTGCCCGCTTAATTCGGTAAGCGCCTCTTTGATTTCCTTTATTTGCTTCAGACGTTCCGAATCAAATGGCTCTTCCGCTGGGTTTTGCAGATCGAGTCTAGCGATTCCTTCCTCAATGAGCGCCATATCACGCAGCTGGCTCTTGTCTGTGCAGGAAACACCATCTTTTTCAACAACCTTGCCCAAGAACTGATAACAGCTCTCGATAAGAGCGTCATTTTTTAATTTCAAATGATCTTCCTGGCTACCGGATTCGCCAAGTCTCTCGTTTTCAGTCTCAAGCACGCTGATGAATTGAAGTAAGGAGCGGACATTCTCCTTTAAACTGAGCGAGGTGACGCGAATTTGCTGCTGAGGTTCGGTGGTGTAGAACTTATAAGTGAAAGTAGATTTGGACATTCGCATTTTCATAACCGTGAGGTCAGTGTCAGGGATTGCGTGTATCAATCTCTTCTCATTAGCGACATCAGGATCGACGTCTATTCTCGTGATCTCCTCGACTTGATCAGGCATAAAATCAGCAGAATCAAGACGCATGTTGGTTGGAGAAGATATGTCGCGGACCAAAGCTTCTCCTTCACCTTCATGCTGAGTATCAAGGGGTTCGACCTTAACAACGGTAAAGGCTTTGTGCTTAAAGATCATTCCTTCCTCTGTTTCCGCATCAGAGAAGAATTTTTGCTGTTCCTTTGGAGCGTATTCTTCTTTGGCCATGGTTTGCTTTTGGAGTTCCCTTTCTAAAATTTGGAAATTAGTATTAATCGACAAGTTTTTAAGTACTTTGATGCAAAGCTTGGATCTGCTTTATCTCATTCTGCTTGGTGACAGGGTTTTCGAGACCAAATGTCTGTGGAATGTTTAAGATTTTTAGATAAGAAGGGTATTTTTACAGATGAGAAGTAGAAAACGGCTTCAGAGTAAGAAGGAGGTTCAGCAGCATTAGGGTCTCGAAGTGTGAATAACTTTTTGTTTAATCTGGTATTCGGAAGGCACACGTGCACAAAAGAGAGGACCAATGCTATTCCTGAGGCGATAGCACGCTGATCGTCTAAGAAATCTCCAGAACCGATGATATTGAACCATGACATGCTTCCCAACTAAGAAAAATGCTTAAGATGCTTGTAATTTTGAACTATTCTACTGCATAAAAGAAAGGCGCAAACTGTAGGATGTTGGTCATGCCTACTGCGAGCTCGCTATGCATTTTTCTTGGTGTTGTCAATCTTTTCGACAGAGAATACTATCAATGAGGTTCATAAGAATCAGATCATACGATAACAATAAAGATTACTTTATCAGCCCAGTAGTCCATAATGAAACCTGCTAGTCCGATCACAGTCGCAATAGGAGCAGCCGGAGCGTAAAAAGATGTGAACAGTATGGTTCTCACGAGGGTGCCATACTTCACTCCCATATTGAACTGATGACCCATGAAGAGTCTAAATTTTCATAGAGTTTAGTGTGAGTCGAAAAAAATCTAAATACGTATTTGCTTCCTTTTGTGTAAGTTGTGATTTTATTCCTTGTTTCAATTCACTGCGTCTTTTGCAAAGTTTCTGGAACCATCGGATGTCAATGATCGTACGGATTGGAGTAATGAAGGCGTTGGAGAGGAAAACCAAAAATATATCGCTCATCAGACCACCTACAAAGGAAAAAGTATTAGTGAAAAGCATATTCTAATTTCGTAATACCTTCAGCAAAGTAGACATCCACCGATTGGAATCCTCCTTTGACAACAACAACCTTGGCAAAAAACATCGAGAAAGCGATATTGACAAAGGTCGCAAACGCAATGACCTCGCCGACGCTCACAAAGTAGTCAGCAACGGTTTTAGCTCTCTCGTAGCTTTTGTGAGACAAACAATTAGAAACAATATCAAACATGTTTCAGTTTACACTAGCATCTCTCTTGCCACGTGATGGATGACAAAATTGAATACTAAAATCGAGAACGTGGACACATAGCCGAGAATACCGATCTTATGGCCGTTCAATCCGTTGTTGATTTGTTGCTAAATTACGAGCAGTTAGTGTGAGTCCTTAGTTTTTCGTTAATTTAGAGATTTACCTGACCATAAGCGAATCCTAGCAAAGAGCCAAAGCAAGCTACAGCTAAGAACCCAGCGCTCAGGAAAGTAGTAAGCTTTATTTTTATTCGAGTTTTTTTTGGTGTTGCGAGGTGCTCCCATAAAACATCATTTGGCTCAGGCGCGCGGCACACTTCAAGGAGCGTATCTTTGAAGAATCGTCTAGAGCGGTTCTTCTTGTGGCCGAAAAGGAAACCGATAACTGATACGTAAGGAGAGTCAGCCATGTAAGCCTCCACGTCTCTAGCGTCTAGAAGGGATTATTAATGTTTCAGTATATTGAATAAACAATTACCTCTGATATGTTCAAAGCCAATGAATGCGACTGGAGCGAGCGGGTAACCTTTCTCATCAGCGGCTTTGATACGTTGTTCGATTTTTTCAATAGCATCATAAAGATCCTCTTTTTCTTTTTCTGTTTTCGCTAGTCTCACTTTTTCAACAAGCACGTAGATTTGATCTGTGTCCCGAACGCGGGTCCCAACGTCATGCGATCGATTGACGACTGCAACTGGCGTTTTTCTGCCTGGGATGACGTTTTCGAAAAACTCCTTTAATTCTTCATCAGTAACATTCGGACCGACGTTATCGACCATAAGAGTATACGCTCGAGAGGAAATCGTGACTTTCTCCACATCATGAGTCGTTTTTCTTATAGCTCGTCTATGGAACGCAAACGCGACGATCATCGCAATAACCACGACCAGGTTGAGCCAAGCTTCTGCGTTGATGTATTCAGGATGAAGGAGTTTGTTTATTATTGAAATTTTGGTGGCATAATTCAGATCGCAGCCAGGAATTCCGCCGTTCGCGCAGTCATTGGAGTTGAAGTTCGTTATCAAGGCATAGAGGCCATGAACGAAGAAAACGAGCGCCAGGAAAATGATACAAAACTTCACGAAGCCGAAATATAAAGGAAAACAGCTTCCGAGATGGTAGATGTGGCTTAAAGGACCAAAGAGTGGGATACTTCTATTTTTCTAAACAAATCAGGTCAAAAACTCTAAATTACGGAGGAATATATTACCTCTTGATTCCTTCGGTCTCTTCGATGGACTCTTTTACGGTACTGGAGAAAAGAAATCAGATATGGATGATAGATTCGTTTGTTACTCCATAGGCCTTGGCTTTTTCGAAATCTGGAGGGATTCTGTAGGGGTCGTCATCCTCTTGAGCGATTTTGATTTCTTGATAAACAATAGTCCTTGGAACTCGATTTGTTCTTGAGGTAGGGCCATCTCGATTCAATCTGAAAAGTCACTGGTGTAAGAATCTAAGGGAAGAGTGTGCTGTGCTACCTTCTGATTTCGTTCATCTTGGAGCTTTGAGTTTTTAGTTTTTAGTTGGTAAAATTTTATTGATTATATGGCTTTAAAAATTGATGAGATTTTGTACTGGTATTAAATTTAATTAATTAATAAATGAATTCCAATCTGCACCATATATTTTAATTTCGATGAACGAGTTTGGGTCGAAATGCTTTTGAAGGAAAATGTCTTGAAAGCATAGATTTGATGACTGTGGCCCAGGATCGCGAGCAGTTTTTCGAAATTGGAAGAGCTCGAATTGGTTTCTGGCAACAAAAAAAAAATTATCAGTACGGTTTTAAATTTAACAATTTAATAATCACATTAATTTTCTTAATAACTCCGCGCTCAATGATTTATTAATCTGTGAATTATTAAAAATTTCATCAGAGCACAAATAACATAGAGGCTCGATTCTAAGTTCTGAGCAATGAGGGTAGGAAAACGTCGGTACTTCTCCAGCACACAGTGTAAGGTGTATTAGCGAAAACGAAACATAACAGCATTGATATTATGAATGCATAAAAGGATGATGTGAGAGAGAACCGTCTGAAAATTAATTTTTTCACAATAAGAAGTTGTGCCTAATCATGCCAGATGGAAATGGAGTTAGATATTTTCTCTGAAATTTCAAGGCTTTCAGACACTCCCACATGGAAGCCCTTGGCTATTAACATCGTGAAATAAATTTTAATTCTGCTCAAATGCACTACGATGCTAAAATAATCGAAGCAACAAAAAATCGCAATGCTGAGCTAAATTTATTTGCTCCTCTCAGGCAACGAGGCAATTGAACAAACATCTCCAGGGATCTGAGATCCCAATGAATCAGAGTGATAGAAACCATTTTAATAAAATTTTTGGTGAGGATTCTTTCTCTTTTTGGTTATTAAGCCTAAAATGCAGCAGCTAATAGCTCTAAATCAAGTGCAAGTGAGTAGAAACTCACTTGAAACTGAACTGAGTTACCTCAGAATCAAGACTTTGAGCTGAAATCTCTGCAGGAAGAAATATTCATTGGAACAATTGGCTGTTGGGACCGCTTTCCAGAAGGAAAGGTCACAAGCTTATAGATTGGCAAATGCATATCCAATCAAATTGCGAAATCTCTTAAGTATCAAGGCCACCTTGTTTTTTAAAGTTGTACCCACTAAATTAGCGCTGATACAAAGTTACATAAATTGATTAGAAGTAACTTAATTATTTTTTATTTGGAGTAGCATCGAAAAATAGCCTCTGTCTGGGAATGCAATTTTGTAAATTTTTATTGATAAATTTGCTGTTTCTTTCCCACTGAGGTTTAGACGACTGTACGAGTCCCTTTGGCTAGAGAAAGCATGAAATGGCCTTCTATTTGGTCCTATTTCGACAGCCTTTGTGTGATGTTATTAAGCAAATAGTTGGAAAATCCTGTCAGAGTGCTTGTGCCTGAGGGTTACCAGTCGATTAAGATCAGAGAACTATATAGCATCTTGCTCAGAGATTGTATCCCCTCTTTAGAACTAAATTGTTTATGCTATCATAAATTTCTTGAAAAGAAGCTCAATAGGCATTCTTAAGTGCGCTATGCCGCTCACTCTAACTAATTAATCAGATAAATGTTGAGTTTGTACCACAACCAGCAGCTGGAGCGACAGAACTATACAGGAATATATTACGATCTAGATCACAATTAGAGTTGATACTGCTGTCTTTGCAAGTAGGTTCCTTCGTCTGAGGACCAGCTTGCTCCTCTTCCTGCTTAACTGTTAGTATTTCGAAAATAATGAAAAGTCAAAATGTGAGTCTTTTATTGCTGGTTTAGGAAATCTGAACGGAGTGGAGTCAATTCTTAATTAAGATACTTCCAAAGCTCACAATTTCCTCTCATAAAGAGACTTAATTTTAGTTTTTTTATTTTGATGAATACACAAGCGAATGTATGTATTCAACTATCTAAGAATGACATAGAGAAGATATCTGTCTTTGAAAATACAAGTCTATAAATTTAAAATTGTCAGGTCTTCCTCTTTTTTATAAAAGCTGAATAGCTCATAAATATTATTCGCTCACGTCGTTCAATTTGTTAGCGGCCTCTTCAATCAAAGTGATCAAATACTCTTCAGTTTCCTCTCTAAGCAACGTTAACATAATAACCACTTGAAAATATTACCTTGTTTTCTTTTCGGTCAATAGCTCACCACTCACATTGTTCACAAGCTCTCTAATATAATCGGCAATTTTTCTCTCTCCATCTTCACGGGCCAATTTTTCAGTCTCAATGACACTTTCAATCACTTCAAGTTCATCAGAAACTCTCTTTGTAGTGTTTTTATCAATATCTTCTCTCTCCAATGCCTCCTGTCGAATCGCATCGTTCAACTTAGGCAGCTCCGCCTTTTTAAATGCACGTTATTACACCCTCCTTTCACACAAAATTACCTCGAGACTTTGGTTAATCAACTGAATGCTTTCAGCACGAAGTCGTGTTTCTTTAAGAATGTCAGTTCGGAGCAATGAAAACCGATCATCAATCGCTTTTGCAAGCTTGATCTCGTTTTCTCTTCTTGTCTAGAAGGAGAGCATTCTCAATATCGATCATCAAATTAGGACAAATTACTTTAGATTCTTGATCAATCAGAGTGCGGAACTTATGGAGTAAGCTGCCCAGGACCTGTTGCTTTTCAGCAAGATGTGTGACTCTAACCTTTCTTCCGTTTTCAATGAGTGCTTGTATCTTGTTAATCTAAGCAAGAGCAGTCAGGCGTGCCATCGTGATAGGAATTACTTGATCACGGACGATAGCGACACCTTTGCTATTCTTTTCTTCATTGTCACCGATTTTTTCTTCTAATTGTCTGACACGAAGCTCCAGAATGTTCAAGCGGGATTGTCTTTCGCTCTCAGGTACCAGCTAGGGATAACATCGCGATAACGATTTGATTTGAAGAGGATTTGTTTACGTTGATGCTTCTAAGTTTTTCTTCAACTTTGAAGATTCTGTCTCGGTGAGGTGAGGATGCTGAGGATGAAAGTTAGCTGGGAGTGAAAATTGTAGAAGAGTAGAGTACTGCCAGTATGCTTTGACATGGATATGAGAGTTTAATGAAAACTTAAACGACTTTAATTCAAATATGAATTCGGTTTAGTGATTACACATGATTACAAAAATTTAAATTTAGAAACTGTCAATGACTTTGCGAAAATTGATGAGTTGTCTTTATATGCGATTGTTGGTATATTGATACCAAGATACCATTGAAGGCAGAGTCTGGACGAGATCATCAAGGTTCATCTATTGAGATTGTTTCAAAAAAAAAAAATCTGCCTGTAATCAAGTCTAATGTTATGAAAGCTAGATATGGTTTGAGATAAGTCATAAGATTATTACACTGAATCTGCAGGGCCTCTCAGCATTGTTTATTTGCATTGAAAAACTAAACCAAACATTTTTCAGTATGCTTATCATTGAGACTAATAGCAATTATTCTCTCAAATATTCCCTTACAAAGCAACATCAAAATATCTCCCTAGGTTTTTATGTTACTTAGAATGGATGTAAATCCACTTTTGATTCGCAGATCGTGCCCTATAATCAACTTACATTTTGTAATTATTTTGAAGATCAGTATTGGTATTTGCCCTCCGAAAAAGAAAAAAAATCCTTAAATGTTGTATCCATGGAACACTTCGAGAGAACAACTCAACTCAAGATTTTGTCTTGACAGAATAAAAATCTCACAGTCATGTTGCTTCCACAAAAATCAGCGCAAGCTCAAATGGAATTTGATAGCAGCACCTTCCTACTAAGATCTAACAGTCCGTGACACAGAAATACTCACCAAATGAAGCGCGGACAAATTTCCCTCGAATTCGCCTGTTATTCTATTCTGCTACTGAATCAGAAGCTTTTTATTCGGTAGTAAACTGAAACTTTGCCAGTACCGATTTATTCTAAATCAATCAAAGGCTGAATTATTAATTCTATCACATTCTCGTTTTCCCTCTCTCTCTAAATCCTCTCTTTATGGAACCGCCATCCCAGGTATCATTCATCCCCTTCGTTCTAATCTTGACCATTTTTCTTCTTAGTCTGATAATACTCAATCAAGCCAAAACCCTCCAACTCAGAATGAGGCAACAAAAGAAGTTGTGCTGGAATGCACCGCCACGTTCGCAGGTCTTTCAGCTGACCAAAGCAACCCTGACGACGCTTATAGCAAGCGAGCTTCTAACTTTCAATCATTTGGAAAAGATTCCCGAGTTTCTGTTGAAGTAATAACTCAGCCAGAATATTTTTACTAAAATCTCCAGGGATCGAACATGCGGAGGATTTCAGAAGCTCTTGAAACCGAGTTTTCACTGATAACAGACAAACTCGAAGCAGAGTCCGACGATATCCTGCTAAATAAAGCCGACCTTGCCTACCAAACGTTCCAAAATCCTCATCATTCTGAAAATGATCGTTTCTGGGGGAAACTCATTCTGCCATTTGACAGCAACAGCAATAACAGTAATAATAAGAGCAGATTAGAAGCCTATGGCTTCAAGGCAATAAGACCCGCCCAACCACGAACCGCGCAGCCGAGAGTCCGGCAAAAAATTGAAGAAAGAAAACCGAATTTATTTGTTATAAAGTCTCAAACCAAAACTGGAGCCGTCACCACGGCTAATAGAATTGCGAAGTTCCATAATATACGCGCAGTTAACCCTTTCAGTGCTCAAGAAAAGCCAACAGCTGAAAAAGCAACCCAACCAAAGTTGCAACAAGAGTCAGAGCGCGAGTCAGAGCTTCCAAGCGAGAGCCAATGGATAGTAAGTACTCGCAACCTCAAAAGAGTGTCCAAAGAAGAGCTCGAGCTTAGATTATCCAGGAATAGTTCTAAAGCTCAAAGCGAAATCGTGAAAGTGCCTCAAAGCGATGCTGTCTCGAGTGCTCATACTGACATGAAGACTCCAGCTGCAAGCCACCCTAAGACCCGTTTTGCAAAAAAACCGCCACAGCTTCCTCTAAAAATAAGAATTGGGCTCAAAAAGGACTTCGTTTTGCCTCACATGGAAGTAACGGGTCATGCGATGCCTCTTCGACGGCCTCCACAAAAAATCGCCTTCCCTAAGAT
>ENA-UOTX01000240-UOTX01000240.1-compost-metagenome-genome-assembly--contig:-NODE-240-length-61187-cov-12.546490_pt1 | contig 61187 bp, 55 predicted proteins | sample MGYA00238143_ERZ746982 | MGnify/ENA primary metagenome ERZ746982 (study PRJEB28758, sample SAMN06268862) | compost metagenome | isolation source: single cell | place: USA: California, Emeryville, Joint... | reverse complement strand
ATTCTATTGTCTGGGTCGGAAGTGATTCAAACTTAAAGCGGTTAGAGCTGAAAGATTTAGCCCAGCAAGAAGGAGATGGCTCGCAGAAATGGACGAAGTTTACCTCCCGCTCTATTTACTCGAATTATCTGGCTGTGACGGCCGAGAATAAGTACCTTATTGCAGGAACCACTGAAAGAATTGAGATTTGGGACATGGAAACTGTCTCCTTCGTTTCTGCCTGCAACGATTGGTCCTTGCATTTTAGATATACTTTCGATATCTGTTCCGACTCGCATCACCTGATCTGCTCAACAATCAATAATAGCATCGATGTCTGGGATATCCCTTCCCACAAATTTGTCCACCGCTTCGAGAAAGCTCATAATATGCCCATCTTGAGTCTTTCAGTCGCGAAGAATAGTCAACATCTGCTCGTCTCTGGCTGTGCAGACGGCTCCATTGGTATTTGGGACCTTTATAAAAAAGACCTCATTACAAGAATTCCAAAAGCTCATCCTACTGCCGTTTTTGACATTAGCATCACCCAAGACAACACCAAGATAATTTCGTCATCTTCCTATACTTTATCAGTATGGAATCTCTCAGATAACTCACAAATCTGCTCTTTCTCGGCTCCACCTGACTCAAAATTCAAAAGATTCGATGTAAGTAAAGATTCCAGACACGTCGCCACAGCTAATGACGATGGCAGCATTTGCCTTTTCGATATCCAAGAAAAGACACTGGTCTACAGAATCGGAAACGCTCATGCTCAAGCAGTGTTCTCTGTGTTGATCACTCCAGGCAACAAATATCTGATCTCTAGTTCTGCAGATAAATCCATCGCAGTTTGGAATTTCCAAACAAAAAAGCTGGTCCGAAGAACTAATCGAGCTCATAACGACACCGTGACTTCTTTAGCTCTGGATTCGAATGGTCATCTATACTCCGCTTCTGAGACTGGCAGCATCAGGATATGGGATACTGATTTTCGCAGCCTTATCCACCATGATACCAGTATCCATAACAAGCCTATCGAGTTACTCAGAGTCACTAATGACGACAAGTACTTGATATCGTTGTCAGCCGACAACACTATCGGCCTTTTCAAACTGAAAGATGATTCCGAGGTGGCCACTATCCCGACAAAACACCAAGAGTCCATAAGATGCTTCGTGGTTAGCAAAGACAACTCGTTCTTTGCGACCGCTGCCGGTGAAAATATCAAAATCTTTGATTTTTACCAGAGAGAAGAGATTTTTGAGTTCAAAAAAGCTCACAGCGACTGGATTAAATTCCTGGCCCTCACCGACGACTCTCATTATATGATTTCCTGCTCAGTAGACAAGTCGATTGCGGTTTGGGACATGCATACGATGAAACTGTACCATAGATTTGACCGAATTCACCTCGATGAAATCCATTGGTTCACGCTTTTCTCTGATAATAGAACAGTGGCAACCGCCTCAGGAGACAGAACCATCGCGGTAGTCGATATCATCGGCAAGAGGGTGATTACCACCATCATGAATGCCCACAAAGCTAGTGTCTCTCGAATTGCGACCACAGCCAATTGGGAGTACATAGTTTCCGGAGGCGCAGATCTCACCATTGCAATTTGGAAACGAAATCACGAAGATTATGTCTTGCTGCGTAGATATCACTACCCTGTCCCACATCTCGACAATATTCAATTTTTAGCTGTCACCGCAAACGATAAGCACATCGTTTGCAGCGACCTTGAGACTATCAGAATCTGGGACTTCGATCAAGAAGAGGACGAGCCTCCAAAAGAGTTAGAAAATTGCTTCCAGAAGAGAATGCACACTGTGAGCATCTCAAGCGACAAGAGGTATTTGATTGCTTCCTCTTCAGAGGAGCAGGGTATGGCGATCTGGGATTTGGCTCATAACTGCTGCTTGTCTTATTATAAAGACCCCAAGCTGAGCTCTATCGGCAGGATAAAGCTAACTCATGATCTCAGATACATTCTCTACGTCTCTCAAAAAGACAACTCTGTTGTACTGGTTAAATCGTCGTTTATCGTCAACGACCCAGAGATCCGGCAGTTTAGAATTCCTCTCCTCCGCGCTGTGGACTGCTACTTCAACCCCGAGAAATACACTCCCGAAGAAATAAAGAGCGCCTTAACTGCGTTTGCAAAATGCTATCATCTGCCCAAAGGGTGGAATTATCTCAATTTCGTGGTCTTTCTGCTCCCGAACCTCGATGAGTCTCTTCTGGAGATCGCAGTCAAAAACAAGCTCGCGCTTACCTTTGACGTCTACAGCAAAACCCAGCTCGACTATATCCTCGACTACACGGCCGATAGAACGACTCAAGTTCAAAGGTTCTACTCATATTTCTTCAAAAATATCAGCACTTTCGTGAATTTGAACGTGCTAGAACCAGAAAAACTGCTTTTGTCAATGAGCGATAATCTCGTAAGAGTATACGAGTCTCAGTCAGAGGCTTCCTTCCTCAACTACCTCTCATCTTTCTCGATTTCGCCTGCGAAACACTATAAAAACTTCGAGATGCTCCCTATTGAAGGAGAAATCAAAGGCGGCAGGGAGAAGGACTACGCTCAAATCGCAAGGCTAGCTTACAACGATAAAGAAATTAAGCCATTAGTCTCAAAGGAAGGTAAATCGACTCTCTCTTATAATTTATTGGCTCTGCCCCTCTCGTATCACATTTACTCAGAAGACACTTGGAAGCTTATTCAGATATTCAAGCAAACAGAGGATTTGTCCTTTTTCCAATCTCCTACAGTGAGAGATTTGATTGGTTTCTATTGGAAGAAGGCGCAGTTGTTGTTATGGCTGCTGTTTGCTCTCCATGTCATTCCGGCGACGCTTTTCACCGCCTTTGCGTTTTTGAGGACAACCTCTCCGATCGTTGCGAGTGATTTCCTCTACGGAGTTGTGGCGTGCAATACGATCTTGTTGATCCTGGAATTACTCCAATTGTCTGTAAATGTTCGGGACTATTTTAGCTACCCTTCGAATTATATTGAGCTGATAATTATTCTCATTCAATTTTCAAACGCTGGAGTCTTTTGGGTGCAAAGTTCTACTGATGTGATCAGTGGGTCGATCATCCTTTCTACGATTTTGTGGTACGGCAAACTTCTCGTTCTCATGAGAATGATCACTCAACTGAGAGAGTTCATCAGGATGATCGTCGAAATCATTTATGATTGCATGAGTTTCTTAGGTGTCTTGATCGTCGCCTTGTTAGCCTTTACCGTCTGTATTTATCAGGCGCGAGAAGCAGATGGGACAGCAGATAACACTTTCTGGGGCGTGGCCTTGGAAATGTATGTGTTTGCCATCGGTACCTTCGATCAGACGCTCTATTCAGGAGTCACGATGCCGATTTTCATTCTCGGGACGATCGTCTTGCCAATGGTCCTGCTTAACGTCCTTATCGCTTTGATGTGGGACACGTACGAGCGAGTTAGGGAGAACATCATCCCAATAGACGCAAGGGAAAGGATGTCAATGGTTAATGAGATAGTTGCTAAAACAATTCAAATCCATAGATGCTGGAGAAGGATAATTCCTAAAGAGGGAGGCCAGGAGAAGTCTTATATTTTGACGGTGGAGCCTTACAGAACGATTGATGAGTCCGTTGAGGTAGAGCGAATAATCGAAGGTCAATCTAGCAAAATCCTCTCGGTGCAAGAGCAGCTAACCTTTGGAATCAATTCAGTGAAAGGCGGAGTGAAAAACGATGTAGAAGCCGTGAAGAATGAAATTAACGCTGTGAGGAGTGATCTTAAGAAGGATATCAAATCAATAAAGGAAGAACTCAGCGCGATTACTGCTTTGATTAGGTGAGTTTCGAGAGATTAGGCGTAGTAGTTATTTCTGTAAGAGTGTTAACAATCATGGAATTTTATTATAAATTTTACATTTACATGGTTGTTTTTGTTATGAATGGCAATTGACCTTGCTTCAAAGTTAACAAAAATTCAGAGAATCAAAGCCCAACAAAGAAAGGAGAGCCCAACTAGATTGGCGTTGAGAATGTGTGAGAAGTTAGTTTGATTACCGTGTGTTTACAAGCGTGGAGTTCCCCTCAGAGCGGTTTTGAGTGGATGAGTTGGTATTTATTTGCTCGAGAAGCTTAGTTGGATTGAAATTCATGGATTCCTGCATGGTTGTGGCTTATGGTGAGTTATTAGGTCAAGTTTGTTTGAATTAATCATTAGAAGAGTAAAATTGGAATATTCTTGCACTCCTGCCAATCCGTTCTGGTGGAAAAATTAATTAAAGAGTCAGTTTTATTTGTCAAATATATAAAATTTCAGGGAGGTACTTTCTATATTAAAAAAGAACACTGACATAATCTGCATCATGATTAGATTTCCCACCTCTCCATGCTTACAAAATGTTTCGAGTGACCTTAAGGCTGAATGAGAACAAAAAGAGATCTTGATTACATTAAAGGTAGGCTCTCTCTGATATTTCGATTCGAAAATAACCAAAATTAATGGCAACTCGTTCGCATAGCTCTAGGTACGAATTTGAGTGTTGTGGGCTTTCCGACTGTATACTGCTATTACAGTCGCTTGCATCGTGTTTTCCCTTTACAGGTACACAGCAATATTGCGAATGGGATCTCAAGGGGGAATTAGATGGGAATTTCTTATCCCTCCTGCGATAACGATAATATGTAAGTTGCCTGTGAGTTTGATTGAGAGCTTCCAATATGAGGACAAAGATTCTTGGGTGTTTGGGCTTGCAGTCAGTTTATGGGTGCTCCAAGGCTTCTTCAACTCTTCTTTGGGAATCTCTACAGCGATTCGCCGCTTCTATAGTAAACCTCAGGCAAAGGAGGTGGAAAACGACTCTCTTTCAGAGAGACAACAAGGGATATCGCATTGTCATACCATAAACTTGAGGAGCACACCCGCAGAACTTCTACATGGGCAGGCTGATAAGATAAGATAAATATCGTATTGTTGTCCTTGAAGTAAAGAATCCATTTCTAAATGTCATTTGAATATAAAATTTCATTTCTTTGTTGTTCCTGCTTAACATTTAGATATCGATGAAGAATAAAAAAAAGAATAGCGGGCTCCTTTAGGTTCTATTCAGAAGCTGTGAGATTTTACTCAGGAGATATATTATGCTCGCTGTGATTTAAATTTAGTTCGATTAGGCATAACTATATCCGATCATGTATTCGAATAAGTGTGAATTACTTACCTAGTGAATACTCTAATGAGAAGAGAAAATGCTTTCTTTTTTAGTTTCAGATTGTAATTAAAATATTAAAATTTTTTTCTGCAGAGAGGATCGAGCGCAACTCGATCGGACCCTTCTAACGATAATTCAACTCGCTGGATTATCGGCTGCTCTTATTCACTTTAGATTTATCTTAACGCTGTCTAAATTAACTATTGTTGTTGTTGCTTTATTTTTTTTTAATTAGTGAATTTTTTCCGATTACCTTCAATAGAGTTCATTAATTTCCTTGGTAACCTCAAGTAAGAGCAGGCCTCTCCTGATAATAACCAATCTATATTGAGTTCCGGTATTTAAAATAACAGAAGCAATCTTAAATTGCCAGCAATTGGAATTCATAGCGGTGATCTCATGAAATTTTTTCGAATGCATTTTTTTCCCTTCTTACATCTCTCATAATTATTGCCACGCTCTCCTTTTCAATGAAAAAAAAGAGGATAAGCCCCAATTTCTTCCATATTTGTTCCAGAAAGAAATAATTAGAAGAAACTGGCATAGTGGTCTATGAAATTAGCTCTCTCGTGAGAGAAATGGGATTTCTACCCTTATTTCATCGCAAAGAAACTCGTTTACACTTTACTCGAGATCGATCTTCAAGTTGCAATGGCTTGAGGCACTGATTTATAAATAACTCACCTTGGCTCAAGCGTCAATAGCGCGGGTTAAATTCCGAAAGAATCTAAAAAAGTATAATTAATAAAAAAACAACAGAACTAAAAACTCACATCCAACATGGGCACTGATATCTCTGTTCAAAACAGAAGCGGCCAAGGCATCATGGTCGAGGTCTGGACCAAGGGAAAAGGCTTCAAGGTCGGCGACTGGGGTGTTGCTGCTGGCGCTGAAGGCAAAAGGAAGTTCGAGGCTGTCTGGTACGACCTCTGCGTCATTGCTGGTGACAAGAGATACTGGATTGGAATCTACGGTGGTAACTCCGGTGGCACCAACCTTTACTTCGACGGTAACACCCTTGCATTCCGATAATTCGGACCTGCCTCGAGATAGTAGATTGATCTCATATTAGTTGCACTTCTCACCCACTAGTTACATATATTGAAACTACTCATCATCTACATTGCTCCGTATTGAAATTCGTATGATTAAATTCTAATAACAAGGTATTGAGAAGTGAAAGCAATACGTGTTTTTCTCGATTGAGTATGAGGATAATAAAAAAAGTAAAAAAAATAAAGAAAGAGCAGCTGCTTTAAGAGCATCGGAGTTGCAGCTAACCTTCAAAGAGAGTTAATTGATTTAACTGTTGGGTTTCACTAGTTCATAAATGAAATTATGAAACGTAGCCAAATAAATAAAATGACTTTATATCTAAGGATATTTCGAATCATGAATGCTAAACTCACAATAGACACCATTAACTGAGTATTGCCTGTGGCTAGCCTCTGTTAAAAGGTCTCATAACCCCAAGTTTACGTTGTACAAAATTTCGTCCCTTTTAGAATTCTTATAGAGTCCTTACCTATACACACTGAAGGCAGCTTACTAATGCGCTAATACAGCCGTTCTGCAACTGTGCTGCAAAAAAATTGAATCACAAATTTTGATTAATTCAGTTGTGCTATAACTTTGGATTCAAAAATATATACAAGTAATACATACAAATTATTACAAAAACCAAGTTTCAAATGACATCGCAACAAAATTGAAGACTATAATAAATCAAAGAAGTGAGGAAATCTGGTAAATTACTCATACTCTCTCTAAACCTCGTTGAATCTCCCACACAATCTTTCGAAACTAATCAGGGTTTTTCCACATCAAAAAGATGAAAAGAAAATTTAAGGTTACACTGTTATTTTATTCGATTAAATCACAGAGTTTGTTTTCACTCCAGCTAGTTAATAGAGAACATGACGACCAAACTCAAACGTGAGGCCCATTACTCTTTGGAAGGAGACGGAGTCCTTGAAAACATCTACCCGCTTCTCCGAGCGAAGGACCCAGTTTTTGGAACCAGTATCAAAATTATCTATTCAACCTACCATCAGAAATTTTTGTCTCTCAGTTCCTTCGGTTTACGTCCCAGACACCGTGATAATCAAATATGACATACCAACGGCCTGGTATTTTATGTGTGAAGGAGTCATCAAGAAGAAGCTCAAAGAGAAACTCACCTACGAGCATATTAAAGAAGTGTTTTTGAGGAAAATCCCTCCTTGTGGAGTTGTTTGCTGCTTCATTACAAGCAAAAAGAATGAAAAAGGGATTAAAGAGCATGTCTTCAAATATATGGACAAGAAAGAGTTCAGTATTACTTCTCATTGATGGTTACGCATGCTAATCGTTAATGAAAGTTGAGTTTATTGACACCAAGTACCAGCTTTACACAGGAATCCTCCAAAAATTCGTTCAGCCTAAAGGAGATTACAATTGTAATGGAGCTCACATTTTGACTTGGTTAATATTTGTGTAACAGCTGTGATTCGAGTGATCTGGAGCAAAAACCTTGTTTTTTATGAGAAAAAGGAATCGATTAAAAAAATAAACGACATGAGTATTGACATTTATGATCGCGTCCTTACCTTCGAGGCTGAAGATTTCCACGCCAAATCAAGTATCACTTTTTCTTCAATATAGAATATAATGGTAAATTTGTCAATAGCTCCATTGAGGGGGTATCTGGTGCCAAACAAGCTTAAACGTATCTGTCACAATATAATGCAGGTAATCTGAAAATAGTACCCGGGGACTTAAATAACAATATTAGCACATAATGAACATCAGCTTTGACAGTCTTCATGTTTCAAGGCTAGTTTTAAATTTTAAAATCGATCCTGGCGATAGAATATGGCTGTTGTATTGCAGTTCTCTGCGGTTAGAGCATGGCGACTATGTGCAAAAAGTAAAATACCAGCACTCAAAAGTATTCACTCAATGACTTTGTTTCCAGAAGCCTCTTGTAGAGGACTTCAGATTGAGCAATAGGAGCGGTAGTATGCCTGGGAATTATATTCCGGTCGATCTCGGATTACAATTCAAAGTAACTTGGTTCTAACCGCAGCATGCTTATATCGGTCACTCCTATTAACATCCAGCTTCCTGATGAAATTAAGACCGATACTATGTCGGGACCAGGAAAACCGATAGTCATTCACAAAGATTGTAAATGCATGAAGTGCCTGAAGTTATTTGGTAATCCTCTTCTCCAATTCATCTAGAACTTACACTCGGTTAGACAAGCGACATATTCATGAAGTGTCATACAAAACTTTGATCGATGGATTTGTATATGACCATCTCGGCTTCATGAAACGTGAGGAAAAGATTCGTTACGCGGTGCCGCCGACGCTAGAATTGTTGCTGGAAAATCAGGGTTATGCTTCCAAATCTAACAACGTGTTTGCAAAAAAAGAAAATTTGAAACTTATCTGCGGGATCCCGCCTGTGATAAAGAATATCGACCCAGGAATGAGCGAGGAAAAATACAAGTTGCTGAAACATGACCTTGCTTTCCTCAAGCTGTCTACAACTGTTTGTGACGAATGTGTGGTTGCCATTGGAAAGAGTAAAGAGGGACATTTATTGAAGCACTACTCGCAGGCTAATGATAATAATTTTGTGGGAACAGGAAAGCTTGAACCAAAGAGAACGAGAGCTCGGTTCCGGGTAAAGAACTAACAAAGCTTAAGTGGTTAATAGGAGTATCTAAAAGATGACGATGAACAGCATTGGTGCCAACAAACAGGCTGAAAGACTCGAAAATAATGTTTCCGACCCTTTGGAGATGAAGAATCAGAGAGTGAAACTGCTGCTTCAAATGCAGAAGGCAAGACTCGGAGAAAATAGCTTTTTACGTTTGAAGGACGCTTCCGATCTTATTGAGGAGAATATCAAAAGTTTTCATCCGGAAGAAGAGACGGTGGAAGGTGATGTGAGCATGAGCAGTGCTGAACAAGAACCGAAATTAAGCGCCGATAAGAAGAAACAAGTCGTGATTATCAAGAAAGTAAACGCCTTCTTTTGAGTTGAGAGACTAATGAGGTGTTTAATAGTTCAATAGTGGCATTCGTCAAAGAATGGGGTCGACGGGTAGGATAAATTTAGTTGGTAGGTTAAGTAAAGTGATGTTTGTTGCTAATTTTCATCCTTTAGACCACAATAAGACACTTTCACCAACAAAAACAGTGGGACTGCCCTCACTGCCAGAGAATGATACAACTACAGGTAACAAGCTAATCAAGATCGTTTTCAAAGTTTTATGTAGTGAGAACAGAAAAGAAATACTTTGAAAGTAAACTCAGAAAGTTACTAATGCAACAAGAGAATTCAATCAGTCACACGACGATAAAATCTCCCTCATCCTTCTACAAACATGTCAAAAATGTGATCACTTCAGAAACGACGCAAAGAGCTGAACAGCTGCAGACTCCTCACTCTTGGCAGCCTTCCTCAATTCAAGATGTGCGAGAGAATAGTCTATCAAATATTCCCAAGACCCATTATTTAAAATCCCTCTTATCAACGCGATCCTCAAAAATAACCGAGGCCGACGTCGTCGATAAGTACCTGGGATTATCTCCAAAGTCTACAACGATGTCATTCCGGACAGAAAGCAGCTTCAGAAAAAACCCCTTAAGCAGCCTCGTTTCTCCGACAAGGTCATCGAAAAGAAGCACCAGCTTTCAAAAAGCCTAATTTTATTTCTCAATGACATTGCATCTACTCCTCAGCGTAAGAAAGAGAAGCATCAACAAACTCTTTTCTAGCTGAAACCTTATGTATAAACTACAATGCTCTGTCATCCATACTTGAACTCTTTTTGAGTTTTCTATACTAGTAAATACTTCAAAAAATAATACACATTTCAAGGTAAGATTGCTGCTATATTATATTAAATGATGAGTGCTAGTCTATACGATAAAGAAACAATAAGATTAATACAGTACAATCAAAAACAGATGCTTAACAGCAGCAACCAAGCAGTCTAAACGCCTAGAATTAGCCACCGAAACCGTAGAGGGTTCTGCCTTGTCTTTTGAGCGCATAAACGACATCAAGAGCGGTTACAGTCTTTCTCTTCGCGTGCTCGGTGTAAGTAGTCGCGTCTCTGACTACGTTTTCCAAAAAGCTTTTAAGGACCGCTCTCGCGTCATCATAGATATAGGTTGAAATTCTTTTCACACCGCCTCTACGAGCCAGTCTTCTGATCGCAGGCTTTGTGATGCCTTCGATACTTGGCTTGTTTGTTTTTCTGGCATGTCTCTTGGCGCCGACCTTACCGACACCTTTACCACCTTTTCCTTGTCCGACCATTGTTACGTGTGTTCTCTTTTTTCTTCAAATATTTTTTATTTTGATTATTTCTCAGAGCGGTTAGACTAAAAAAATACATGAAGCTTCTAATTTTAGAAATCTTCGATTTGATTGGAGATTTCTCAATTAACAAGGCTTCAAATTCTTGCTCTACGCACCGTTTTTATCGTCAAATTATGAACTGAGAGATCTGATGCGACGAATGAGGACGCTAATTTGAAGGGTTCAAAATGCCGATTTGTGGTCCGATGTTGGGCTTCAATAGATGATAATACCAAAAAAAAAAGTGGGGAAATGGCCATTTGAAAGATCTAGATCTTTACAATGGCGAGAACAAAACAAACAGCAACAAAATTTACCTGTGCCAAGACTCCTTGAAACCAGTTAACTTCTAAGGCAGCAGCAAAGAAGAGCGCTCCAGCTACTGGACGAAAAAAAAACCTGCATAGAGTCGCACCCAGAGAATGCAGGACACATCAGACATATACGGATCTCCTGATTGTACTGCATTCGATCGTGAGAGAAATTGCGTTTGAGTTTCTATTAACAAGCTGAGGGTCGGGAGTTCTGCAGTCCTCGCTTTTCAAAAAGTTAATGATCATATCTGGTTGCGTTGCCTGAAGAAACTAACATGTGTGCTATTCATACTAAGAGAATTACGATCATGTTGAAGGACCTTGCGTTTGCAAGAAGGATCAAAGGAGCAAGATTCTAACATGATATATGAATTGTAGCTTATAAGATTCAAAGGATTCACTATGATATTGACTTCATTCTGGCCTTAAAGCCAAGCCCTGCGAGATCGCTTTACTTTTTATTCTATTATCATTTCTTATATTCAATCTCCACGAAAGTGAAATTCCTTTTGATATCAAAGCAGGATTCTGATTCTGATTTGAGAAAGAGACAAAGATAATAACACACTTTCATAAAATGAAAGGAACTAAGCTTTCTTTTAAAGTACTTTTGATAAATTTGGCTAGTTATTTTTCTCATTGCGTATAGATTGAAAAAAAGCAAACCCAAAAAAATCCGCGATATTTATGTTGAAAGAAAATTTCAGATTTTCAATAAATTAATTCGAAATATCATCACTAACGGAAAATGCACGCACGAGGTAGATCATTAACTCCGTCTTCACAAGACAAAAGCCAAACAGTAATCCACATCAATGGTGACTCTCAACATAACCACATCCTCTCCTTACAGCCAGTTAACCTTTCCGAGACCAGTGGGCAGAAAAAATCTTCAGATAAGGTCAAAATTCTTGTCAGAATGAGACCTCCCTTGGCAAGCGAAGTTCCAAACGAGGACATAATAATTAAAGAAGTATTCAAGCAGTGTGAATCAGACTCACCTCATCTACCTTAGGAAAACACAATAAAACTGATTCGGCCTGATTATAGCAATGTCTTTATGAAATTTGATGAGGTATTGGGGCCGAAGAGCCAGCAACCAGATATTTACAAAAGCGTTGAGCACGCAATCGACTTCTTTTTCGCTGGGCACAACTACAACATCTTCGCTTAGTAATTCCTTTGCTATCTCAATAAATCTTATTAAAATGAAATGCTTTCTTCAGTGGTCAGACAGGAGCCGGAAAAACTTACACAGTAATTGGCGATTGTACAGAAACCACAAAAGCTGGCTTCAATGGAGGATATCAAATAACTGTAAAAACTAGACATTACTTTGAAAAGTTAATCCGTTCTTTTTCAAGGGTAATAACAGAGGAATCTTGCCCCGCGCCCTCGATTCAATCATGCAAAGATTAAGCGATTTAGACGAGGAGTGTCAATTAATGATTTCATTTTACGAAGTCTACAATGAGAAGGTATTATATGCTAGTTGTGTGAAGGGACTAAACCACTTTTCTATTTAGATTTATGATCTGCTAAATTTGAGAGAATCTTTCAAAATGGGCGGACTTGAACTCAGAGAAGGGAAAGATGGGAACCAGATCGTTGGTCTGACAAAAATCCCAATCAGGTCTGTGCGAGAGGCCTTAGAAAACCTTGAAATCGGATTAAGAGTAACCTTCCAACAGCTGGGACTTGCTTGACTTATAATAGAACCGAGCAACTGGATCGACTCATGCGAACATGCAATCATCACGAAGTCACTCAATTTTTGAAATCACTTTAATGCAGCCGAATCCTCAGAGCAGAGCTAAATCTATCTCTTCTAAAGTAAGACAATTGATTTCCAGGCTTGCTTCATCAACGGCATTATCTTCGAATAAAGTTAAGGGTAGTGGATCTAGCAGGATCTGAAAAATTCTCTATTCCCAAGAAGATTTCGAAAGAAGAGAGAGACTTTCGTATTCAAGAGCTCACTTCAATAAACGGGAGCTTGTCCGCGCTTGGTCACTGTATCACGGCGCTCACTGACTCGAAGAGAACTCACATTCCTTTCCGCAGCTCGAAATTAACAAGGTTTGCTTGTTATTACGAATTAGTAGCTGATAATCAATTTGGCTTAGAGTTCTCATGGATTCGCTGTCAGGAGATTCTAGGATTTGCTTTATTGTATGCATATCGCCTGCTTTAAGCGCAGCAACTGAGACTCTCTCCACATTGCAGGTAATCGGCTTAAATTATGAAAAACTAATCCTTGGGTTACCAAAAATAGTTTGCTAGCAGAGCAAAGAAAGTTATTCTCGATGGTCGTCACCTCTCCAAGGAAGTTTCAAGCAAAAAGACGCAAACAAACGCGAAATTTAACGATTTTCTGGAAATGTTGAAAGCATATCATTTAGTATGAATTCCCGTGCTTTATTTTCTTAATTAATGGATTTGATGTTTTAGAAACATGGGGCTTCTGGCGATTTCTTCAATGTTTTCGCGAATTCTAAGCTGATGGACCTTGAAAATGAGATCAGCGAACTTCGCAAAGAAAACGAGTAAATTTTCTTCGTTCCTGGCTTTACTCTAACCTCTCCTTCAAGGGACTTGAGGCATGAGCTCAATGAGTTTAAGCGAAGCTGCAGCCCAATCATAGAAAGGCATTCTTTCATTCTAAGGAACGATTCAGACCTGAAGACGCCAACTCGAGACGATAAGAACATGAGATCTTCGTATTTTAAACTCACACACATGCAGTGTATAAATATATTTACAATGAAATAGGAGCTCAATTGCCAGTCGAGGTACTCGCGAGCAGCAGCAACCGAACTCAGCCTATAATGCAATCAACCGCTCACAATCTCCTCACGAAAAGAAAGTGCGGTTCCAAGATTCCTCTGTTTCTTATTGCGAAAGACCTGAAAATGTTTCCGTCGACGCAGCTCTTTTCGAAAATATAGTCCTCAAACGGTTAGACAATTCCTTTGCGAAGACAGAACTAGGAAGAGCGAGCAATCTCGAAGACTCCTCGCATCAAACCAACAATTCAAGCACAAAGCTATCCAGATCAAATCTTTCCAGAGATAATAGCTATTCTCAGCCTTCCTCACAACAAAAACAGAAGCGTTTGGAAGTAACTTTTTCTTTATTTTTCCTTTATTAAATGGTTTATTACTTAGAACGAGGAGGCTGACAAACTTCTGATGAGTAAAATAAAACAGAAAGAGTTCGAAAGAAAATATGAGATGTTTTTCTCGGATCACAATAGCAGCACGACCTCTATCGGCAGCAATACGAAAATCGAAGGATCAGAAAATTTGAGCAGAGACAACGGCAAAAATCGAAATACTTCTCCTCTATCCAAGCAGAAGCCAAGCCAGGATCTGCAGGCTGACCACCGAGCTAATTATTCCGCAATTGACACTTCTGAGAACCACCAGGCCGCTCATCGGCAAGAAGGGACAGCTTCTACTCCTAACAAACCGTCACAGAGCAACCAAATAATTGATATATCAACCGAGTTTCAGCGGAAACCAAGCGCTGAAATATTAAGCGCCGATACCTCCATTTCTTCAACTACAAGCCCAGGGCTTAAAAGCCTGCGAAGTGCGCTGAGTAATGAGAGACTCGGAAGCACTAATGTAATTGAAAGTAGCATTATTCAGTCATTTTACTCATCTTTCGAATAGAATCTGAATATGAGCACGCAGAGCCAAATATCAGAGAAGAATACAACAGTGGCAGAAGGCGCGTTTCTTAAGAAATCGGCACCTACAATAGCAGCTAGTAGTGAGGATTTGATCAAAGAGATTGATCAAAAGCTTCTCTCTGTGCATGAGATGAACGTACAGCATGAAGAGCTTATCAAGAATCTCGACAAAAAGCTCGAAGAATATCAAAACAAGACCAGCGATCATACTTTCCGGTATTACGAGCTGAGAAAATTATCTGAGAAGTTAGGTATGATTTCGTAAGTGTTTCTGGTTCAATCTTCTATGATTACCTAGAAAACGAGTTTACAAACAGAGAATCACTGAGTGAGTTCTCGGATATAATCACCGAATTGAAGAGAGAGGTTGCTAGCGCATTAATGCAAATCAAGGACATACAAAGTAAACTCATTATACACTGCCTCAGAATAGTAATAATGATTATCAACCTTATTAGCCCAGGAGAAACTACCTCTTAGTACGCCTAAAAGCTCCCACGAAAGCGACACATACAATTCGATGACTTCCTCTGACTATGAAAGAATCTCGCAGTCAAGAGAGAGCTTGCGAAACATAAGCAACAATATGAACACTCTCAATAGCAACGAACCTTTCAAAGCGTTAAAGCCTTCGAATTCTAAGCCAAACTTGGTTGAAAATGCCGCAAGTTTGAATTTCGATCTGAAGTACCTTGAGTTCTCAAATGCATTGGAGAAACAACAGAGACAATCCACTTCGACGAGAAGTTTAACCAGCAATTACGAGTAAATTTTATTTTATAACTCCCTAACTCATACACATTTTTATGTAGAAGCGAGCTTAATAAATCATCATCAAGCCTTGATATCGCACGAAAGAACTGGTCTTATTTCAAGGAGAATGTTAAATAAATGATATTAAAATTGTTTAAGTTGAGCCCAGGACTCAATTATCCCTTAAGATGGGCTTTGTCTGCCCTGAATATATCAGTCAATTTTGTTAGCTTTTAGGTTTCAAATTACATATTTTCATGAATCATCACCCATTTGTTTAAAAATATTACAAAATTTGACGATTTTAGTAGCTAAGAATAATGCTCGGTAAGTTTCAGTGGACTCAGAATACATGAAATCAAAGCAATAACCGCTCTAATCTTTCTTTATATGCTCTTTGTGTCCGAGGCTAAATTGTTGAAAATATAATCACATGACTTGCTGATGAAATGGTTATTTTCTTACTATGGTTCAATCTGCTTTCCATATTTCCCGTGTAATGTTTGATAGAATTCCTTGAGGTACCTTTCATAGATTAGTGTCGCGCCCTGGTACAGGAAATATTAAACTCAGAAAGTCTTGTGAATGGAAGCATACCAGATAGTTCTTATGCCACAACCAAACACAAAGGACCGTTTTTGCGATAATATAAGTGTAGAACCTAGCATAGTTTGTGACATATTGTCAATCAAAAGATAGGTAATATGCTCGATTACCTCGGGAGAGGGCCAAGAAATTGCTCAGCGACAAAGATTAAGAAATAGACGCTCCAGTAACTTAGCCATTGCTTGTTTGGTTCTCCACTAACCAAGTTCTGGTAGGTTTCTTTAGCCGGCCAACCCACCTGAATAAGAGATGCCACAATGCGAATCGTGAGCCCGATAATAAAGTCCACCACGTATTTCACTACCATTTGGATCGAATAAATTAGTTTTTATTTATTTTGTAGATCAATATCCGATTCGTATTGATTGATGCAATAGATAATGTGTAAAACATTATGAGTCTCTGTGGAAACAGTAATCAATAGAAAAGCTTAGAGATGGCGAAGATAGCAAATATAGGCCTATGTTTCTACGGGGCGAAGACTAAAAAGTAAGTAAAATGTTAATAATGATTATGGATACAATTTCATTATGTCATTGTCATTTAATAAATATCTTTGGGACAATAACGCAAAAGACAGTCAACGTTCAAAATTTAGGATACAGATGAAATGTGCAAGAAATTGTACTAAACGCATTAAGAATTGAAAGTAAAACTCTTTATTTACCACTTCTCATTGATTTTGAATTATCATATCCAAGATAAACTCCAAGTTTGTTAGGATTCATAATCTCCCGCATATTTTTCATTTGAGACTGTTCATTCCAGCCTCTTAATGACCCCGGTTCGAAAGTCTGTGTATTATGAAGCTTAACCGTTTCTGACTTGCGATTCCTCGGGTTCTCAGACTTACGAACTGGAGACAGAGCTGGACTTTGTTGATTCGACCGGACAGCTACATTATGTAGACTGACTCTTCGGTCCCTTTGGTAGAGAAACGATCTTTGCAGCACCGAAGCTTCATCACCTACCCTCTCCTCAATATCATCGCAATCGCCAGCCTTATCCAACTTAATTGGTTTCTGTCTATACCTTCCATCAATTACTACATGCGATTCATGAGATGCTCCATTTAAAATCCTCAAATCTATTTGAGGTGTAGTCGTATTATTCCTTACATGAGCAAATTTGCTGGTTTTAGCGTTTTGGTTGGCAACAATGCTTGGAGATGCCCCAAACAAAGCAGATCCACGTTCTCGATAGGATTTATTATCAATTAACGTTTGATTATTTGCATCTATTGAGGTAGTTGTTGACGTTGATACTATCGTCAAGGAAGATTTATTGGAAAACTGGGGCTGGTATTTGACTCCCTCAGACACAGCTATTTTCGAGCCGAAATTTGAAACCCAGACTCGACTGGTCGCTTCTGTGCTGTTTCTATTCGAAATTTCTGAAACGCTGCCTTTATCGATGCTAGTTCTGTTCACATGGACTGGACTAGTGATATTTAATTTTTCTTCTTCGTTTCCTGAGTTAAAAAGCTCTTGCGGGAGTTTGTGACCGTTAATTTCGATCTTCGGCCCTCTCATTTCTAGCTTTTCCGTTGAATTAAGTGGTTTTCCCCGATGGCCTTTAAGAGTCGCTGAAGTTATACTATTTCTCTCACTTGAAATCAAACCCTGTATTAAAATAAGCAGCATGTTACATTGCAGTTTTGTAGATGTTGTATTGTTACCTTGCTCTCAAATAGTTTCCTCACTCTGGTCGGGGTGTCAGGGCTCTGAATCCCGACAGAAGAGTCTTTCCTTCGAGGAGATAGAGAGAGCGTTGGTGACACGTTAATGCTCTCGAAAAGCGCATCGATGTACTTGTAATTAGCATTGTCAATGTTCGAATAAAATGAAAAATTCTCAAAACGCCTTGGTTTGACCGTTGTAACTTGTTTTCTGTGTTTCGACGATGGCGTATTCTGATTAATATCGTAGCCTGTAGTTCGGACTTTAATGAATTCCTGGTCGAAATTGAGATTAAAAGGGTCGGGCTTCACAGGCACGGGGACTTTCTTTAGGATGATCTTCCCATAATTCAATTCTTTGATCCATGGATGATTGATGATTTCGGAAATGCCTTCTTTTGCTCCGAGGCGGTGTCTAGGATCTTTAGTAAGGAGGGAGCGTAGAAAGTCTTTGCATTTAGATGATAGATGTCCTGGGAAATAGACTTCTCTGTGGAGGATTTTTTCGAAGAGATCAGAGTGTGTCGTTCGAACGAATGGCGGAGAGCCAACAATGAGCTCGTACACCAGAACTCCGAGAGCGTAGTAATCGACAAGATGGTTATAACCGTGTTTTGAGATGACTTCGGGTGCTAAGTACCTGTACGACAAACGCGATAAGTCAATGTGAATTAACACGGTGATTACTCTGCGCTTCCACAGAACGAATAGTGAAGCTCGTTTTTCGAGGCAACTTCTTTGCAAAGACCGAAATCAGCTAAAATCAGATGTCCTTCCATGTCCACCAGGATATTCTCAGGCTATGGTTTTTGTGAAATAAAAGTGAATTCAATCAATATATGAAACTCGTACTTTTAAATCCCTGTATATGAGATTATTTTGATGCAGATAATTCAATCCGAGAATAATTTCTCCAGCATATACTTTCGCCTGCTCCTCAGAAAACAATTTCCTCTTTTGGATATGATAAAAGAGTTCTCCACCCGGCAAAAAGTCCAGAACTAGAAAAAGATTTTCTTCCTATATTTCAAGGATATTAGCAAATCTCTCACCAGAATAAACTATCTCATACTGTCTGGAAAGCGAAGTGCAATTTCACGATGTATGGATGCTCCATACGCGTCATTATATTTCTCTCCTTATAAATCGCGTCGACCTTATCCTTCTTTATCAGCTCCACCTTATTTATGACTTTTATCGCATAAAACTGGCCCGAATCTTTCCTCCTTGCTGAACATAATCATTATTAGCATCACAGAACACACAAAATACTACCCATATACACTTTCGAATACCCTCCTTCTCCAATCAGTTTCAACACCTCGAAATATTCCAAGGAGACCTTTTGGTCAGTTACTCTGTACTTCTCGTCTGCGAAGAACGGCACAAGATTCATCCGATCAGGGAGGGCGAGAATGCTGTTATCTATGTTGCTCAGCCAATAATCGATCGCATATTTCTTCTCTTTTGTTTTCAATGCGACCATGGTTGTCAGATCACGGACAAGGTCATGCTTATTGACGTAGTCAGTTATCTTGCGAAGAGCCTCGCTCATCAGCCATCCGACGGTAAGATCGGCTTCATTCTCTAAGAATAATATTTCTACTTTGATTTCAGCGTCATATTCGATGAAGATAGCCTTATAGTTCATAGAAATTGACTTGGGAAGTTTTGAAAGAGATTCTCGATGACTTACTGTTCAATGGAAGAGATTAATGAGAAACATGGGAATAGATCTCGAATTATACGTAGGTGCTGTCGAAAAGTTTCTGCTTGGGATACGTCCATATCGCGAATGAGTTGGACGGGATCTTTCTCGAGCTTGAGTGTGTCGAGTTTGAGGTCAGTGGATACATCTTGACCCATGTTATGGTGAGCCGATAATATTTGTTTAATGAGTCGAGATGAATAGAGTGTGTTAATTATTTAAATTTGCGATAGGGATTCTCAAAAAAAAAAATTGAATTTAGTTACAGAACATTGGAGAGGACATTTTCTGGGACAAAGATTCGCTAAGAATAAGAAAAAAATATTAATGTAAGAGCAAGTCATTCCGAAATAAGGTGCTTTTCATAACTGAACAAGATATGAAGGCATTATTTCCGATCTCATTGATGATGAGTGGCCTTAGTATCACTTTCATTCAATTAACTTCACTAAGGAGAATAGCAATGCTGCCATATGGGAAGAGAATTGTATATTTTCAGGCGCTTGGGTAGCGGTTTTCTATCAAACGCGATCGAAATTAGCGGAACTTCACAAAGTTCTGAAATTCTCATTTCATTAAACTTGATTCAGTACGAATACGTTTCATAAACATATTTATTCTTCAAATCGAGTTCTCAATTGATCTTGACGAGTAACACAAAAAAGTTAACTAGTAGGAAGAAAGTTTTCAAAGGCTTTTGTGTAAACGAGCTATAATAGGTGAGCTAATCATTGAGATATCTATTGGGAGAAGAGAGGGTTCCCCATTCTTTCAGAGACCAAAAAAAAAAAGATAAAGAATTATTTAAATGAAATTGTACATTTGCTACTAAACTAGTTAGGAATAATTTTAGAAAGGAAGCTATGTGATCAAGCGCGTATATTTTGAATGAATTCGGTGTCGAATGCTATTCCTTGAGCTTTTTTGCCCAACTCGATCGCCTCTGTCTCTCGTTTCTTCGCTGTTTGAACTCTGGAGTTTTCTCCTTCATTCTTTTTGCCTGACAAATGAGTCGTATTAAGTAAAATATTGATATTCTCATTATCCAGAGCGAATCTCGTCTCTTGAGCCTGCTCAGCAATTCTGAGCTCTTCGAGGAGATTTCTGGTAGTACTATGGTCTAAGTTTGTCCTTTCATGGAGAACTGAGTCCCTCATAGGAGACCCAAACGAGCATTGCGACCTCGCTGATTTGTTGTGTGTATTGTGCGGTTTCTTCAGACTGCCAATCCAAGGCGTTTGTTCATTGCTGAGGAGTATTTTCGGAGTTTTTTTGTCTGTCAAGAACACAGAATTCTCCTGGAATTGAGAGCCATTGATGACAGAGAAAGGATTCTTTGCTATTGATTCAATCTCCATGTTTTCCGAGTCTTTTGACACTGCTATCGGTTCGAAGCGTAAGGCCGCTAAATTGACAGCCTCTTTATCCTCCTGAGCTTGGCAAAGTTTCTTTTTGCTGCTCTTATCACTACAGTACTCTTCAGTTATTATAAAGAACTCATCTTCAAAGTCCTTTTCTCCGAAAGGCTCATTTCGCGAAATGGATGGTCCGTCAGCTATCTCTGTCCCATTAACTGCTTTTATCATTTCAAAGAGCAATTTGCTACTCTCAGGATGACTTTTTGTGTCCTTTTGAATGTTTGAGCTGAGGATTTTGAGCATTTTTTCATCTTTCAAGGAGCCTAAAAACCGCTGCAAATTCTGTTCGATCTTATGTAACGAATCGAGTGAAAGTCTCTTGAGCCCTTCTGGATTGTTATTGCTGTAGAGCATCAAAATTTGACAGAGACGAGAGCTATTATTGCTCAAATCTCTGATCTTTCGTCTGAGGTACTGCTTTTTGGTTGTCTTACTTACAAGCTCCTTTTCAACTGCTTGGAGCCGTTTAACCATCTAAAAGAACAATAAAGTGACTTCTTCTCTATATAATGTTTACTTGAGCTTTCTCTTTATCTACCTCTTGGCATTTCTCGCTCATTTCTTTGAGTTTCTGCAAAAGAGTTTTACTCTTCTCCTGTTCTTCCTCCAACACTTCATCTATCAGATTCTCGCCGATATCCGCGTTATCTTCTCGAATCTTTTCAGCGTTTGTGAGAACCTAGAGCATTCAGTGTTGGGTTATCAATTGATAGACTACCTGCAAAATTCCCACGTTTTCACAGTGATATTGCTCCCTTCGACAGTCTTTTCTCCTGGAAAAATCGACCAAAGCGTTCCCAGCGGAAAAATACTGTGATCGCTGAGCAGCGAGCAGTCGATCTGCTAGCGTGTTTTTTTGTTCCTGTAACTTTTTAATCATGCTTAGCATCTCGTCGGACATAGAATATGTTTTGGGCTTTTTCTTTGTTTTCCAGTCGGTTGCTCGTCCATAACTCTTCTAAGCATAACATTCAACTCTTGCAACAGCTAGAATTACTTTCAATTCAGTCTTAACGCCACGTTTCACAGGTTTTATATCAGTTCTAGCAGCCTGTATATGAATATTAGCTGTCAATCTGCTCTCGTTCTTCTTCGCATTTTGTCCGAAGCGTAATGTGCATAGTGTTTGGTCAATTTGAGAGAAGCAGGGGTTTATGCACAGAATAATAACCGTCCGCGAGTTTTTTCCAAATGATGACCGAAGAAGTTTGGTCAACGGAGAATTACGATATGGAATAAGGGCCTCGCTAGCCATTAATAGCATTTTTAGTAGAATTCACGCAAGGAAGAAATTACGAGCTTCCCTTGGCCTTCATTGTTATCACTTGAGTAAGGAAAAATAAACTTCTATTAGTCACTTTAGATTCCTTATTTCTGCTCTTCACCTGCGACACGGTTCTTCCAATCTCATTAGAATTTTTCTTGGATGAGCTTTCGATATCATTGGCTCTGCGGCTCTCGTGTGCCTCAAGATTCTCACTGCCGGCCAGATCAACAAAATTTAACACTGATTCTGAGGGTTTCGTTGAAGATTGAATGTAAATTCTGAAGATTGTGTTCGATCTGCTGCTTGAGTGGTTCAGTGCTGTCGCTGCAATATGCCTGTTTGCTGTTATCATTAGATATTTGGTTAATAATTGCGAGAATTCTAACCCTCTCCTTTTTTAATGTTTTCAACAGCTTCTTCATAGGATGAAATAGTTTCTTTGACTGCGCCTTTGACAAAAAACCCTTTCTGAATCACGCATGATAAATAAAAGCAAGAAGTCAAACAAAAAAGATTTGCGATCTATTACCTGCTGATCTTCGCTGACTGGAAGAGGGGTACCGAAATCTCGCTCAGAGTTCAATAGATCATAAACGAGGTCATTGTATATCTCTAAATATGAGCATTTCAAGGTAATCTTCTTTCCTTCAGGCTGGCTTTGCAGCTCATGAAACAAGTCCTTGACACTTAGCTCGAGAAAACAGGGCGTTTTATTTGAATCAACTTCTTCAGTCATGTTATGTTCTTCATTCTGTTTGATTCCCTGAGCAGAACGCTCAGGATGCTCACACATATCTGCACTAATCCCTCTTTCAACGGGAGGTGAAGTGAAATTATTAACTTTTCGTTTCGAGCTTATCCATCTTGTTGCCTTTTCCATCAATGGCGTGAAGCTTGGCGTTTGGTTCTCAAGGGAGTGCAATCCCTCTCTTTTCTCTCGCTCGATTGGGCTCAAACTGGACTTTGAGCAATGGACTTCAGATAGAGAATCACCACCTCTAATGAATCTAACGGGCGTTTCTAACAATGTGGCGTTTTCCTGAGGCAACTCCCTTTCTTCGCTCGGACCTGTCATCGTAAAAGTTTTTCCACTACCTGTTTGTCCATACATCAGAACTGTGCCATTGATTCCTTGAAGGCTTGACAAAACGATCTTTTTCACAACCGAATTGTAAACATGAAACGTATTCTGGTTCTTATCGAAACAACGAGCTGGATTTTTTGATAATTAGACAGCTGCAAACAACAGAAAGCTAACCGAAACAATGTTCTATCGGTCTGCTGAAATATCCTTTTTTCTTCTTAAGGAGTTCATATCTTATATCTTCAGCCAAGCAGATTTTATTCGCGCCGATGAATTCCCAAACCTCCCGGTCATTTGCCTTTGTTTCTAAAGAATTCTGAGGTCTTGCTCTTACACACACTTGTATATTCTCCATGCGCACAAATAATTAGAATTCAAAGATAAGAGTCGTTAATATATTTGAAAAATCCGGCAAATCAAATTTCTAAGCAGTAAAGGCGCCTATTACTGATTTTCTTTTATTTTTTTTTGTTATCATTAGTGAATAATTCACAGAGACTCCACAAATTATATAAAACTATCACCCGATCATGTAGTTACATTACGGTTCTTAGTCAATTATCTTTCTTCAATTAAACACAGAGAGCCTAAAGAAACTCCTCCATGCATTCAAAGAGAAAAACCCCGTCTTTTCTCTTTCATGGCTTTTAACTATTTAATCTTCTTCTACCGTGGATGCTTCTTTTGGTTGCGAACGGCGAGGGTCCAGAACAAGGTTCATGCTCTCTTTCTCCCATACGACCTCTCTCAGCCGAGGCGGCGTCATTCTCATAATAATATGAATCTATTTGTTAGTCACTTTGAGTCAAGGGGATAAAAATCAAAATTATTTTACTAGACGACTTTTGCCCAAGTAATATCGCGCTGCTGGCTTATTCTTGCACAATTCCAAATAATTACACTCTTCGATGGACCATGGATCGCAATGCGAATATAATAGCAGCTATCATTAATAAGTTGAGGCTGAGGCAACCGAGAAGCAAATTACCTTCATAATGTCAATGTTGTTATATTTAATGGCGAAGTACAGCGGCGTTCTTCCAATCTAAACAAAATACAGGTAAAATATGAACCTTAGGGATTCTGCTACCAAATCCACAGCGTTGATGTCAGCTCCGTTGGCAATAAGGAGTCTAACTATAGCAAAATGGTTCCTTTTCACCGCCCAATGCAAAGCCGTCATATGAATCTGAATTGAATTAGTACTTTCAGCTGAAATGCGCTCAAGATTAAGAATTACATGATCAAAATCGTAAACCAGAAATTTGTTCTTCTGCAGTAAATCTGCCACTGTCTCCTGATCGTCATTTTTGCAAGCGGTAATAAACTCCTTTGAGTTCTTCTTCTCGAAAGGAGCTGTGCTAAAGATATGTTGTGTTAGCAACTAACAAACAACCATTCAGTCTCTGGTAAAGATCGATTATAAGCTTACATCTCTCGGATTCAGCTTCAAAAGCTTCATATATCTCAAGGATTCAATGAGCCTCACTCGAATGAATTTGAAATTGATTTTCTGAGGACGAACTAGCTTCAACTTCAAGTCGCCAGTCACGATTTCCTGCATGTGCTCGCCTTGAACTTTCGCAGGGCTCTTGAAAAGAGGGTTTTGGGGCGGAAGTATCGAGCCAAGACGCGGCTTGTATTCAATTAGCTTACGAATGGCCTCTTCTTCTTCGTCAAATGACTCTTCAACTTTAGTTCTTCGTTCGAAAGGATTGTACACGCTTTTCTTTTTGTCTGCCTTCCGGGTCAAATCGCCTTTTTTCTCAAATCCTCTCGGGACTTTCAATGTAGCGGCGTCAGGCAATCCAATCGCGACCGGCCGACCATAACTTTTCACAGTTCTTAGATTACTTTTCGATCCAGTAAGCTCCAAATTTGAGAGAGACTTCAAACTTTTCAAAGTCCTAGTCGTCCTCCCGATAATGGTGCTTCGTATCTTGCCTCGAGTCAAAGCAGTCACTCCATCTTTCCCTTCAAATTCTTCATCAAGCTTTGCTAAACTGCCCTCATCGCTACCAGCTAGCTCTTCGTGAGCATAAACCACCCCAAATCGGTTTTCGAAGTCCTCATTGATTTTTCGCCTGTACTCTTCCAGCATCCCGCCCATTCTTCTTCTATATTTCTCAGCTCGCTCTGACACTTGCTTGGAAATCAGCTCTCCATGTTTCTCATAATACATCATGTCAGAAGCGAATCTGTGACTGGTCGGCGGATGATACAATTCTAAATGTCTCGCTGGAATGTAGGGTCTACGCTGGTTCATGTTGGGAAAATGTAGCCCAGGTTGTTTTGCCTTTTGGTCTTCCTCTTTGCCATCTAATTCGACTGGAGTTTTGAAATTAAAGCCCGAGGCTGATTGAACGACCACGTATTTTACATTGGGTTCAGAAATCCTTGGAGAGAAGAGGTTAGGCGAGGACTGCTCGAGCTGAGTGGACGTTTGGCGCGCTGAATGAAGATTTGACAGGTAGTTAGTGGAATTAAAATTCTGGAAGGAATTCCCAGCGAAAGAGCTTGTATGGCCGATTAGGGTAGAATACTCATGAGTTCGGCATTTTGGACAAGGACCATCCTTGCAAGGACTCTTTTGGATCACTTCTTTGAAAAGATTCGATAATTTTTTCTTGTTTACTTCCTTTTTTACGTTCGGAGAGCCTTCATTTTCGATTTTAGTGGGGTTATGCTTCGTTGTCAAGAGATTATCTGTATTGGTAAAATAATTATCGGTCTTCGTGTTCCGAGCGGTTCCAATATGTTGCTTTGGTAGTGGTAGCGCCTTCGAGGTGTGGAAACCTGACTTAGAACTGGGAAATTTGATGGTTGTAGTTGTGAGTTGATTGGGTGTAAGATTTACAGAAGGCAGAATGAGTGATGGCGAAGGACTCAGTGTCCTCAGGGAATTATTGCTTGGGTTAACGTCGAACTGGCGAGCACTGAGATGTCCCTTGAGAGGGCTGAGAGCATTATCAGTCGGTTTTGTGATTGGATCTGAATTTTGGATCTTGGTTGCGAAAGCGATTTTGCCTAAATCTAATGAAAAAGTGCGACGAGGAATCGCTTTTAAGGAAGTTGCACGAGCTCCTCTTGTGCCTTTAAGGTGGATTGTTTCAAATGTGATCATTATAAAGACTCACACAAACAGCAATCTTGAACTAAGATAAACTCCTCCAAATTTATTCTGAAACGCAGATAGTTGATTCGCACGACAATTATGCATGAATACAGTATTTAATTTTTATTCATTTATTTTGTTTGCACTTTTCGAGTAATATAGCTAGCTGTGCTGTAGGATCATATTAGATGTAAATTACTTTGGTATCTTATAAGTGATAGCTTATCCTTCAAATCAAATGTTTTTTTGGAACTAATTTGTCCAAATGGTGGCTGATACAGTAATATTCTCTCTTACTCTAAGAAAATCCAATGGATGTTCATTAAGGTTAACAATCTTATATAACTTCGAAGATCATGCTTTCAACCGAGTGAAAACATACAAAAAAATAAAATAGATTAAGCAAAAAAATGTTAGTTTATATTAAAAAATCTAATTTGCACAAAATAACTTCGACCTATAAACTTATTAATTTCATCACAATATTCGATATACAATAACTTCAGCAAAATGAATTCATAAAATTGAAAGTCCCTAAACAAATTACAAGCTGCTTTAAAGGGCTTTCAATACCCAAAGCCAAAACATTTTTTGTTTTGCACTCTTTATATTCCTGACACGTTTAATTATGTTCAAACAGATTGAAATTTCCATCGAAAAAGATTTCTTGAAACTCATTAGAGCTTGGCATCCTCTTTGGATTAGTCAAGTTATAATAACTCCAGTTGGAGTAGTTAGTGTTTATTCTTTGAGGCATTAATCCTCCCATTATAAATTCATCGGCTCCACTCTATATTACAAAAGGTTAGAGATCAGGTAGCGGTGAAGGATATTTACCTTATCATTCGATTTAGTCGAATGCTCTGAGTCAAATCTCTCCTCAAAGCCATTATCAACCACTTGGGTTGTATCTTTCGTCTCAGCGGTGAAAGCCTCGGAGACGTAGCTTATGTTTCTCAGTGGCTTTTCTGGCACAGGCTTGATTTCAACCTGGCGTTCGAGCTCTTGATCAAACTCGAAGACATCAGAAGCGAAGTTCTTTGGTTCTAATCCAGTAGGGATTTTAGTCTCTTGGACGACTGAATGGAAGACAGCCTTAATAGTCTCATTGCCATAAATCGCACTGAACCTTTTGATAACCTTTTTCATAAGGTCTTCTTCTTTTCTATAGGAAAGCGTTAAGAGATCTGAGGTAGGGAGGTGGAGTTTACGATTTCTGAGTGTATTGAGATTGGAGAGCTTTGTTTTGATGACTAAGCTCAAGAATTTTCTTTTCAACGTTTTGAACGTGCTCGGAAAGGTCTTGATGCACCTTTTTCAAGTAGGAGTTCTGTCGGATGAGTTCCTCTTGGCTAGCGTCTTCCTCTTGGACGCCGTAGTATGGAACCTTTGTGGATTCTTGAGGAGAAAAAGTGTCCTTCTCGCTTCCTTTGCGTTTAATATACTTCAATAGTCCTTTTTGACCGCGCTTGAACATGCTATGGACAAAGGCGTTGTCAAAAGGATAATGCTTTTTCTTTCTGAAGCTGTATAAGTTCAGCTAAACGAAAATAGTTAGATTGGCGTTTATCTCAAAAGGGATGAGTACCTGTCTAACGAAGGAGGAAAAATTGTTGTGTTTGAAAAAGATCGGCAACACGTAGTCGGCGAATTCGGTTGGTTTCTTGATAAGCATGGCAAGGCCGTCGTGACTCCAGCTAACATAATCTTGGTATCTTGGGTCCTGTTTAGAGAAGCCTTTAGAACATGGTCAAATGCTTTGAGTATATACCTCGATCATTTGGTAGATGATTCCAATGAATTTAGGAATGCGCTCAGACGATTGCTTGCTCTGGCTAACTTTGCGGAAGATGTCGGTCATTGTAGGTAAAACGAATGAGAGGTTATGTCCCTTTGGAATGATCTTTGGAAAAAATAATTTATAGATAACTCCGGAAACTGGCGGCTTTTAAAGGAGCGGAGTTACTGTCTGGGGTAGTTTTCCAAATAATTCGGAATAATTAGCAAAAAAAGGATTGTTCCGAAATTTTCCCAATTGTTTCAAGCGCTGAAGAAATTCGAGACTAATTTTTTTATTTCAGTAATTTTAATCTTTTCCTCACGAGCTTAATCCGTGTTCCCGAGGAACACAATTCTTTTAAAAAGAATTTTCGAGACTAAGGATCGCGAATCTTCGATGATAGTTTAAAAAAAGACTGGATTTCATATCAGCATACTGTCTGAGTTCTCCCTAACTCCCATGATAAGGTGATTGTCTATGGCAGTAACAAGATGATATCAGACATATCAAAATTTAGGAGAGAATTTAGCAAGAAAATATGCTGAAAGCGCATATGAAACCAAGAGCTATGGAGATTTGCAAGATGCTGAAAGCTAGTAATGAGTTTGTTCTTTTCCTTTTTTGGCTTAGGTTTCTGGAACATGGTTATCCAGTAACTGAAAGAATTGTTAATGAAAAATTTTTCAGTACTGAACACGAGCTGGTAATAAACGCAGGAAATTATACCCAGAAAAGCATTGGGTATTTGTACAGTCAGTAGTCGAGAAGGTGAAAATTTTCCAACAGGTAATGAAAAATTCTTGATTTTTTTTTTGCGTTTTTTAGTTGAAGTATGGACGTGAATACCATCTGTAAGTCCAACACATATAGAGAATTCGCATGACCAAATATATACTATGAGGAAGAATATTTCCTGTCAATGTGCAGCAGGTGTATTCGTATTAGGTCGTTTGAGACGAACGAGTTTGCTTATTGTTTGTCGGATTTGCAATTGTAGTGGCTGGTATTGATATATACATTCTAAAAGAGCTAACATAGGACGTAAAAGCTTCGACTTAATCGAACTGTCATATTACTTATCAACACCCTGCTATCGATTATTTCTCCAATTTTGTTTTGTAATTCATAATCTTCATAGATAATTGTTTATTTTTTCTCATGATGGTCTCTATGGAGGCTTAGCTAATTCAACTAAGGATGTTTTTGAGCTTGGTTATAAGACTCAACATGCTAAATTAATTTCATAGATCACGCCTTTCAGAGTCCTTGACGACTGCACATTTGCATCAGCCAGACGTGATTTTCGTTCTTTATATAACTAATTTTTACTCTTGAGCTGTTATGTTCTAGCTCAGCTTTGCTGCTTCTAATACAGTTGAATTTCAATGGCGAGCTCAGAGTTAATTTTGTACAAAAATTCAGATCGAATTAATTATTCAAAAAAGCCAATAAATCTGTATCTCTCTCAAAAAAGAGGATCAAAATGCTCAGCGCGATAGAATACGAAGCAAGCATGAATTCAAACGGTTCCAGCATTCTCATCGACGAAATAAAGGATTTCCCACTTGGATTCAGCTTCGTTATCTCTCCAACCCTTGTCCAGTCAAAAAGGCACCTGATCATCCCTCACGAGGACAGCACTTGGCAAAACGGAACAATCGGAGTCTTTGATCTACAGAAGCAGGAGCTCATCCACGTGATCCCGGTCAGCAAGAGCAGAGTCACTCGTGCATTGGTAACGAAGAATCAAAAATATCTCCTGGCTATCGGACACAAACGCGGCTCTCTTTTCTACATTAAAGTCTACGATATCGAAAAGGATTACGCTTTCGTAAGGAAAATTAATTATCCTATCATCGGCATCGAGGAAGGCAAAGCCGGTCTTTATGTGTCGTTTAATACGCCAATGGTAGGGATCATTGACATCACAAGCGGGAAACTAAAGAAAACGAAGAAAATTACAGAAAAAGGCGTACAATTCGTCGATCAGATCAAATTTATTGAGAAATGGAATGCTCTTGTCGCTTATTTCGATGTGCTGAACCTCGTAATGATGTTTGACTCTAAACTCTCGAATGTCTTGAGCAAAGTTTATTTGAACACTCAACCGAACAACATCTTTGTTACCTGGGCTTTCCAGGAAGGCAAGAGTCTATTTATCAGCTTTAAATGGGAATCGTCCTATGTGATTGAGTTGGTTGAAGGAGAATTGAAGGTTGTGAAAGAGATCAGCCCACAAACCGTGATTACTTCAATGGAGGAGATTCCAGGAGATGGTTCTCATAAAGTCATCAGGACTCACTTCAATAAGTCTGTTGGGATTGCTGATTCGTTCGTGGATACACGTGAGGAGGAAATCCTAGTCTCCGAGAATGCCCAGAATATTAATTGGACTGGAGTGCTGCCACAATCGAAAGAAATAGTTTGCTGTGATTTTAGGGAGGGACTGGTCTTGGTGATGAAATATCAGCTCATTGCATGAGTAATTAGTGTGCTGAATTATGAATTGAGGACTTATACTTTGTCGAGGAGAATTCATGTGATAATCAATTGATTCTTTGGAAACTACATGTGTTGTTAGATGGAGTTATTATGATTATTATCGAGGTAATTACTATAACAATTATTCTACTATTATTAATTTTTAAAAAACAGCAGATCGCAATTGATTAATCACCTGCCTACCGTCGTTATATTTTCATGTCAGCCAAATCATTCACTATGCCTACACGAACTGTATAAATACGCACCAATATCCATTCCGGGGTGTGAGCTGTAAATATTATTGTTAATGTAGTAGACAAACAGTATTCAAAATTCATGCCGAGAAAAACCTAAAGAGAATTGATGAGGATCAAAAAGAACAGAAATTACAGTGGCATGGCAGAAATGCTAAAATACTAGTCGACTACCAGCTGTTTGCTCAAAACATTAGAAGAATGAAATATATGGATTGGCCCATTGGAACCAACCAACGCAAATGGCTTAACAATGAGCTGCAGCCAACTAGAGAGAGGTTGTTGTTCAGCGTTTTTGATAGCCTTGTACTTCGTGAAGTGAAGGGTTGAAGATTGGTGTGAATTCAAAAAAAGCATTTCGAAGGGAAATTTTTCAGAATTTCCGACAAAAGGCACTCTCAAATTACCTTCCACCTGCAGAGATAGGTCCATTCATTTTCAACTCAGAGGGTTATGGTATCTTGTATGTAAGGGACTAGAGAAGAGGCTACTACTCCCTCTAGTATTTTGAAAAGAAGCTCCACCTCTCGCTTCATTAAACTATAAACTAGAATTTCATCGCTTAAATTTTGCTGGACTCCGTTTAACAATAAAAGATTTACTTGCAGCTCAGATGATGGGAACTAGCCAAGCCTTTAAGTTTCTCCTCCCATCCGAAAAGAAATTTATCCAGATCACGATTAATAAACCAATGAAGCTTGAGGATCTTAAATATTACTTTGAGAAGGTGCTTGGTTATCGATTTTTTGGAATAGAATTGATGTATTATCTTGATGGGAAGAAAGTGGAAGACTCGCTCACGTTGTTTGATGTTAGAGATATGGTAAACCCTCCGAAGGAAATCATCGAACTCACCGTCGAACTCAACTTTGATTAATATTTGAGTAATCCTGAGTCTTTGAAAACCTCCCCTGCCGATAATGAAGAAATCTCTGGGACTTTGAAAACAAGTTCATTCTGCATTTATTAATAATTTTCTATGTACTGATTATTCATTAGTACACAATTTATCCATATGAGCCATCCTTTAGATATTAGTGAAATCTCATTTCCTTTTATACAAACAAAAATCCAGCGCCGAAAAGGTAAGATAAAAACTGACTTAACCCCTTAACCAATTCCTGATTTTCAGGAATTGACTCCCTTCTGTTGTTGATTGAGACTATTTGAGAAAAGAAAGACGAAAGTAGCACCAAGAGATAAAGTCATTGTTCAAAGTCTATTTGGCTGGTGTACTTTCATTCAATTATCTCAATGCTTTCGAAAATATTCAACGGAAGTTTGCAACAAGGACAAAACCTTTGAACACAAATTTACCCATCCTTAGATGAAAGACTCATCTCGTTGGACAAGTCAAGGAGAAATTCAAATGCATTTATACTCAGCATTCGCAAGGTCAAAGGACAGGTAGAGGCATGAAAGCAAACAAGAAACTTTTGAGTAAGAAAGCAGCTCTCTTTTTTCCTATATTTCTGACGTTCTGAGATTAATTGCTAGTAACACACTAGGGAAAAATTTTAAAATAGCCTTACCAGTCCAAAATTATCATTCACCACTTTCACTATTTCAGCGAGGGTCTCGCCTCAATATTAGATCACATGTCTCTGATGAATGCTAGATTATCGGCTTTATTATCAAATTTCCATCTGAAAGATCCTTTATTTCAAAAAATACAAAAAATCAGAAGATAAAAAGCTATTGGTGTCTACTTTTCACATAAAATCCAAAAAAATTTAAAAAATTGTTGAACTACTTTTGTTCGAAGGAAGAGTATTTTGCTCTTAGTTCACTTAATCTTTGCTCTCTTGTCACCGCATGGTCATCTCTGCAACTATCATAACCCTGCACGATTTTCGCGTTCTTCATTTCATGATCAGAAAGCCCATACCCACGAGCATCAACATGGAACGACATATACTCGCTTTTCTGCACAGTATTCGATTTCGTCACAGGTCTTTCATTTTCCGTTGATGCATATGCCAGCCCAGGATCAGTTTCTTCCCTTGCAGATATCCTTTGAGTCTCAGTTGGATTCCTAATTTCAGTTTGTGTTATATCCACTCTTTGATAATCTCTCGATTCTGGCCCCTGGTTCTCTTTCTCACGCGGCAGAGACCTGTAAGGGCTCCTCTGAGGACTATTCTGCCGGTTAGATTCCTTTTGAATGGCTGGCGATCTCTCAAATCGAGCCTGAGAGTACGATCTTTCATTGCTTTTGAAAAGTTGCTCAATGTCCTCTTTTCGTGATGTTGATCTTTCTGTAACTACTCTCTCCTGAGGCAGATTGGCATGGTGCTCTTTTAACGGTGTATTTTGAGGAATAATGAGATGCTCTCTGTATTGGATTTGAGAATGACCTAGAGGGGTGGTTTTGCTGAACTTTTCAGGGGTTTTGGTTAGCTTTGCATGATTTTCGCGGTAAGGATTATGAACTTCGCTCACGTTGTTACCTCTTTCGACATGAGAGTTGTAATTACTGAACTGTGTTGCTGAAGGTTTATCTTGGCTGGTATAAGTTAATTGCCTTACAGGGTTCTTTTGGTAAGACTTAAAATCATTCTCGGTTAGCAACGGGGATTTTGGAGTCAATTGCTCTTCTCGGTCATATTTCGGAGTTTGATTGGGGACCGGAAGCCCGAGTGGCGGATAATCTCTCAAAGGACTCTTTCTCTCGTAGTTTCTATCATCGAGATAAGACTCTTTAGTTGAGACGCGTTGGGTCCCGCTTAAGTTGTTATTCCGCTCTTTGATTTTCTTTATCAGCGCGTCTGCTCTCTCAATGCTGTCTGCTTTTCTCCTCGATCGAGAGCAAGAATCTTGAGTTTCATAGTTACGACCTCTCAACCTGTCAGTTGATTCTGTTGTATAGCGCTCCCTATGAGGAGTATTCTCCCTCATTTCTTTTGTATCTAGCATAGCAGGTTCATATTTGTGTTGTATAGGCGGTCTTTCTGAAAATTTTTCTTGAGGGTGTCTCTCTCCATATTCAGGAATCCTTGACGTGCGCTTCCAATCCTCATGTGCAGCAGAAGTCGAGTAGTTTGAAGCAATTCTCTCAGTATAATCTGTTGTTCTCTCCTTCCTCTGCTCATTCTCTCGCCTTGGGGTATATCTTGTATGACGAGAAGAATATTTCTCCTTCGTTTCCTTAATAATTTCCACCACTCTCGGGTTAGAGTAGTTTCTTGCAGGTGATTTGCTCTTGCCGAGATCTTCGTAAGCTCTTCTTCTCCTTTCTTCGCTTGGATCCTGCTGAACGCTTGAGAAATCCATCAACGGCTCAATGAAATGATTGCTGGTCATTCTCCCGCTTGTGCTTGCTTTATTATGCTCATAGCCAGGCAGCTGGTGCTCCTTTATCGGCTCTTTAAGCATTTGAATACGCCGATCGATTTCTGCCAGACTCATCAGCGCGGCTGGCTCCTGAGAGGAAGGATTCTCCGTGTTCACTTTCAGCTCGTTTTGAGGCTCCCGTTCCTGTGTTCTACTCCTTAATCGAAGAGTATTGGACCCTCCAAAAGTCGGCGAGTGAAAATTCGAAAGCAAGCTTTTACTCGGAGCTAATTTCGCCTTTGAACGAGCAGGCGCGTGGTGATAATACGCAAGGTTGTTTCCAAGTTCAACGAAATCTGGACGCTCCTCAACATCCATCCGCAGCATATGATGCATCAGATTGGCGAATTTCCCTGGGTACCTCTCATGTAGCAGTTCGAGTCTATATTCTAAGCTCTCTCTGTTAAAACTGAAAAGTCTCCAGTTGTAGCAATCTTCCGGCTCTTCCAACAAAGCCGCATACAGGAAAATCATTCCAAGACTAAAAACATCTGCTTTGTGGAGAACCTGTTGAGGAATGGCGGACTGGGGCGTGTTCCTTCCAGCCATGTCCAACAATTCTGGAGAAATATAGCAAATTGCTTTATTTGACACACACGCACGGTACATCGCCAGCTCTTTGTCAAGCAAACTGGCATCTGCGATCTTAAGTTCTCCGTCTTTTGCCATGTAAATAGCTTGAGGTACTAAATTTCCATGGAAAATGTCATGCTGTTGAAGCTGGTGAAGAGCGCTGATACAAGCTTCAATTGAAACGAGCAGTTCGATCTCTTGAAAGTAACTCTTGCTCTCCTTCCGCATTGCGAATTCTAATCCGGCCTCTGCAGCAAATGACTCGAAATAAAACGAAAGGATAAACTTTTCTTCCATCACATAGGAAAATCCGTAGATTGAGAGCAGGTTGCGGTGTTCGATCCCCACGCGACGGAGCAAACGCTCGAGGTTTTTCCGGTTTATCAGTTTTTCGTTATCTACGATAAGCTGTTTCATGCCGATTGCCAGGCCGGTTGGAAGGTATTCATATTCTGTTAATACACCCAAACAATAATCTTTTCGTAAGCGGATCTTTCTCAGATTTTCCGTGGATAGCTGCATTTTAGAGTTTGTTTCGAAAACTGCGTAAGAATCTCTTTGTAAGCCACCTCCCATTGGTGTGAGACTTTGAAGCAACTGAAACTCTGCGAATTTTTTTCAATTTTAATTCGTTAGAACAAAGTAAAATAAATTTAAAAGCGATAGAGTGTTTAGAGGGAATCAATCCAATCTTCTTTTGCTTTAAGTGTAAAGGAGGTATGTATTCACGTTTTATTTCTAACAAAGTCTATCATATATTATTGATAGAATATTTTCTCTATTATTGTTCAGTTCAAGTGAACTGAATGCATGGTATTTCTAATCTAAAAGAAGAGTTATTTCGAACTATGTTATTAGGCGTTTCTATGAAAATTGCTTGATGCTAATAGCGAAATAGTCACTAGGTTGAAAATCATCCATTCGAAGAGAGGAAGACATGAATTTGAATACCTTAGTACTTCATTTGTGAAAGTAGAAAAGGCCCTAGTGAGCCGAACCAAACTTCTTAAACTGTTATTCATCGGGGTGGGCACATACTTGATTTGTTACCTAAACTATTTTTTCTGCGTGCAAACAAATAAGTTCAGGCGACCTCAATTAATCTGACGCAAACGAGCAACCTGTAAAGTTTAGAACTTAGCTTAACTACGAAAACTTCGAATTGATGCAAGGATATCATTAAATAACAAATCGATAAAGTGAAGCCTTCAAGACTAACGAAACTAGAAGGCAAAATGTTCACTATGTCTGTCCCAATAATGAGTCTTGAAAATTTTATGTTTTGAGAGTGCTCAGAAAAAATAGTTGGACGCGGCCAAAGTACCAAAAGGAGAGATTAACGTTCAGGTATTGTTTCATTCTACCTAAATGTATTATCTAGACTTGAGAAACACATAAAGTACCCCTAAGAATTAAAGTTGATTACACATCGCTCTCATTTAAATAGTTAATATTTTATCATATTCTAATTAATCTATTAATCGATAGAACGTTCAGTCTTCTTTTATTCAAAAAGAATACAATAAAAAAAATTTGAAGAATAGAATCAGTCGCTTATATAGGATTAATGTAGCTGTATACACCGTTTAGTTGAAGTAATTCAGTGGGATATTTCGAATCTAAGGTAATAACACAATATTCGCATAATGAGTATCTGGCCGGATAACTACCACATTATAATGAAAAATATCAGTATTTTGAATTTTAGCTAGCCTTCGACTTTTCTCTATGCAATAATTCAAAACCTTTCTATAGGTCTCTCATTAATGAGGATTAATGAGGCTCCCCGACAATATTTTCAAGCCTTTTAAGACTTTATTTCGCAGTATTTTTCTATCTAACTTCCGACTACAGCTGCATAATGATGAAGATGATATCTAAACGAATGCAATCAACACGAACTTATTGCTTCTCAAGATTCAAGTAGGTTGCTGCTAGGGATTTTAGACACTCCCACTTTATGCCAGAAGAACTTAAATTAAACGTGGGATGAACTGGCTCGAATTTCAGTAAATAAACCTTCACTGTAGGTTCTTTCTTATCTAAATGAAAATAATCTCAGCCAGCGAAATTAATTTATCAGAACATACTGTCTCAGGTCGCGATTAATCTTTTAAAGAATCGGATGGATTCACTCCTCTTTTCTATTCTATACTACTACCATACCTTCAAGATCACCTCAGATAATATTGTCTGTTGGCAGCTAAATCATCTAGTCTATCAACCTGAGACAAAGGAATCTCCTCTGCCTTTGATATCTTTCTATTAAATTCTATGTTCTTGAATCTAACCATCGAAGTCCATAGAACAATTAATTGAACAAAATCATTGGTATTCTAACCAGCGAAGACAATTTCGATTTCACGTGCATTGTGATTACATCAATAAGCATCATCATCTAAAATTGAAGATAATAAGCAGGACATTACTTCTCATTGAGAGAGTAAGAAAAAAAATTCAGTTCATTAATAAAGAAAAACCGCCTTTGAATTCTGGATCTTAATCGAAGGTTCTATATAAAAAAGGTTTCAACATAAATTCATATAAGTATCCAAATTGGAAGTATTACACCCAAATTATTCAAATGTTCACAAGCGCTGAATTATAAATCGTTATTGCCGCCAGTACTTTTCTATTCTGATTCCTTCTAAGACAAAGCAAAGAATCTTTATAATTTGTTAGAATAGAGTACATTATCGATCGCCGTTAGGCATTTACCCTCAAATTCAACCACGATGGAAATCTCCTTGAACCAACGGAATTACAGTATGGCTTCTGGCGATTCTCTCTTGAACTTTAAGCAAGATCTCCGAGAAAATAACAGATATACCTGTCATAGCAATTTCGTCGACTCTAACATGATGGTATTAGAAGAAACTCCCACGGCAGACTCACTTCCTCTCACAGGAGACCACAGCAAAGACTGCCTTAAGTTTTGTCGCAAGATTTCAAGGGTGCTTATTGAAATAATTAAGCCTCGAGAGAGTCCAGCCAAAGAGTTAATCGAGTATAACTCCATGATAATGCACTGTATATTGGGATTTCTGGATATAAAAGATATTGAAAAGCAGCTATTAGATGAGCTGCAGTACGATTGTTTGCTTGAAGCTTGGACCCGGTTTAAAGATTTTATGTCATACAGCAAAAACAAGAAAATTTGCATTGTTAAATCCGAGCATTGGAACCTTATCTTTGCTAAAAAACCCTCAATGGAGTACTTCAAAACAATCGTCAAAGAGTTAGCTCAACGATATGACAATCAGATCGTAGTAGCGACGATTCTAAGGGACCCTATTTTCCTCGAAACTTTTACGCGAATGCTTTATTCAGCGAATTACATGCTCACTTTTGTCTGTATAATGAAGGATAACTCTCCACGAGGGATCGATTTGCGTAATCTTCAAACGCTAAACAATTTTATTGTTCTGATGCTTCAGCCGGAGCTCTTTCCATATTATAACAATAAGCGTGGAAAATTTGCTCTAGAATGCTGTGGGAAATGCAAAGTATGCTGCTCGAGAGAACTCCCAAGAGATTTTCTGCAATTACTCAATGAGGCACGGAGACAGTCTGAGATTCTTCGATGGCATATTCTTCAAATAATGGAAGCCCACCAAAATATTGGATATGCTGAATCTGTAATGGAATTTGCTTATAGTCAATTCTGAACTTACGCGAGGATTGAGCGTCTTAAGAGATTTAGATGACCCGAATAATGTGAAAGCTCATCAATGCATTTTGTTAATAGTTTCTCGTTTTAAGTTTCCAAAAAAGAAAAATATTGTCACTTTAATGAAAGCTTTTCTCGAAACATATAGAACGTTTTACTTCGAATTAACTTTCTTAGTGTATATACATACATAATTCATCGCAAGTATCTACTTAAGGCTGTTGGTACTTGAAAGAAAATGATACCGGGATTGACTCTCGTTCTAAGAGTGAATATTTGCAATTGTTGCGATTCTTTTAGCTTGGTATGTTTGAGTATTTTTTGAGTAGTGTATCGAATGAGTTTGATTAAAATCTTGTATCTCAAATCCTTAACAGTCTGTTAATTACGTTCCTTTAAGACAGCTATGTTTTGTAACACCTGTAGATGCAATGACATGCTTTACAATACATTCATCTCTAAGGTTTTCTGGTTTATCGTATGAATACAATTGAACTTTTTCAAGTCATTAGTTTCTTTTATATTCGGTGCCTCAGATTAGCTTTTAGCCGCAAAATAACTCATCTATGTTTGTTTATCAATTCGTAGTACAAAGTTATCAAAGCGAGTGTTGTTGTCGAAGCTAACTTCAGCTAGTTTTTGAAAATACTAACTCAAAAGAAGTTTTTTTCTGAAAAGAGAGCACGCAATGTAAAATTCACATGTAATCTCTTTTTCTATTATGGATTATGTAAAAATCGCTCTAACTTAATATAGGAAAACGTTAACAAATAACACCATTCTGGGGAAAACATGGCGTTTGAGATGCTCGTTCGGGCTTCGTAACATCCACCCAAACGACCACCTCACCAAAGCTTCTTTGTGTTGAAAAACTCTAACTTGCTTTAGTATCCCAGGATCACCGTACTGATTCAATAGAACCCGGTATTCTTGCAAGAAAAGTTATCAAAAAGTATATTGTGGTCAATTTCTTTAAGAATATCTCGGCTTGAATCTTCGATCACATGATCGTCGATCAGATTCTCTACCTTATCGAATCCAAACACCACTTTCTTATTTGACGAGTAATACACGAATTTCTTCGATTTACTATCCTCCATCGGCGTCAATGAGCCTTCCAACTCCGAGCCAAACGTGTCGGAAAGATCATCTCGTCTGCCGGTGTTCTCTTCAAGCTGTGCTTCCATCCAAAACGGGAAGGTCACGTTCTTTTTGAGTTTATCCGAGGACTGAGCAAACAGATCATCTTCGATCTGCATGTCACTGCTGTGATCTCCTAAGATATAAAATAATTCCAATTAACCGTCAAATTTCATAGAGTACCTATATAATTGCCTTTCTTGTTGACGTGGTTGAATTTCTCGTTACAATAGTCGAAGGTCTCGCTTATCGAGGCCTTCTGAAGGAAGTCTTTGTTGAGGGATTGGTTAATCCTGCAAACGTCCTCCAAAAAATCAAAAGTCTTCATATGAAGCACCGTTTGAAGGACTTTTGATTCTTGATAGGCTCTTACTTCCTCGATGTTATGAAGAGCAAGTTTATAGGATTCTTCTGAGGTCGGGGGCTGGATTGAGGAGATTAGTTTATTGAGAGCTTCTTCGGTTTCGTTGGGGGAGAGGAAAGCGATCTTTTGGATATAAGCATCGAGAGCAGGTGAGTGAGATCCTTCGGAAGTCGGTTCGGACTCTAAGGCATCGAAGAAAGGGAGTTTAAAAGTTGGTAGGTCGAGGTTTGGGAGGGCCATTACAAACAGAGTCCTAAATTTTTTACTCGAATCAACGTTATTCGCGTAAATTAAACAAAATGAGTAGAAGTTAATTAACAGATCTGTTGTTTATTAACTGTTTCTAATTAAAGCACGTCGATAAAATTAAAAGAACGCGAAATCAGTAGCCAATTTATCAATGGTTTAATTCCTTTTACATAATGATTCCAAACATATTTATACCCTGAAGCTGGAGGAATGGCGGGGTCCGGCGTGGCCGATGTAGCTTTTCTCTTTCAGCTAGCTGCAAGGATTTACATTGTTGCAAAAATGGAAAGAAATAATTAGTGACTCCATGATAGCGACTAGATCATTGGTGGTAGGATAGTATGCCTAAGGAATTACTCAGTGGCTAGTAAGATTAGCAGTGTAGTTGTATTTCGTATAATTATAATTGAAATTAACATCAATAAAGAATGAAAAAACCAATAGCAACCTCTCAGCAAAGCAAATGAATGGACATCTCATGGTGTTGCAAAAATGTCCTTAGAATCAAGGAAACTGTAGGGTCCTTATGCTCTCGTATGTAGAATTCCAAAAAAAAAAGAAAAATGAAAACCTTGAACTTGCCTGTTTCATAAGTTCGACTCTCTTCATGATCCAACTACTTTGGAGTGCACTGATATCATCCATCATCAATGCAAAATATACTTTCATTTTGAGCTTATTGCTTGCTTTAACTCAACTTAGCCAACGTCTGCCTAATTTCTGACTCATTAATTATGAGAACCGGTTTAATATTCATTGTTTAACGAGAAGAAATCAATCGAAATAGAATCTATTTCACAGATACAAGCTAGCGTTGCAATCAAAGTACTCTTTTCCGAATCTTCGCATTTTAATGCTTCATTTCAAAAAGAAATTCTTTAATAACCAATTTAATACTCATTTTCATATAAACCGATAAATACTCTTTCGAGCAGATTGCCCCAAAAATGGCAAGTTTAACACATCAACACAAATTTATAGAATAAATTAACTGTTGTTGAAAAAAAATAATAAGGAGATAGAGATCGTTTAATATTGGTCTTATAACTCTAAACATTTTCTTATTTTAGACTTTGCATAAACTCGATCACAAACACGTTCGAGAGGTAGAATATCAGCTGGTAGATCGAAAGTATCGCTCCGACTACCGTGAACATAAACTGTTGGCCGAATATTCCAACAAGATGGTCAAAGATATCGGCGGCAGACGTTGGGTTCTTCAAGCAGTTCATCGATGTCAGTTTAAATAGGTTTTTCTGAAGATCAGACAGCGCGTTCTTTCCCTTGAACATGAGAAGCACAGCGACCATCTCTAGCACACAAGCTATGAGAGGGAACGCCCACAGCCATTTGCTTGAGTATTTCCCTTTCAAGTTCTCCAGAGCGATTCTCAGGCCATAGTTTGTAATCGAAATAACAAGCGCAATCATTGATAACGCTGTTAGTGAAGGGCCTTGGACATATTCAATGTCACTCATGAATATCGCTGGGTCGACCTCAGCGCAGGTCGCGTGATCAACAATTTCAATTTTCGAGAAATCTGAATTGTCGAGACCGACTCTCGTGATGATAGCGGATAGAGAGAAGATGAAAAGAGCGATGATAACGCTCAGGGAGGACACGTGGATTATATATTTCGTCATCTGAGAAATTTTCGCTTGGATGCTGCTGATGAACGCGTTCCTCGCCGCGCTTTGTATCAAACTGCTTTTACGTTGGTCGCTTCTTACACTTAAAGAGGTGGTGGTTGGTGGCGCTCCATAATCTCGAGGACTTGGAATAATCGAGCTCTTCAAGCTTGGCGCGGTTTGGTCCAGAGGTCTGTCTTCACCCATCAGGTCACCAATGGAAATCACGCTAGGAGAGTTTTTGAAATGCCCACGGATTGCCTCCAATTTGTTTTCTATTAACACATTGCATTAGAATAGGCATAAAAATTATTTATGTACTCTCATGCTCTTGATAGGTGTCTTTGATTCCTCGTGTCGTCGACTGTAGAGAGGATTCTTCTTCTTCAGCAAGACTAAATAATGATATTTGCTTCATGAATTCAGGAGAGAATCTTGAATTTTTTCGATGCTTTGGTGATGAATCAAGCAGAGACTTAATCACGACTTGGGATTTCGAAATGACCTCTCGGAGCTCTGTTTAATTGAGTTATTAAGGTTTGAATAGTTGACATTACTATCTTTCTTTTCTTTTAGTTCGCTCTCTAGGCACTCAATTCTGCTCTCATTGTAATTTATTTCAATTGCGAGATGTCCGTCAGCCTCGTTGATGTTTGTTTCAGGTCTTGAGACGGACTCTTGATATGCTTGGAACAACATATCAAGCGGCTCTTCCTTGATCTCGTCAAATTGAAGGACTGGAGTGGCAAAACTCTCAGATTTTAGAACCTGGATCCCTGCGCCGAGGTCTACAGGGCCATTAACCTCGCAAAGGAAGTCCATGCATTTCTCGAACGCTTCTTGGCTTTGGATTCGAGAGAATGAGTGAATATAACAGTCTAATAACTTTTTTGTGGCTTCTTTGGGGATTATGCTCATTTTGCCGATGAATCTGAACTAGTTTGGAATCCGTTTTAGCTTCAATAAGAAGAGAAAGAGGGTGTTTTTACCTGGGTTTTCTATTCAAATCTTATATGGTTTATTAAACCAGCAGTACTTTGCTTTATTAAAGGTTGATGGGGTTGAATTCACTGAATTTTTTTATATCGGCAGAAACGATTGGTTATAAATGAAATTTTCGTTGTTCCTTTTGTCTAACTCCTGAGGAATAACAGAATCAAACTAAATCAAGCAATTTTCAGGAACTGCGAGGTACCTTATCAGTTCGGAAGAGCAGGCAAGAGGCCAAGGGAACACCAGAGCGATCTATCATCCTCATCATCGGGCTGCCATTTGAAAACGGAGCAGATCGATATGAACATGGAGGAATCAGCAGTCATTTGAGTGCAAATTCATAAATTTTGCATTAGAATGTCTTTTGAAGAAGATTTCAATAGAAGTGAGAGAAATTGAGAAACCATTGAGTTAATTTTAAAAAATGAGCATGGTTTACAAGTTACGCACTCATTAGTAAAGATTAAATGGCTTCAACTCAGCGATAGTCTTCCTTAACTGGAGTTTGAGTAGGAAGGAGCATTATGGAATCATTTGATAGCTAATACATTGAAATAGTGATACACAATTCAGCGGAATTAACGAAAGTTAGTCAATTTTTGTTTGAATTTCTGGAAGAAGCCGCTATTAAGGATTTTTTCATTTTATTGCGATTGTCCGATACGAGCAACACAAAATAGCTGAGTTTTGTTCCCCTGAAGTAGGAAGGATTCGCAAAATTTCTCCTCTGATAGAAAATATTATCGAATTTGAAGGTTTAACCTTGAAACTTTTTACTCCATTTAAGACTGAGCTAGCTTCAAAGGAAATGATGCATCTGTATTGGAGAACCTGACCTTGGCTTTGACTACTTTCAAATAAGGAGATCCTAAACAAAGATGACCCTAATTTCGCGCTCTTCTGAATTAATTAAATTACTCAGCACAAGAAGTATGTATATATCTGATATTCACTTTTACACAATCAAAGCATTGGATTTAATGTAAGTCAATTACCCGCTCTTACAAATATGAAGCCAAATTTGTTAATGGAAAGAGCACTCATGGAAAGAGAATAGGTAAACCTGTTTCCACGTTGCGCCAGAAGCAAGTGCCAATACTCATAAAGCGACGGAGACTCGATTATTGATGTTTGAAATACATTCCTTTTTGGCATTGGCTTTCCAATTTGAATTTATAATGAATGCACAATTGCAATACAGCTAATTTCTTCAGTGGAAAATGTAAACCATGCTTTCGACAATGAAGACAAGACGCCTCAACTCGAAATTTATTCGTGAAACAATCTTCCTTGAAATTCCACTCAATGGAGTAATGATATAAATTAAAAGACATATGGTCTCGTTTCTGAACGGATAAATTATGAAAAAAATTGGAGAACTTTAGCTATCATTCCTTATTTTCAGCTCAAGCGCCATCTTCTGCATCCTCGTCTTTAGTGCGTAAGTTACATTCAGCGTTTCTTCGACTCTATTGATGTGCGATATCATCGAAGCAAAAAGTTTCATCAGCGACTTTACAGCCACCTAGTCCCAAAAGAATCTCTGTGTACACTATTTTTCAAATCAATTTTTACCTCATCAGCTTCTTGAATCTGTTTTCCATCTGATTTATTGATCGCCTGCAAAACTCCCACTCTATGTCCATCATCGTCCCTCAACAGAGCTGATTACATGATAAATTAGAATTGTACAACTCCACAAAGTTATCATTACTTATGATCATATTTTTCACCGCTGGTGCTCCAGAAACGTTATCAATTTCCGGTGTGAACAGCTTTTGCTGCCGCGGATCATTCGCGCTTACTAACTCAATTCCATGCTGATATATATAATTCGAAATTCCCGTTTTTAGAGGGAACTTCACGGGGTATCTCGAAACGAACTTCCCTTCCGGCGTTTTTTGCATGTCATAAGTATAAAATATCTCCTCTAAGTCAATGAATAGAGTAAGCCTCTATTACTTTCAATTGAAATACCAGATTCTTTTTGAAACAAGACTCCTATATGATCGAATCCAAGCAGTTTCGGTCCTTTCTCCTTAATCGTAAAGAGGAATTCCTGAAGGTTCTTATTGGTGCCGAGCTCGCTCACTAAGCGATTTGTTAGACTATGTCAAAGGATTTATTTTACTCGAATCAGAAAAATGCTGGTATTTCGCCTTTTGCTCATGAAGTTTTTCATTGAGAAAATATAAGTCTAAGGCCAAAGCAAGGACTTTAGAGAGGAATATAGCAGTTTTCTCATCCCTGAAGGAAAACAAGCGTCTTTTCTTCAGCTTTTTCGAAGACTCTGCATGTGAGAAGAGAGGGTCTGTTATCTGTAGGACACAGTAAATATCATCTCTTTTATCTCTAATCGAAAAGATTGGCGAAGAAATGAGCTTTTGCTCGGTTACAGCGAATTTCCTCATTGCTTCTGGCGAATCAACAGCAGTCTGGAGCAGTCGTTCATCCATTCTTTTAGATTCTTGATGTTTAACGACCGGATAGTAAGTTTTTCCAAGTGCGAACTCAGCATTGACTAATCCAGAGCTTGAAAAACATGAATCAGCTTCCTGCACTTGAGAGAGGTGAAGGAATTACTCTTGACATAGTTTTTGTAGCTTTTGATCTACGAGTATTAATCTGGCATACCCGCATTCAAATATATGAGTTGACTCTTGCACGAGCTTTTTTAAGAAATTTGTTGTGTTCTTTGTCGAGTGGAGAGAGCGTATTAGAGCAGCAAATTTGTCAATGATGCCGTTTTCGAAATTCATCTCATCCTACAATAAGGCAGAACGTCAATCTCAAATAATTGCTTTCAACTACCTCCTCTTCATCCTCTCCGTCGTGTCGGGTTGCATGTCTCTCACTAAATCAGTTCCGTCTCAGAAAACAGAAAAAAGAGATTTAATGTTTACTGCTTATGCTGTTCAACTGCTAACGATCTATAGACATCCAGAGAATTCTTCAGACTTTGATTTTCTAGTGATTTCCATTCAGCCATCTTGGAGAATGAGGTCAGGGATACCTTTATCTAAAGCATCAATCTTCTGTTTCTGTGAATCAACGAGGGTAGTGAGTTCATTCACTTTCTGCTGTAAGCCTTGAATCTATAAGTCACAGAAACGAGAATGTTACAAATAATGCATGGTATAAATTTCAATAGTTTACCTCATTCAAATAGTATTGATTATATACCGACTGCAAATCGTCTCTTTTAAAATGAAAGGATGCATCTTTCTCATCCAGCAGTTTACGATTTGATTCTTTTAATGCTTGAATCTTTTCTCGTAGCACCACTACTTCCTTATTGGCTTGTGGAATGGAAAAATTATGCAGGATGTCATTGTGCTCGAATTTAAGAGGATTGAGAGGTATCACATAATCGTTGCTCTTGTTGGGTTTCAGGCGAATTGAATTGATTTTCTTAGCTGACAAATTATAAGAAAACTGAGAAGCTTGCTCATCGACTCCTGACCCATCTTAATGCAAGTACAATGAGAATGAATAAAGTTGTAATAGCTACATTTTATCGGACTAATTTCTTTATCTTCATTCTGAGAAAGATAAGCTAATGTGCTTGCGGGTTTCGGATTGAATGAATCTGGATTGAGATAATGATTCATGTTAGTTGGAGACAAATCATGAGAACGATCAAACGCTCCTCGGCTATGTGCAAGGTTTTGGAGATTAGAACAAAAAGGAAGAGTGAGGCGTTGCTTACAGGGGTTTTCTTCCAGGAGTGTATAACTGACTTGAATCAACAGCAACAGGAGATAATAGACTGAGGTTAAGTTTCGAATAGGGGTTTAAGGCGAGAGATTTCGATCGTGTGGACTTTGGAAGTACATTTGAGAGAGAAAAAGGCATTTTTGGTAGTTTTGTAGACGAATTGGAAGGCTTTGCTGTGATGAGCGTTGAAAGAGCCTTCTGTTTCTCGTGAGGAGAAGATAATCCTGAGCCTTTGTTCATGGAGATGCCTTAGTGGTTTTATTTATTTCGCTTAAGCCGCAATTAAGATTAACAAAACACCAAAAAGTCACAATCGTATGGTAAAGAAATCGCTTGCTTTTAGACATTATAACTTTAAAGAAAATATATTTGACATATGCACAACAAAATGTAAAAGAAAGGGGGAGCTTTCGACAAGATATGTGTGAATCCTATGCATATGTGCATAGGTATATGCCTCTTGTACTGAAAAATTCATTTACAGCAGGAAATTTAGTCGACATCAAGCTGAATTTAGCATTAGTGGTACCCATGAAGAGCGACGCCTTCCTTGATTTTGGTGGACATATCCATGTATATTCTCAAAAGATAGAGTGGTTCTATTCCCATGAAGAGCTGTGATTGGTCAAGATCTACCAAAAAACATCTAAGAATATCTTTTGCGAAGTGTCATGTAATTTGCTCTCCTAGTATCTCAGTATTTTACCTCAACGACATATCCTGTCTCATTATTTTCTCCCATTCGGATACTTCTCAAGTGAATCTCAATAAAACACATAAAAAATATAACGAGATTAGTCGTATATTAATTGGAGTATATATCACTCATTCTTTTGATTATATTTAATCAGTATGAAAGCAGCACAAAAATACCGTAACTCTTCAGGTCTTCGCTCCATAACAATCAACTTTTAGTGAATTCAAAGAGCAAATTTGCTGAAAAACAGAAAATTGCTGTTAAGGTCCCAAAACCGATCTTAACTACAACGCCTTCGACGGAAGAAGTACAAAGTTTCATAAATTCAGCTCTGACCTTTGTCCCTCAAGCCGACGCTCAGAAAGACACTCCATAGCTATTCATCTCTGAACCTAAACCGCCGCTATGACCTCAACAACGAAGAAGACGCTAAAGTATCTAACATAGCACAAAAGCATCTTAGTTGGTTAGATAATTATAGATGTAATGAAAAAAAAGAGCAGAAACCCTGAAGAAATCGAACTATTAGACATGATCTTTTCAGAAGTCAAATTCTTTCAGGATATCAAAGACAAGCTGCCTGAAGACGCCTACCATGCATTACTTAGACGCTCAAAATATGAATTCTTCAAAAAAGAAGATGTACTCTTCCGTGAAGGTAAAGCTGATCACTAAAACACAGGCTAATCAGCTGTTTTTTTGTTGTTGCAAATAACCAGGCGAGTATGGTTCAAAGTTCTATTACATCATCAAGGGATCAGTGTATCTCCTCGTGAATAAGGAAGGTATCAACTTCGATCAGAAGCCTCCCGGAGAGCCTGAGGAGAAAAAACCCACTGCCGAGAAACCTGACATAGTTCTGGCTCGTAGGACAAGTTTCCACGGCGAACTTCCTCTGAGAGCTCGTCGTTTTACTATCGTTGTTCCAAAGCATGAAGCTATCTTACAGCAGAAGGACAGAGAGATTCCAAGTGGCACGCTCACTTCTCCGACGCATTCAAACGAGGTTCCCAGTGCAGAAATGCAGCCTAACACAGCTGGTAAGTTTGAGAAGAGCGGTGTTCAGAGAGAAAGAAAGGGCTCTGTCTACAACAGCAGGGATAGAATGCCACCTACACTGATGAAGCTATCAGGGTTTGTCGGACAAAAGACTGTTGAAGTGACTTCTCCTACTCAAAAATCTCCTACTCACAGACAAGGAATGAGTCCGAGAGTGAAAAGGAAGGGGAATAGAGAAGCGGGCTTTACTTTTCAGAAGGAAGAGATACCCCCACCCAATGAGACGTTTGAGGAGAAGTTAGAGAGACTGTATCCTAGGATGAAAATTCTTAAGGAAATGAAGCAAGGTGATGCGTTTGGAGAGATCGCCTTGATCAGCAACGCAACAAGGTTTGATGATTATTATTGCTGATTTATGAACTGAAGTTCTCCTAATAACTAGAACGGGAACGGTGGTCTGTAAAGAAGATACTCATCTAATGGTAATAGACAAAGCGGCATACGATCGTATCTTCGGAGAGATTTACTATCAAAAATATATCGCAAAAATCGAGTTTTTAAAGCAGATCAATCTGTTTTCTTCCTGGAATACGAAAAAGCTGTCTGAGATGAGTTATCTGCTCGAAGAAAAGACATTTAAGAAGGGCACTGTCCTTTATAAAAAAGGAGATAAGAGCAATTTTTTCTATATTGTGAGAGAAGGCGAAGTCAGAGTAATACACAATATTTCGAAGAATTTCTAAAGCTGTGCTTGAACTGAATAGCTGACAAAAACAATCTACATGCAGAAGGACAGAGAAATCAAAGAAGAAGCACATGAACTGTACCGAAACGCTCGTACGGATCCTCACCAGGCCCTTAAAGAAGAAAAAACAATCACAGTAATACTACTACTCTTGTCGTTTAACATGGCGAATATAATTGATATTATAGCTTTCAATCCTAGCACCAGGCGCTTATTTCGGAGAACAAGAGATGGTGGAGAATGTTCCAAGGTCGACAGAGGCAACAGTGACGTCGCTGAACGCGGTTCTTTTAGTAATCGCAAAGGATGTAAGCTTACTACTTGCCACTTCTTTTGATTAATCATTGATCCTTCGACTTAACCAGGTGCTTTTGTTGAATATTCGCCATTCAGACACTTTAAGAAAATTGCGAGAGAGCTCAGCGAAGAAGAAGCAGTGGCGAGAAGAAAAAGTCCAGAAGAGTGTCGATTTTGATAGAAAAAGTAATAACTTTCTGGGATACAACAAAAAATTGACTAAATTCATTTGATAGAGGCAAAAGAATCTGATCTTAAAGAATTCATTTCAAAATTTGATCCAACCAGCAAATCTGTCAGCGGACCAAAGCGAATCCGATTCGAGGCGGAATTAATCGAGGATATGTTTCATCCCGGCTCAAACCAAAACGTGCCTCTAATTCAGGAGATTGGTCCTGGTAAAATTGTGCGTCCCTCTACCGCGAGAAGCGCGTCGCCCGAGTCACCAAGATCGCCTAAAGGCAGTCCCCATAACGATACATCTTTTTGTACTGCCGCGGCTCGAGTTTCAACTAAGTTCGATCATCCCACCAGCGAAGTCACTTTCCTGTCTCCAAGCAGACCCGCGACCGCTGGCAAAAAACGGAGCGAGGTTATCTCGGTCAAAGTCGAGAAAAATGTCACACGTGAAGAGTTTGTGCAGAAATACCTTGAAGAGTAACTACGAAATTTACAACAATTTTCATTCGATTTCTTATCTTAGGAGAAAGATAAATGAACAAGAATTGATCGATGACCTCGGGATAAAAATCAGAGAGTTTAATACGCGGAAAAACGCTCCGGCAACTGTGGCGAAGTTCATCCAGAGGAAAAACTCCCTTCTCCGAGAGCAAATTATTCAGAAACAGCGAGAGAAATCTAACCAAAGGCCAGAAACAGCCAGAGCCGTCCTCGAGCACTCAAAGAAACCTTCTATAGGTAGCTCCATTCCTCTGACTATCCATACAACTCCAAGGCCTCAGTCCAGTCGAGTGACACTGGTGACTGATAGACACCTGCAAGGGGTCAGGTCAGAGAATCTCCTGACTATTTTCCAAACGCTGAGCACGAGCCGACAGAGGACCGAGGTCTTCGGTGAAACGATTGGGTTGAATAGAATTGAATCGCATGAGAAGCTTTTTGAGCCAGCGTCGATTGTTTTTAATAGTTATGGAGGAGACACTTTTCACCGTCGCACGAAAACGATATCTCGGTTCAATTTTGAACCTATGGTAGCACTAACTGATTCGACGAGAACGAGTACCGGTCAGCTTTCAGTGAGGAAATTATCGACCGAGGAGACTCCGGTGAACATCCATATGCAAAATAAATTGAAAAGCAGACCGGCGACTGCTATGAAGAATATAGCGTACTTTACCAGTCATAGACATCTTTCATGCAAGAACGCCAATAGTCATCATAAGCGGATAACTTCTCAGCCTGACTCGGTGATGGCGTATTTTTAATTTTGCAGCTCAGTAGACCCTATGAAATATCTTCAAATAGATATAACATATATTCAAAGCTATATGTTAGTACATTCGTTTATTCTTAAATATGTATGTCTAAATGATTATTTATCTGTGCATATTTCAAGTCTTTTTTCATAAATTAAAGATTTCATTTGCATGCTTGAAGCATTAAACGAGCAGAGATGCTTCCTTAAGAATCAATTAGAAACGAGTTGTAGAGTATGGTTCCTAAAAGGAATAATAGCAGTATGATTCTAAAAAATAAAAATGACCATTTTTAGAGGTGGTTCTGATTGAGAACATTGAAAAGTGAATCTTTAAATATCAAAATATTTAAAGACTAGGATATGTGCCTACCCACCCACGATTTGATTTCTAATTGAGTCGAGGAGTTCAACTTCATTCATATGTTCCTGTTCTAAACCGTAAATGAATACATCATATAGCAAACTTTAATAGCTCCGTGTTATCGGCACAAATCTCTTTATGAGTTCTGCTTGAGTCTAAGCATCACTTTGTATGTAGAAGTACTTTGACAAATCTTAAAGTTTACATTCAGTCACTTGATACCTCCTCATCTGAGAACTTCTTAGTTCATTTCATTACTTCAATTTTGCTCTTCCTCTCTGGCAAGCCAAAATGCCAATTAAGGAGATAAGTTTCAATTTCCGCCAAAAATTTTACCTCCAGAAAATTCTGATAGGAAATTTGAATTCAATTCGGCTCACGCAGAAATCTTTTCCCGTTGTAACGCTAAAACTTGAAAGGAGAGATGAAAGCAGAAAACAATATTATTGATTTTCCATGATGGAACTCATATGCTCACCCTAATTGCATGAGTTTCATTGTCAGTACTAAAATGAGGCGACAAACGCCGGCTGTTTGAGATTGATATGAGATGTTGCCGTTTGGTTTATCATTAAAAAATACCTCTTGACAGAATCGAAAATTAACGGTTATCTGTTTTGACGGGGAACCATAGTCTCTCTTTTTTTTTGAATTCCACGAACTTGTTCACCTTTGTCTTGCAGGTTCGACTTTGAAGGTGATAGCAGCAATGAAACAAATACCTTCACTGGGTATTGGACATATCATCGAAAAATTCCTCGATTAAGCTTCTAAATCCAGAAAAATTTGGAGTTGTTCTATTTCAGTTCATTTGTCGTGAGTTTGAGTACATATCCAAGGTAAAACGGCCTATATGGCTATTCATTCAATAATTTTCGTAAAAGTTGGATACTCTATTATGAAAGTATCATGACAACGACTCTCCTCAAACAAGAGAAAGAGAGACAAGCAATCAAGTTGCTATTTAAGGTGCTAGGAAATATCGAAGTACGATGATATTCACTGCTTCAAAAGTTTTTATAATGCTTATATCACGAGGTTTCAACTACCAAACCTTACCAGAAGGACTGTAGGTTAAGGGTAATGACTTAACGGAGGTCAAGAGGCATAAGCCAACCTTTATGAGAAGCGATTACTTTACATAGAATTATTAATTGCTGATTAAAACTTAGAAAAGTCATGCATTGAACCTCCTCCCTTGGAATAGAGACGATATGGATCTCCAACGAACTTGGTTGCCAAAGATATCCAATGATGGGCTTAAGAACTTATTTGCCGATTAAACTCACGCTCTTCGAACAATTCTTTAGCTTTTGAGATCTAATATTGCAGAGTAACTAGCTGGCGCCAGCTATCTCAATAAACGCCTCTATCTCAAAAACGGATTCATCTCAATTTATAGGCTATTTTTTTACTCAGGCAAGAGTATCTTAATAATCAATTGTGGAGTACAAAAATCGCAAATCGATTTTAATAATCTGAGAGCAGTTATTATTCATAATAACAAATTAGATCCTTTCTATCGTCCACTCTAACTAACTATTCCACAAAACAAATACCATGACAGCTACCAATGCTGATGCCGAAAGTGCCTACCGAGACCAAATCCTTGGTCGACTACCTGAAGATTCAACATGCCGATCCGCGATCGTGCTAAAAAACACTTTAGTCGCCGTCCAGCTCTACATAGGACATCTTCCCAACTACGAATCGTCCATGATCTCCCTCTATAACTACAGAACCAATAAACTGATGAAAAGCATTAAAGTTGGCATGAGTCAAGCCCCTTCGAACCTCCAGCAGCACACGCTACTAACTGACCCATCTAACAACCTTCTGATCGTTTGCGACGACTACGGAATTTTCATTTATTCGCTACAAAGATCCCTCAAGATATTCAGCAAACTGAGCGCGAATCACACTCTCGTTGAGTCTCCGCTCACTTGCGCTCGAATAAGCCAGCCTATGACCCGCATAAAGGTCTTTGGCTCAGAAGAGTTGCTAATTGCAAAGGGATCATCGATTTTAAAATGGAACTACTGCCAAGAAAGGTCCGGTACTCATCTCAAAGAGTTTCTGACTTTCCCATTGGATAAGAAGATCGCTGATTTTGAATGCGATAATGACAAGCAACTTTTATTTGTCATGCTCGAATTGCTTTTCACTTACGAAAACAGCGAGATTCTCATCTATGACCTCGTAGACAAGACCAAGCTGTCCTCTTACAAGCTGAACTGCATGTTTTTAAACCGCTTCTGGGCCGTAGACGTCGAAATCGGGTCTGTTGCAGTCATGCAGAGCGACCTTGTGAAAAAGAAAAGCGTTATCACGTTCCTTCGAATCGACGCTGATTTCGAGCTAAAGAAGCTGAAGAGCCATGAGGTTGACGGCTGGACCCTCGATCACCTTAACAACTCAAAGCGACTGTCCTGCATCATCATTTCTAAGTTGATCGGAAACGTTTTTAAACGAATTTGGGGGTATTTCGAGTACGCTGAGGACAGGTTCTTGAAAGCGAATTACAGTGAAAAGGAGGAATCATCAGATGGTGAGCTTCCCAGAGTTCATAAGTTCTTTGATTATTTGGACCCGATTGATTGTTTCGTTGGAAATGAAGGAGGTTCGCTGTTTTTATCAAAGAGAAAGCGGGTGGTTGTGCGAAAAACTGGGTACTCTTCGAAGAAGTTTTGGGAGTATGTGAAACCATCAGCTTAAAAAAAGATGATGCTCTGAAAAGCGGATTGAGGATACCTATTTTAAATTTTTATTTTTCGTTGTGAAATTAATTTCAATATTATTTTTTGAAGGTTAAGCAGGAATCTTCAATTATTTTTCAAGTAATTTATCTATAAACAGAGTAAACACCTTGGCGTTTATTTACATCTTGGAGTTTACATCTATATATTAAAGAACTCTTTCAAATCTCCATTATTAAAAATTTTTCTCTGTTAGAGAGAGTTCTGAAATATATTACAATCGGAATATGCTAAACTTTTTTTTTTATGTTGAGATGCACGATTTTTTGGCTCAAAAGTTATTAAAGCAAGTCAATCATACCTCGTCATTTATCTTGTGAATCAGTCACAGCAAAAAGGAGCATGATAGTACTCTTTCCGGACCCAAAGGGTTCGTTCGTTTTCATCTTATTTTTGTAGGAATATAGATGTAATTCACCACAGGGGGTAAAAATGACATGATTGAAGACTTTATTAAGAAAATTTCAAGGAAATGCTCTCTATTGGTCAGAATCCTTCAGACATCATAACACTTTGAACAGAGAAATCAATTCATCAATAATTAATATGCATTCGAAAGTGAAGGAATTTAAAGTATTGATGAATATCACTCAGAATATACTTTTCCGAATAGAGTTTCAAAAAAATCAATTAGTTCTTTGTGTAAAACTGTTATTAGAGCCTTGTGTAAGGCGCCACTATTCCCTTCCGTGGTATCATTGGAAGAAAAAAATGACCAAGAGAGTTGAGTGAAAAATAGAAACAGGTAATAAAAATGATAATCTTCAACTAAACTGAATTAGAAACCTTTACAAATTGTAAAAAGTGAGTTGTTGTTAACCATATAAATCACACCATGCGCGATCCAACAATCTTTAGGTTATATTTTTGCTCTCTTTTTTTCTCAGCACGAATTCGCTATGACGAGAGGAAGGAAAATTATTTGTCATCATCTTCGGTACCAGTTTATACGACTCCGTCAAATGCGCTTGGCATTCTCCATCATCAAACTCAGAGTACGAAGTTTGAGAATTCATGGACCCGAAATTTAATTCCGAACCCACAAACGCCTTCGATTTGATTTCAAAACTTAGACATGTCTCTGAATCCCCCTTCGCTCCTCTCGGTGAATGACATTGCAGATGTTTAAGGTTCGGTTTTGTGGCTTGTACATGTGTATTAGCTTTCTTTGCGAAAATATCACTGGAATATTTTCGGAATCCCCCTCCTCGCTCTTTTACGCCCTTCAAAGGAACCATAGTCGGAGTCGGTATTTTCCTTCGTACAAGCCGTTGCGCTGAATCTGATTCAAGTTGCAGGTTTTTCTTCTCTTCGAGTTCTTTTTCTTCTTCGTTATAATCGAAAAACAACAACGGACCTTCAAATCCATCCAGTTCCTCACTATTTTCCAACAATTCTGAATCCCGGTTTATCTCCATAAGGTTTTGCTCGAAAATGAGATCTAGAGGATCAATCGGTGGGGGAACTAAGCGAGCGGCGATTTTCTCAAAATTCACGCCTTTTAGCCAAGGGTGGCTTTTGATTTCTTCGACACCTCCCTCAGCTCCGAGTCGCAAATTCACGTCCTTGCAAAGAAGACTCATGATAAAATCTTCCAAATCTTTAGAAATATGATCTGGAAGCACTGGATCTTCTGTTAAAATTTTCTGCGCAATCTGCTTGAAATCGCCTCCATAGCTCTTGTGCGGTGAACGGCCAACAGTTAACTCGTATACAAGTACTCCGAGGCTGTAATAATCTGTCATTACGTTGTATCCCTTACCGGATATGATTTCAGGTGAACAAATTCTAATGAATAAAATATTCAGGTTAATAGCTGATAATTGAAGGAACTAATACCTAGGGGATCCGACTGGCGAATAGTTCAGCTCATGTTGAGTTTTAACTTTCTTTGATTTAGAAAAATCGTTTATTTTGATGTGCCCTTCGTCATCAATTAAGATTTTTTCAGTCTAATTGCATCAGGAAATTTTCATTTAGAACGAAAACAAAAAAAAATAAAATGGTACTTTGAGATCTCTGTGAATGAAGCCGCTCTCATGAATGATATCTAATGCAATCAATATCTCAGCAACGTAAAATTGAGCATCTTCCTCTGTGAACGTGCCGTTTTGATTGAGAATTTTCCGAAGATTTCCTCCAGGCAGGTAATCCATGACGAAATAAAAATAAGAGTCCTGGAGAAGGATGTTAGAGAGATATCAAGCGATTAGTGCTTCTACGCTCTGAAAGGTGTAGTGCAGATTCACAAGAAAAGGCTTCCGTAGGGCTATCGAGTTGTTTCTTTCTGTATATCGCAATTTTTTCTCAAGTTTCGGATTTTTCAGCACTCCTTTCCTCATTTGCTTAATCGCGTAGAAAACACCATTGGACTTCTTCCTGGCTGCATGGTGGAAATAGTTATTAACGGCAAAAAAGAGATAGGAAGTCAATACCTAAATAAACGGTGGATGATTTCCCCCATCCAAGTTTTGACAGCACTTCAAAATCGTCCAGACTTGGCGTTTTTTCATCATCATCCATCGTATTGCTCTGCTTGGGTTGAGGTCGCCTCGCAAAAAGGACTTGGCCGTCGTGAATAGGAAATACGGACTTTTTTGGGAGAGAAAGGTAATAATCCAATAATATATTAGGAGGAGACGCCTCTAAGATGATCTGTGTGACTCTTTTATAAGTGCCTGGTTCCGATTCAAGTTCATTGTTGATTTTCTGAACGATTTCTCGATGGAGCCATTCGATTGTCAGGTTCTTTTCCTCACTGCGGAATATATTTATTTCAATCTCAAGAGCGTTCTCAAAGATAACTGTAAGGTGTTTGAAATGAGCTGAAAGAGCATATTTTGCAACGGTTTTGACGGGGTGGCTCGCTTCTGATATGTCTGAATCTGAATTTATGAAGGATCGAGGGTTCATCTGATTTTTGATTAAAGCTCGTAAAATGTGATTTATTGCCTTTAAGAGTGGGTGATTTTAATTTAATCTTATTCGGAGTCCGATTAAAAACCCGACTAATCTCATGGGTTTACAGCCAGTATAATGTAACTAAAAGGGCTTCTCTCATGCACACTACTTAAAAAATCGCTCATCACCTCCTTCGCGGAGAAAATAAATAAGAAATTGATGAAATTAATGAGATCTTCCACGTTAAGATTGGGCTTTCAATCAAATCCCGGGTGCATTTCTTAGAGAATACTGTACGGAGGAGCATGTTCTCTGTACTTTACCATTTGCGGCATTATTTGAAGGTAAGAATGAAGAAAGCGAAGTGATTTTATGGCATTTTACGACGGACAATTCCGATTTTATAATTAATAAATTAAGATAGCTGAGAAGTTTGATTAAGATTTAAATTTTCTTACAGAAGCAATATCTAAAAAAAAAAAGCTTTATCCTAATATAATTATAGATTCGAAGGTCTCAAAACTAGGAGAATATCAATAGAAACGCAAAGGGATATTGGAAAATCTATTAGCTGTGACTTCTGAGGCTGATTGCTTAGCATTATCTTCTTCTAAGAGTACAATTTTCAAATATTTGTAAAATATCACGCCTCCAAATAGCTTTGAAGCAATTAGGCTCGTACAATCCAATGACCTAACATAACTATCATAGCTGGCGCCGAATGGTCTGTTTCTCAATTAGACTTAAGGCAATAAGCGTGATAAAATTTCATTGGAAAAGTCATTTAATTAGTGTTCGTGGGTATGGACAAACAACATTGCAACATTATCAGAAGAAATGGTGATCAAAAAGATGTTGAAAATATCAACGATTTGGAGAGAGAGAAAAAAAAAAGAAAAAAAAAAGCTAGAAGAGGTTGATTAATCGTTCATAATCGACGAATCATCAAGGAACTCGGTTCTTTTTAATATATTTTTCCAATTGCCAGGGTTATCATTAGGATTCACAGCACGCCTGTCTCGATTCCTATTGTGTGAATCAAATAAGAATTTCATTCTCTCTTCATTTTACCAATATGTATTAGAAAAATTTGTTGCCTTTCCCAAATCGTACGTGCTCTGGTTTCTTATCGGAGACTTTCAAAAATCATCAGCTGAGAGTCAAAATTGAATAATCTACTTGTTTTTTCTTTGGATAATTTGAATTTTTCGGAGGACTCATTATCTTTCTAAACTTCTCAGGCAACGCCTATTTGATATCATCATAATGCTCAGCAATATTAATGGGTATTTCTACTTCCGTCTGACCCTTCTTCTGCGTTGTTGAGTTCGTTGTCTCAAGTTTCCGAGAGAATTTATCAAGATTTATTTCTAATTCTGAGTCAGATAATAATGACAGGTCATCATCGTCATCATCACTAGCTATCAAGTCCTAAATACTCTCGTAACTCATCTGCACATTGGGAGTGACTTACTTTATGCATCTGTAGGATTTTTGAAACTTTTTCAGCCCTCTGATCCTTCATGTCTCTTGAAATTAAAGTGTTAGTTACCTTTCTTTTATAGTTTCATTACTGTTGAGTTCTCATCGGAGAGTTTGGTAGAGTGGAGCTAAACTTCGCACCGTAGGTGCTTCCAACAGGCTCCTTTTGTAAAAAGGCAGGTCTATGAACCGCAAATTGAGGTTTATACAGATCGGGCTGCTCTGAATGTTGAAACTGGTAAGAGTTAGCTCTCTGCGGCATTTGCAAAAAATCAGTGGGATTCTGAGAATTTAAAGGCGTATTCATTGGATTCGAGCTTCAAATTGAGGGATTAGTTACGATGCATAGCGAAAATGTATTAATTACCCAGATATCATTCTTCGAAGAGCATGCAAGTTTTCCTCGCTATCTATTTTGGTTTTTTCGAGTAGCTCTTTCGTGTAAGATAACTTTTCTTTTGCTGATTTATTGTGCTTGAGCAAAGAGTGTTTTCGCTGTTCCGCTTGCGACAAAACCTAATATTTTGGAATTGAACACATGTATTTCCTTCTAACCTTACCGATAGTAGTTCTTGATTCTCAGCTTTAGCTTGGGCCAGTTCATTTTGCAAATCCTGCTCTCCTTTCAAAGCTTCCTGTAGTTGGCTCTCAAGTTTTTTCACATACTCCTTTAGCTCGTCAAAATCACCAAGAGGGTCATCAACATCGCTGCGAATTCCTTCTTTCGCTTTTCCTTGGGAACATCTGATCAGCTCGATTCCTTGAAGCGGCGGTGTATGTGAAAGAGGAGTATTCGTCTTCGACCTTGGAGCGAAGTTGAATATATAATTTTCCAAGTCGGCCGCTTTGACAGGAGTCGACAGATGCCGGTTTTGAGCAGAATTTAACGTTCCTTGCATGCGATCGGTGCTGAAATCTGAGGGTTTTGTTCCTCCCGGTGTAGTCGTTGTTTCAGGATCCTCATTGAAGTTCAATTCTCTTCGCAACTGGTCTTTGTCTATCGTCGTTGATACTTTTCTTGAACCATGAAGTCTCTGATCCTCGTACCCTTTTGCAAAAACAGTTCCCTCAGCGATGTCGTGGTTTTCATCTCCAATCCTATTCTTCCAAATGCTATCAATATCGTCGTTTTTCTTATTGGATTGGAAAATAGTTCGAAAGCTAGGCTGAATGATATTCGCAGTCGGCAAGCTCAATTTGTTTTGTTGGAAATAGGTCTTATTCTCACGATTTTCGAGCAGATTAGACAAACCTTGCGAGGCTAGCCGAGAGCTCCAGGGCTCGATTTTCGACTCGAAATCGTTGGCGATCTCAAGCTTATTTCTTAACTGCGAGTGGCTGATATTTACGTATCCAAGACTATCTCGTCGCATGGTGTCAATCTGCTCTCGTGACTGTAAAATTTCAGTTTTCGAAGAAGGTTTTTCGAATTTGTTGTTGTTTCCTGGATTTGTATAGAGATAGTTGTCAATAAGCTGAGATCCGTCCTTATGGGCTCGGCCTCGAAAAGTAGGCACTACCTCCTCCTCTAGATTGTGATACGATTGCTTTGAGAAACTCCCTGTCCGAACCTGGCCTGTTCCTGTCTTCATGTCGAATTTTGATGATTCAGCTGCGGATTTGTTTTTCTTTTGTTCAGATTTTGCTCCTGAAGTGTGATAAATAAGCTATAGGACTGAGGATTATACTTAAATGATAAAACGTCGGTCGAAGAGCTGGGCTTTTTGACATAAAGAACCGATTTTTGTTTTATTTGAGGTCGAATATTAATTATTTATCCGATTTGTTTGCTCGGGTTATTGCTTATTGAATTTATTTACAAAGTTAATTCAGTTAATTTTTTTCCATTGGATAACGCGTTGAAAGCTGAGAAGCTAAGAGCTTGGGAAAACTTTGTAAGGACTTACTCGAATACTTCAGTGTGGCATAAGTCGTTTTATCAGCGAGGTATGAACAATAATAGAGTTGAAAAGGTTGTTTCTCACTGAAATCGCTTGCTTGTATTTTTTCGTTATTGTGCACAGACTATAACAACTGAGGGAGGGTATAAACTAATACGTTGGATAATTTCAGGGGCATGTTATACAATAAAAGCTGTTTTGATAAAAAACTCTTCAAGCTCTGCAGAGTATAGAGATAGCAAATTATTTAATAAACAGAAATGAATTATAAGTCAGCTTGGAAACAAAAACCTTGGGATTTGATAGACAATTGAGTGATAATAATATTAATAGATATTTTAAACGAGCATAACCTTCAAAGGATCGATGCCAAGTTTCTCTAAGAACTCTGGCACGTTCTTGTTGAATGATGGGTTTCCACACACGTAGCATCTAGAAGCATCTTTATTCACGCGCTCTGTGATAAACTGCTCATCAATGTGCTTCGTAATCTTCTTCACATACAAATCGTCTCCTACTCCCTTCACATGAGCCTCGAACAGGTTCAGATCATACTTCGCATTAATCTCAGCAGTTTTCTTGATGATGTCGTATCCAAAATTCTCTTCACCAGGTGCAAAGGCAGCATATATTACTAGTTTGAAGCTACCATTAAGAGCATGTTCATAATCATCTGCACGATTAGGATCAATTTGTTGGGCAACTTTCTCTCCAAATTGCTTCTTGAGAGCAAGATACATACTTTTAAAGAGGATGAAGTTGAGGAGATCCATGAAAGGTAATATTCCAGTTCCCACTGCAAAGATATAATGGAGTCCTTTGGAATAGTTAGTGAGTTCGAGTCCTGTGCCAACTGGTCCATTCATGAGAATTGATTTTGATCCATCAAGTTCAGTATGCATGAACTCTGAGAGAGCAAGTGAATTGGGATTGTGATATTTCTTGATGACAAAGTTGATATTGTCAGTAGTAGGCTGAAGTGGTTCCATCAACACGATATCTTCCATTATAGTGTCTTCTCCCTCTCCAGCATCTTCCTTCTTTTCTTTCACTTGCATCTTGGAGTCAAAGTACTCGACTGCCTTCTTTCTGAAACTCGTCCAAGATTCTCCAAGACTCAAACAGGTTGTATATGGTCTAATGGGTCCTTTCACATGATTTTTGGCAATATAGAAATGCTTTCCAAACCAAGAAACTCCTTTCATGTCGTTCTTCACCAAGAACATTGGACT
>ENA-UOTX01000239-UOTX01000239.1-compost-metagenome-genome-assembly--contig:-NODE-239-length-61365-cov-21.359744_pt1 | contig 61365 bp, 39 predicted proteins | sample MGYA00238143_ERZ746982 | MGnify/ENA primary metagenome ERZ746982 (study PRJEB28758, sample SAMN06268862) | compost metagenome | isolation source: single cell | place: USA: California, Emeryville, Joint... | reverse complement strand
TACCGTGCTCAAGGCAGAAGAGTTCCCAGCAGGCGTTACCGACTTGGATACCTCCCTGACCGATGTGGATACAGATGACTTCTCTCATTTTTAGGTATTAAAGGTTGTTGAAGAAAAAGGTGGGTTCTAAAAGTTTTGATGACTTTTGAATTATAAATTAAATTGTCTCTTCCGTATTTATACTCGAAACAAAAGCAGTTAGATTTTTTTTTTTTGGAAATACACTGTCTTAAATTGAATATAGCAACCAGCCCAAAACAGTTACATTTCAGATAAACAGTGTTATTAACTAATAATCTGAAAGTTACCTTTTCAAATCTTTACGAAAAGATTGGCACGAAAATAAATCCCTTTTTCTTTAATAGGGTACGCACACCTCAATCCCAGAACAATATCCTTGATCTGATTCCAACACAGTAGCTTACCAGTGCTAAATGACCTATAATTGTAGTGATATGATAGAATCAAACGCCATCATTGCCTAATTCAATGAATTATTTCAAAAATAGAGCCTGGCTTCGCTTCTGCTGCTTCGAGAGGGAGATTCAAATCGAATGATATATTACAGAAGTCATAATTTCATTTGTAATTTTCAAATTGAGTATAATTTCACAAAACTACGATAAGAGTTAGCAGCAATCAGTCGAGAATCATATAAAGTTAGATAAACCGGGAGTAGTCCCGATCTATAGAGCATAATTACAGTAATGTAAACAAAAATTTTGCCTCATCTTTCTTAGCGTTTTGTTGGGAGAAGGGATTTGTTATGCTTCCTCATAATTTTGTATGAATACATCTACAAAGGAGCAAACAAGTATTCCAAATATTACTTCTTTTCTTGCTTTTCTCTCATTCTTAATGTTCGTCAGAACGGATAGTTTAATTATGTATTTTGTGGCACTTTTCTGAATCTTCAGAGTTAATACATTAACAAAAAAAGCAAAAATACTCCATACTTCCGTTTATCGAGACAAAAATAGTGATTTTCCAAATATCTGCTCAAATTTAATCAAAATCAAGCTTCTCAAGTATATCTCTATAATTCAAAATTCTAATTTTCAAAATGGTTTACTCTCTTACTTTAACTCCTGAACATGGCTGGCTTCTCCTCTCTCTCGTCTTAATTGCTGCAGAATGCATCACAATCGGTTTTTCTGTCGTTGGAAAAGCAAGAACCAAAGTTTTCACGAAACAATGGATGGAAACCCACTTCGGTAAGCAGCATCAAGAGCAAATTGGTGCACCTGTTAGCCACTTCGGTTACCCAGATATGGGCAACGGACGATACGCAGAAAAGCTCCCCTACAACGACTGGCTCTACTTCAACAACGCGCAACGAGCACACTATAATTTGATCGAACAGATCACTACCGCCTTCATTCTGTTACTTGTTGGAGGAATAGCCTATCCATTGTATGCAGCTTTTTGCGGCTTTACATTCTTCATTGCAAGAATTCTCTACTGCTTCTATGTCTCAAAAGAGGGTGCAACGAATAAATTAAGAGGAATCGGTGCCATACTCGGAGATATAGCTTTATTAGGAGGGCTAGTGCTTGCGGTCCTTTCAGGCTTCGAAATAATTAATTCTAAGTAATATGAAATTCGAATATGAAAATTTGTTATTCTCGATACTGTTAAATGGCTTCACAGAATACATAAAATTCGTATCTCTTGATTTGTGGAGTGAACAGCTGCTCTATTATTGACATTGAATCAGCTAATATTAAACTTGAAGAATTGCTATTTCTTGGTTTACATGCATTACAATCGATTGGAGGTGAGCATCTCCAATTGTTTGCATTGATTTGATATGAATATATAAATAATTAGACATGAAAATAAAACGGTCATCTCCTAATTAGGACATAGAAATTGACATTTCCATAACTTAATATGTTAATAAATATGGTTTAGAATAAACTATTAAACAACCATTAGGGCGTTGATTCTTTCTTAGGAATCAGTTCATCTAACGACTCCACAACAGGAGCTAAGGTAGGAGAAGCATCTTTATGATTAAGCTCTGCCAGAGATAGAGGAAAGTGATGAGGACTTTGTTCATCAATGGGGTGTGGTGATTTGTCTATATTTTCCAGAGGTTCTTGCACATTTAAGTTAATGAGAGACATCGGTGTGGACTCAGGCATTGGCTTATTACTCTGATCAAGTTTAGACAAGTTGTCATCTAACTGGTTCTCGTAATTCCCATTTTTTCTTCTTCTTTGCAGGAGTCTATTCGCTGCGAGGTCCAATTTTAGCAAGGCCTGAACACCCAGACCCTGAGCAACGAGAGCTTTGCTTTTGAGTGTTTCGATTATTTTAATCTTTTTCGGTGGTTTGTCTACTTTGTTTTCATCAGAGGTTCTCGCAGTGGCTTGAATCTCAACGAGTATAACAGCAGGCGGAATTGCTTCTTCCGGAGGCGGCTGAGTCTCGGCATCAGGAACACAATTTTCGAGAATACAGAGAACGAAACCCAACAAGACTATTATCGAAACTACTGAAACGATAGCAATACTGATTATCTTTGAGTAAAGCAGCTGGGAGCCTGTGGAATTGATTTCCCGACAGACTCCATTCTCAAGAACATAGTCATTTTCACACACTAAGCAGCTATTTTGGTTGCAAAATTTGCAACCTTCGTTGCAGCTCTTGCAAACTCCATTGGCAGAGTAAAATCCTTCATCGCAGACCTGGCATTGTGCATTGGCGTTACAAACGCTGCAGCTATCAGAGCAGCGCACACAATTTGTTTTATTGTTGTAGAACCCTTCTTTGCAGCGATCACAGGTGATTTCACCTACATAAGCTTCACAAAAAGGAATTGGATGAGCTCTGGAGCAGATTTGCCCATGCAGTTCCCATCCACTCACACAACTCAAACAGACCGAAGGATTACTTGCCTGACAATGGGAACAACCATTTGGACACTCGTGAGTGCATCTTCCGACGGTCACGTCTAAATTCCAAAAGCCTTTGCATTTTTTACACTCACCAAATTTGCCGCAGGTGAGACAGTTCTTGTCAGGACACTGTTTGCAGATTCTTTGATCTTTTACAGCATACCATCCAGGATATGCGCAATCTGAGACGCAAGCGTCTGAAATTGGATCGTAGTAAGTGGGGTCTGAGCATTTATTGCAATCATTTGGAGTATCTTTGCAACCAAATGTGCACTCAAGCGAACAAGTTTCGCAAGTTCTTGATTCTTTATTGTAATGAAAACCTTTCGGACAGGAGTCGTAGCACTTAGAACCCTTTTTATAGTCAACGAAGATATAGTTTGCCGCGCAATCAATACAGCTCTTTGCAGAAGGGCCAGAGCAACGATTACAGGAGAAATGACAAGGTCCTCGATACTTGCTATCCTCTTCGGTGAGGCGCGATGAGTGAGAAGCAACTGGGAACAGGAATAGTAGCTGAAATCCGATTAGTATTAAAGCTTGAAGCCCCATTCTGGTTATATAGAGCGTGTTATTTTAAAATTAATTTCTGTATCGCAAATCTTCCTAACAACACATACCAAGATTTAATTTTGTAATCTGAGAATTTGAGAGTTGATTTCTAATAGTGCGCACACTGCTTAGAGTTTTGACACAGCAAATTGAGGAGAAGGTTAGCTCAGAATTAACGTCTAGTCAAGAAAAATGGAGATGTAGTATCATTTTGGTTATACTTATTTGATCGAGAAAAGAAAAATAGAATGTTCACTATAAAAATTCTCAAGAACAGTCATTAAACGGTCAAAAATGCCGCAGATTTAAAATCAACTTCATATGGGCGATAATTGTGGGATCTTGAGCATGTTGATCATAATTATCCAGCTCAGGCAGAAGGATTTTCGCATCTCAACAAAATGGATGTACTCTCGTCAACAATTCTACTTGTGAAGTGGCTATATAGGAATATTGGCTCTGATACAGCTATGCTGAATCTCTGTTGTCTATTGCTCTTCGTAATTGCTCAATATCAGAGATGAGTAATTTTTACATATGCTATTTTCTTCCTGTTGAAGTCCCAGGTTGAGAGCAGACCACTGAATCCTCAATTCCTTTGTTAGTGTAATTCTGGAATCTTTTGACGTTCCTCTTTGAGTATTCAGCATTTGTCGTTCAGTATATCCCTCATGCAGTAATTTTAAAACCTGGGACAGACGATATGATGATCGGAATAAGACAATCTAATATACACAGATACTCTCCGAGCTGATGTAAAGCGAACAAGGTTTGAAGTTAATTACCTTCCTCTGACCATATTACATGTCTATTATGCTATTGCGAAACTTATTAGATCCATCTTCAAACCTTTGGTATATCTCTCAATTTATTACAAATCCGCATGATTCTGACTGTGATTAGAAGAATGATCCAAGATAATTCAAAGTTTAAGCCTTCCGATATCCCAGTGATATCATCCCCCACGCTAGTTTGAGAAATACATCGACTAAAATAGCAGCTTTGAGATTCTCAGTCCTAAAGAAAGAAATATTTGATGGTAAAATATTTGCGGTCAGTAGCTTTTCGCTCCAAATGACACAAGTCAGATTATTAGAACTTTAGCGATTAAAAACTATTAATCCTTTTCTAATATTCTTATATCCACATGGGAAATAGCTGCGGCAGCAGAAGTAAAGAATATGAGCTTCTCAGGTCATTTAGCGCTACTAAGTTCAAAGAGCTCTTTGCGAAAGAACTGAATGAACCCTTTGACCACCTCTCTGAGATATTAATAGAACTCGAAAGTCTCCGACATGCCCTAGTAGATGTCCCACTTACACTGGTTCATGACATCGGAGTCAATATCTCAGACCAACCCAAATTTTTCGAAGTTCTTCGCGCTTTCATCTGGTCCGTGAGCGCCTGTCACGCTGGAAGGGTAGCTAAATCTGGACTGAATTTTTCGAATACACCTCCTTTCTTCACAGTTCATTCTGATGATCTCTCAAAAGAAGTACTTCCGATGTGCAATTCGCTCAAAATATACTTCGAAGTGTTGGGGTCAGCTTTCGTGAGGATGTCTCTCCTAGAAGACGAGTTTAAAAAGTTTATGAAAAAAGCTAAAAGCCAAAACAAAGAGATCAAAGGGAACAAGGCTGATTTTGGTTTATCCGATTCAGAGAAGAAACAATACTATTTAAACTATGCTTTTAATATGGTTGTGGCTAAAGGAGAGTTGCAACATTTATGTCGTCTACAATCGAAAGCACTGGAAGATGAGCATGTTTTCAAGACTTCTATTCTACCTAGAATCAATGTGGAATCGTTGATTGCGAATCTCTATGGAGCTCAAGCATATGCAGAAGATTTGAAAACTCCCAAAGAGATATATTTACGATTTCAGTCAGGAAACATCAAATTGAAAAAGCTAAATAAGCCAGAAAGTAATCAAAGAAATTTTGCGTCAGCTAGGGAGGTAAATGCTTAAACAGAGAATTAGAATTACGAGTCCAATCTATATGATTAGTTAAACTTTCTATTATGTGAAAGAAAATACTAATCAATAATTCATGTCCAATAATTCACAATTAAATGCAAGAAAATTTAATATATTCATGCAGAAAAGTGCTTATATTGCAAATACATCCTACATTATTCAATACAGATAAACTTACTAGACAACTTCTATAACGCTGCTCGAAATAGCAGAGTCTCCACGAATTTATTTTTGAAAAGCTTAATAATAAGTACTGAGAATAATGAATTCCAAATTGTGGTATTTATTGAAAATTTCTTTTGTTATATTCTCTTACTCAAAATTGTGAGAATTGATTGCTCTTGGATGTAGTGAATTTATTAAAGTCAGCTGAGAGAGTTTAAATTTTCCAGAGCATTAAAGAAAATGTTTACACAGAAAATGGCAAGTAACTACCTTATCTCATGAGCTGAGCGATAAGCAAGAACACACTCAATGAAAGTGATGTATACAAGCTGCAAGCCTGCTGGGAAAAATGGTCAGAATTTTTCTTTTGTTTTTTAGCATTCGAAATCGTTTTAATCCACAGATTGTGCCTGATATCAAACGTAGCCACCCCTTATTCTGTTTAATCTAACATTGTTAAAAAAAATAGCTCATAGGATCAGTTTACTGCTTGGTGCTGTATATTATAGGCAAACTATTAACTTTCTTCATTTGTATATCCACTACATACACATAAACCTTTGGTCATTCGCGAGTTATTTCTAATCTCATTTTAGTACTACCAAGGCAATTGGGATTATATCAGGCTGACTTGCTATTCCTATAGCCAATGCTAGTCGCGAAACATGCTCAAGGTTTTCTAAACCTTCCGAATCAAAGTTAACTAACCGTTGCCTACTATCTCTAAGCTATCGCCAGCGTGACTTTAATTTATTCAAAAATTAATTTTCACAGCAAGCAAAGATAATTCAAGGCTCCTTTAGTCTTGATAATTAATGCTTGGGTTCTTTGAGATTAATTTGAGAGAACTTATCTCGATCCTCTCAGGTTGTACCGCTTAGCTTACAAAATTTTACTAAAAAACAAATGAATTCTCGAAATTTTTTCTCTGGTTTTGGTTGTTTCTATAAAACTTTTATTTTACCTTCATTCGAAAGAACCCATCATAGCCAATAAAGAATAATAAAGACATACTAGCGCCTCTTAACAATGCTAAGCTCTGAACAACTTCCTATCTATAGAGAGGCTCAATCTCAAAAGTTATTGATGAAAAACAGAGGATCTGACTCCCAACAAGAGCCATTCAAACAAAATTTCGAATCACAAATGAGGAAAGAGAATATTCCTCATCCAGAGGGCATCCATGAAGTCAAACTCGAAGCTGAAATGGAGGAGGAGGAGTTTGAGAAAACCAACCACAGCAAGGAATTCCTGAAATTCTCGAGAAAGCTCGCTAACTTAGTGAGTGATCATCTTCAGAAGAAAACTGATGTGTTGATAAAAATTCTGGAATTTTCTGCGAGAATCACAGAGTACTTCTTTCTGTTATTCGGCATGAGCCACCCCAACCTATCCGAATTGGTCTCTTTGCAAGTTTATTGTTTGGAACGACAATGGAACAATTTTAAAGAAATTATTTCCTATAGTAAAAATAAGAAAATTTGCATTGTGAAATCTGATGATTGGAACAAACTGTATGACAAGACAGTTTTTGCTGAAGCAATAAAGCTCGTATTGGAGGAGAGTGATGCTGAGTTCCACACAATAAATCCAAAATTAATGGCGAAGCTGGAGGCAGTGCTTGTACCGTTTACAAGAGTGCTTTTCTACGCTAATCTCATCTTTTCATTCACGATGATAATGAAAGACTCTTCAATCAAAGGAGAGTACTTGCGAAATCTGAAAACCATCGAAAATTTTTTGGTGATGATGGTAAGTCCTGACCTTTACAAAAATTATAATCACAGAAGTGGGAAATTCGCGTTGGAGTGTTGCGGCAAATGCAAGGTGTGCAGATCGAAAAATGTTGCTCCAAGTTTTACGTTGCAGCTGGAGCGAGGACGAGCAAAAAGCGAGCTGATGAAAACCTTTATTTTATATACTTTGATAGATTTGCGCGATGTATCGGATGAGAAAATCTTGTCATTTTTCAATCTCGTTGCAAATTATATCTAATTTAACGAGCAGAGCTGATAATTAGCTTAAGAAACAAGACTTACTAATTTTTTACCACCATGTTATGAGTCAGAGTTTAAGATTATTGGACTTTTACTTTTTTGGTTATAGTTAATTACTACGAGCAGAATATTTCAGAAAAAGTTAAAACACTATTTTTTTTAGGTTATAATCTCAAAGCATTGCTCTATTAAATAATTTTGTTTGAACTAAAATTCTTTTAGATCTGGAAGAAGGAGCGTTGAAAAACCTTTCAAATGAGCCATAATCGAAGCGGCATCTATTTTAAATGTACCATCGAAGTTTTTACATCACAAGTTTAGAGGCAACAAATAGAAAATATGTTAGCTTATCTATAGCTTCTTGCTTGCACCACTATCCACACATTTTGTCACAATAATTATTATATGAAGCTACTTGAATACACTTCCTCTAGCACCTCGAGTTGGCATCTCATAATTTAAAGAAATTTTCTCAAACGTCCGATGATGGTGTTCTGCAGCGAGCTTCCCATTTTTATCAGCATCCCGAACCACTGCTCGCACTTGGTTGATGAATGACCCACGCAAACTCGTCCTTTCATTCTCAACAAATTTAATAAATCCATTCACTTTTTCCTTATTATTTCCAACATTGCTCAAATTTCGATCATATACATTAGTCAACGTCATAACCTGCTGTGGGCTCAGATTCTTCGAGTTGCCAACCCGAATTACAGACATCTGTTTCTCTTCAAGCTCTTGAAATAGTCCATCCAGCTTCTTTTTATGCCTTTTCAGTATTTCTGGTCCCTCAATCACAGTTTTGAAATATCCCTGGAGAAGGATAAAAAATTGTCTCTGCTCTTGATCCAACCAGCTCAACTCCGCTTTGAAAAAGGGTGGCTCATTCAACACCTCGAAAGTCGAAGAATTGATATCTCCTCCGTAAGATGCTGAAAGCGACCAGCAGAACACAGTAACTGCATCCAGGAGTGTCACATCCTGTTTGTAACTGGGCCATGTCAACTTTATCATCTGTTTTTTTATATTCAAGAGATTCGCTCTCATATCCTCAATTTCCTGGAGAATTTGTTTTGCTTCAAGAAACCCTTTATCAAACTCTTCGAATCCACATTCTTGAATGTAGAACTTCAAATCATCCTCTAGTGGATTCTCAGTTTTTCTGGAAGATGTGCAGCCCATAGCCGGCCGGTCTAAGAGAGCGTTTATTTGAGTAAAATTTTATTATTGTTAGAAGAACCTTCAGTAATATCGAATCCAAGGAAGAGACAAAAATAGAGAGATAACTGAAATAGAAAAAAGGATTTGAGATCGTCTTGAATAACAAAAGGTGAGTAATATATCTACAAATTACAAAAATCTGGATAAGTTTGGATGAAGTATTCAGTTACAGCATAAACTAAAACAATTAATAGATTTAGCTGGCATTTTATCCCGTTCTCTATGATTATAATAAGGTGACCTTATATTAGTTTGGCCCATGCTTTTAGTTGAGTTCCGATAATTCGCCATTTTCTCACTAGGAGCTCTATCAAAACCTCTAATTTCATTTATCATCGTCTGAAAATCTTCTGGATCGTTAATTGAAGAGGTTGGTGAGGCTCCAGATGCACCAGGTTCAGTGTTATTTGGAGTTTTTTCTGAGGTGCCTGTGAGAATAGACTCCTCAGGAGAGACTCCTCTGCTTTTAATGCTGGCGGTCATCCGAACTTTCGTACCGGCGTTTGTGTCTGCCTGAGAAGGGACAGCTAGGAACGTCATCCCAGTCTTTTTATCGAACTGGCCGGCAGAGCGATGACTCGGAAGCAGTCTGTCATCAATAACAATATTCTGAAATTTGTCGAGGGTGCCGTGTTTGGACAAAAGAAATTCTTTGCTTTTAATTTTCATCAACTCTTCTGGCGGCTTGAAAATAACGGAGTCAAGAGTGGGCAGTTGGTTTGCATCGCTTGCGACTAAGAGCTTGCAAGCTCCAGTGTCCTCGAGAATATCTGAATCTGCTGGTTTCGGGCGAAAACACATCATATTAGGGTCGATGGTTATCGGAGGTTTAACCGTCTTATTTTTTATGTTGGTGACGTTTAACCCTCGTAGCCAAGGATGTCTCGATAGCTCAGAGAATCCGCCAGTAGCTCCGAGCCGATCCTCAGGCAGTTTCTCAAGTAAGCCTCCGACGAAATCTTGGAGTTCCTTCGACCAATGAGGAGGAATGACGGGGTCGTGGTTCAGCACAGCATCGAATAATCCTTGCTTTGTTTCAGCTACAAAGGGAGGTTTGCCATTCATCAGCTCAAAAATAACGCACCCAAAGCTATAATAGTCCGCAAGATAGCTGTAGCCAGTTTTTTTAATTACTTCTGGAGCCATGTACCTGAGCAATTAATCAGATATTCATTCAAAATGCAAGGAGTTACACTGGCGTGCCTCTGTAGGAGTAGTTGATTACGTTCTTGTGTTTCACTTTCTTTACAAAGCCAAAGTCCGTGAAATGCACATGACCGTTTATATCCAAGAGTAAATTCTCAGGCTATGATGCATAGGTTATCGCGTAAGAGTAAACGTCGGTGTTTTTACTTTCAAGTCTCTGAAGATATAATTTGCTGAGTGGAGCTGCTCGAGAGTTATTAAGATTTCCATGGCATAGAATTTAGCTTCTTCTTCTGTAAACTTACGTCTACAAATATGATGGAATAGGTCGCCTCCGGGCATAAAATCCATGACAAAATAGTAATTTTTATCCTATAATAATTCATCATTGTTAATGCTAGAATAGTCCAAAAGGAGTTACTGTTTGGAAGCAATGACGAAGCTGGACGATATTTGGCTCATCTTTCAATTTGAAAAAATTCTTCCGCTCGCGCATCACCGCCTTTCTGCCTCTGTCCTCCCCCTCTCCTTCCCTTTTTGGAATGATTTTTAATGCGTAAAACTTGCCTGACTGCTTTTTTCTTGCTACAAAAGCAGAGTAAATCAGCTTTAAAACTCGAATATTTGGCTTTACCTAGAAACACTCTCGCATATCCACCTTTGCCAATTCTGTGTAGAATGTCAAAATCTTGCACTGTAACTGAAGAAGCATCTTTCCCATTATTTATTGGGTCCTTTGGGCTGCTTTCTCCAATGTAAGGAACTAAAATGGTTCCGTCTGGGATCGGTGCGAGTGATCTATCTGGCAACGTCAACCAATAGTCAAGCATGAAAGAATTTGATTTCGTTTTAAGAGCAACAACGTTCGTGAGATCCAACGATATACTCTTGGACTCAGCTTCATCTGCTAGTAATCTGATTGCTTGACCAAACAGCCAGATGCAGTCATACTGCCCCTGTTTGCTTTTGGGGAAGGAAATCTCGACCTTTAAGTCTTCACCGCATTCAACAATGAACTTTTTCATCTCAGGCTTTGCAGGTTCGCCTTTCTTCGTGGCATTAGGCAGCGGTTCACTTGGATTTTTTGGCTTTGTATTCATTAGCCTCCGAATGATAGCCTAAACTCTATCTCTCTCAAAGTACAGGGCTTTTTGTTACTATTGCAAGAAGCTGACAGTGCAATAGTAAAATTAATAAAATTATTCAACTGATTTTAGTACTTTTATGACTCAAAGACTCATGCTTGGTGGAGCATAATTTGCACAATCTCATACTGAAAGAATGAGTATGAATTTCTTCATTAGTTCGTTGCAGCATTCATTATTCTTTTCTTGGTTTGAGAAGTTAGTAACAAACTTAACTCTACAATCGCATTATTGACAGAGGTATTATTTTCTTATTAAGTTTTATTTAGATTAAAAAAACCGATAAATCTGTCTCGAAAAAGAGATTGCAATTGTTTAAATGCTTGATAAGCTACGCTTGTTGTCCGTAAGACAGCTCTTAAATTCTTGTATGATCATTCAGCCTACGTAGGTATCTTTTGATTTTTGTCCTAGGTTCAGTATAATAATGTCTTTGAACGAGACTGTGAGTAAAGATTCAACAACACCTTTTGATTCTTATTCTCCGAAATACCAAGTGCTGATCTTAAATCATACCACTATATTGAGAAATATGTAATTCGAGATTAGGAGCAAATAATTGAACTGGTTTGTGGAGAATTGATGAATTTGATATGTTTAATTTCATCATCTTCCATTATAATGCAGAAACTTCTGTCAAATTCATCCTTTCACTAATACTTTTCTAAAGGCATCCCCTTGTTTCAGAGTCATTCTTTTTCACCTAGAAGTTTGAGTTTACCTATTTGAAAAATGAATCCCAAATCAATACTAAAGTTCAGAAGTGAATGATTATTTTATCAATTAATTTAGATAGAAAGAAAGAAATGGAACCTGCCAAACCAATAGTAGATCATATTTATTGCTTAGTCCATGGGGAGCGCATTCGGAGAATCGGAATTAGCGATAAAGCTGAGCTTTCTCTTCTTTGTATCGGTTGCTATGACTCGATGGAAGGAAACACGAATCAAGAATGGGCTTCGATTGAAGACTTTCTGAAACAAATTGCTCAGAATTATGCAAAAATTCCACAATTAAAACAATTTCCTGACTCGACTAGCCAGCTCCTCTCTACAGAAAATGAGATTCTTGCCAACTTTAGTCATCATATTGAGCAACAAAAGGAAAAAGTCAATACGATATTTGACAAACTTAGACAGTCTGTTTATCAAAAGCTGGAAAATAACAAAAGGCAGCTCGTTGCAACTTTGGAAGCCCAGTTAAAAGTATTTGAAGATGTGTTCACGTATTTTAAACAAAAAGTTTGTTACTACAAGGAGGGCCAAGGAGAAGTTTTAACTTTTGAGACATTATATGAAGAAGTGAGCAAGATCGGTGATGCACAAGAGTTGAAGAAATTGTTGGCGATGCATTATGAGAATATGAAGAATAATAAAATATTTGAGCTGGTGAATAGTGATGAAGGTAATAAAATTGTTACAAATGCTATCAAGGCTATGGATGCTGAATTTATGAAGATACATTCCAGGAGGCCAACCATTTCGCTGGGAGTTAATAATGAGAGCTTAGAAGAAATATTGAAGAAGTGGAATGAACAAGTCGACACTGCAATAAATGGATTGAAGATTACCATGAATGATCCTGTTAAAGCTATTACATTTCAACTTCAAGTCTTTCAGGGTTTTGATTCAGTAATCTTGAAGAATGAACTTGAAAATAAGTATGTGATTGCAAACTGGGTGTCTGAGACGGTGAATTTGAACAAAAGCTCATTTCATTTGCTCTATAGAGGATCAAGAGATGGTTTTACAGCAAAGGCCTTTCATGAGAGATGCGATGATAAAGGACCAACCGTTGTAATTATTGAAAATACTACTGGGAATAAATTTGGTGGTTATGCTTCTGTTAGCTGGACCAGTCCTGCGGATTGTGTCAGCATCAAAAGTGAAGAGAGCTTTAGTAGCTTTCTATTTTCAGTTGACAAAAAACAAAAATTGCTGTACAAGCCCAAGTCTAACCTCAGAGTGCTTGCTCATGATCCCTCTCGTGGACCGGCTTTTGGTGAAAAATGTACTCTCATAATCTATGATAACTGCAACGTTGAAAACAGCTTTTATCGACCTAGTTGTGCTTCATATCAGAGTCTAGAAAATGGAGAATATATATCAGGTACTGAAAGTTTTAAAGTTAAAGAGATTGAAGTATTTTCTATTGCACCGATTTAACATCTATCCAATTCAATTTTAAAATCACTCTTTTGACAATATGAAACGTCAAGAATATCTTCTATTCCTAACGTATTCAAAAATTTAGGTTTGCTTGGTTTTGGTTCTTTTATTTCAATGCTCCATTTGACCTTACAATTATTATTGCAACCTGAATTTTTTTTCCCTTCTCTACTGCCGAGAGCTGTGTATAATACAGCGGCAGCTGCTACTGGAAGTTAGGCACTAGTTCAGGGCGTTCATACTGATTTCAAACTTCCTCGAAAAATATCAGAAGTATAATGGAAATTCATTATTATGACATCGAAATTGCATATATTTTCTTCTTTGTAAAAAATCATGAGCGATACTTTCTCATTCTCGCTCAAATCACTTCTTGCATGTATAACTCATGAAGAAGTTTAAATTTGATTATTTTTTCAAAAGATCATTTTCTGACTAAATTTATATTGGTAAAGAATAACAAAGGAAAATCCGTAACGCAATTTTACAACATTGAAAAAGTAATGCCTTTGTCCCACATGCCTAATCAATGTTTAGTGAGAGGGAAAAGTCGCTTTGCCAAGGATCCTGGAACATCACAAACAGATACAGTTACCTCTCCAGCCCTTCAAGAAGAGGTATTATGCTCCGAAATATTCTATCATTACTCACACAAAATATCCTCTTCAGCTCGACAACAGAAAGCCATTAGATATTGCTAACGTAAATATCAATCGCCGCTTTGATCTTAACAATGAGGACGACGCAAATGTGAATTTCTTTCTCAGTCAGAACATAATATTTCATAATATTTGCAGATTGTAATCAGCATCATGAAGAAAAAGAACCGCAATGCTCGCGAGTTAGAGCTTCTCGATCAAGTGTTCTCAGATATCCCATTCTTTCAAGAAATCAAACAGAAACTCCCTGAAGACGCCTATGAATCGTTGCTGAGGCGTTCAAGGTATGAGTTCTACAAAAAAGGAGACACCATCTTTAAAGAAGGTAGCAACTACACCGTGCGGCTAACAATTATATCACAAATTAATAAGGTGACTATGGCTCTAAGTTTTACTATATTCTTAAAGGATGCGTCTACTTACTTGTCAACGCGGGTGGAATCAACAGTCCAGTCAATCGCATTCCCAACCCGAAAGATATTCAGTCAGATGAACATGCTAGGGAAGAAAAAACAGTGACCCTCTCCAGAAATCCATCACAGGTTGAGAGGCCTGACGACAGCCGCAAAATGGGAATCAGTAACGACGTTCCACAACGGTTACGTGGGAAGACAGTACCAAAGAAAGAAGGAAGTTTTTCTTCTCATGCAACAAACGGTTCCGATAAACATCCTGAAACTCAGATTGTACTAAAAAATCTGATTACACGAAGTGGATCTACTCGAGATTTAAGTCAAGGGAAAGTTGCAAGTCCTCGCAAAGATGGGCTTCTTCAACGAAGAATGCTATCCAATCGAAGTCCTGTTGGTTCTCCAGCGAGACTTTCAATCAGTTCAGTCTCCAACGATTCAAGTCCAGATGCAAAACTGTCAAGTCCATTCAGCGCAACTCTCAAGAGCGTCGTCAGAAAAGGAAGCAGAAGATTTTCTCAAGCAAAATTTACTTCACAAACTGATGATGATATGAGCGAAGAAGAGATGACAGTGGAGCAAAAAATTGCCAAGCTGTATCCAGATATGAAACTTCAGAAGGAAATGGGAGTTGGTGTTGCGTTTGGTGAAATAGCTCTGATCAGTGACACTACAAGGTACCATTTAGCTACTCTTTAACCTAGCTTACAGAAATAAAAAAACAGAAGCGGAACGATAGTCTGTAAAGAAGACACTCATCTAATGATCCTAGATAAGATGGCTTATGACAGAATTTTCGGTGAGATCTACTATCAAAAATATACTGCAAAGGCGGAATTTCTGAAGAAAATTAATTTATTCTCCAGCTGGAGCAATAAAAAGATTTCAGAGATGCTCTATCTGCTTGAAGAGAAGCCGTATAATAAAGGAGCAGTGCTGTATAAAGAAGGAGATACGCCGACCCATGTGTACTTTGTACAAGAAGGAGAAATAGAAGTATGGATCCTTTTCATTGTTAAAGACTGATTACCTTTCGTTCAGATAACAAAAAAGACTGTGATTAGCGACGAGAGCAATATAAAACAACAGCAACATGTGCTATTCAAGCAAACGTTACTGGATCCTCATCAACTGTCCAAACAAGAGAAGAACGTCGTTGTATGAATAGAGCACTTGATAATTGAAATATCTAATTGAAATTAGGTCTCAAGATTAGGTCCTGGAACTTACTTCGGGGAGGAAGACATCCTTGGGAAGGCAAAACGATCGATGTGTGCAAAAGTGATATCGCTTACAGCATCGCTGTTTGTGATCCCAAGAGATGTAAAAAGGAAAACATGTTGAGATTGTTTAAAAATTTTACTCTCTCGGCAGGTATTTTTGCTGAATATTCGGTATTCAGACGCGGATCAGAAGTTAAGGGACACTATTAGTAAAAAGAAAGGTTGGAGAGATCAGAAAGTCAAGAGTATGGTGCAATTGCAAACACAAAGTAAAGATTGGTGCATCTGACTGTACTTATTTAAAATCGTTTGTAGTGATCAAAGCGGCAGAGTTGAAAGAGTTCATTTCAAACTTCATGCCAAATAAGGAGGAAATGCAAGGTCCAAAAGGAATAAGACTAGAAGCTGAAGCAATCGAGCGGATATTTCAGCCAGTTGAGAAAGAGATACCTACTTCTCCTGTTAAAGTTTTGAGTCCAACCATTACCAAGCCTTCACGTCCTCAAAGTGCCCAGCCAAGTTTCTTTGGAAATGCATCATTTGCCACAAGTATGGCAAAAGTCCTCATGAAGGATGACCAGGCAGACGAAATTTCAATGCCAACCACAACGAACGTTACCACAATGTATAAAGGCAGAGAGGACGTAACTGATGAGGGAATTCAATCTCCGACAAGGCCGGCGACAGCAGGCTCCCGAAAAAGACGAAACCAAAGGGTTGCCAACAAACTTCACAAGGTCATTCCAAAAGAGGAGTTCGTGAACAAGTACCTCGATGAGTATGCATTAGCTTCTCTGATTATGAAAGCATAATCTCAAAACGATTAGGTTGAAAAGCAAAATGAATGAGCATGAGCTTAAAAACCCTCAGAGTTTTTCAGAAAAAAAGCGAAAGAAGATTAGCAAAGGTAGCCCCCCGAAGATCGCAAAGTTTTTAGTGAGGAAAAACTCGCTGTTGAAAGAAGAAATCGATCGAAAACGTGAAGAAAAAGAGCGGCATCAACGACCCGCAACTGCAGACGCTGCAGGCAGCTATTCAAAGCGAAAATCTCAACCTAATACACCTATGAATTTTGAGGCGGCATCTGCTCAAGCGAGTCAGTTTGAGAACCAGAGTGTTAGTTTCGTATCTCCAAAAACCGCGTCTCTCAAAGCGATCTTCCAAAGCGTTTCTCAGAATCCAAGTCGCAAGCATTCGAGCGTAATCTTTGACGCGTTAGGACTAAACAAGCTAGAAGAGCACCAAAAAATTGTTGAGCCAAGTCAGGTTTTGATGGCGGATGCTTTACATAAACGACATAGAACGTTATCCCGCTTTAATTTTCAAATTTTCGAAGGGTTAAGTGATAACCCAAGTCCAATTCCCTCCATTCCTAATACGACAAAGAATCTGAAGGAAATGAAGGAAACGAAGGAAACGAAGGAATCTAAGGAAACTTCAGGAAATATCCACATGATGAAGAAAAGGAGGACAACTCCAATCTCTCCAATGGCGAATATTGCGTTTTTTATGAGTCATAAAAATATCATGCCGAGGAGTGTGCAAGGAAACAGAAGCGTGAAATTAGGAACTGAGTCAATAATATTGTAAAATGATAGAGTCCTCATTGATGGGAGGACGATAAGGATAATTGCTGTTCTATATTTGATATTTATTTAGTTTTCTTGATTCAAGTATTTCAATGAATTGTAATGTAAGAAATTTTTTTGGGACATGTTTTGTATGAAACTCTCATCAAAATTATTCGAAATTGCCAAAAATTAAATATTCCAGAAAATTTGGTTTTTATGTGGAGATATATCACTACAGGGAATTTTCTGATTAAAGTTGGGCTACCAGGGATCATTTCACTTCGCATTTGACAGGGCTGCTCTAATTGTTAACTGCAACGTTTCAATTTAGATTGTATCGGCTTGCTCTCGATACCCAAAAATGCAACTTAGCTTTTATCAAGCAAGAGATTGAAAGAATATTAAGGCCGCATCACTACAAGAATCCGAAAGGTTCGTAAACTCAGAGACGAGGGAGAAGAATTTGAGCATTACGCTTAAAATCGTCTCATATACAAAGTACCTCCTATTCATAATTATGATAAGTTGCCTCTGCTCTGTGAAACATTTGGATTTTCTGATATGCTGCGGTCGTTTTGAATTCGCAAAAACAAGAATTATATAATTCGTGTATATTTTATAAAATTCCATCACAAAGTAATGACTTTAGCATACATACTGCCTTGAAAAATTTATAATGACACTATCTTACTCGCTGTAAGAAATTTTTTCTTGAATAACTCCACAATTTTCTTAAATTTTGTTTTCTAATAAGAACTTTTTGACAGTTGAAGCCACTCTGGCTGGAGCTTCCGCAAGCATCATGTGCCCAACTCCATCCCAAACGTCTAACAAAGCCTTATCTCCCAGCACTCTTGCGGTTTCTTTTGCTATCTTTACAGGGCAAACTTCATCGTTTATTCCGTGCAGAATTAGCACTTTGGCTTCTAGCTTCGCAATAGAGTCTGACAAATCCATCCCTCCAATCAAATAATACGAATCTTGCAAAGCTTTCTCTTTCAACACCTGTTCACAGAACTCCACAAACTTCTCTTGTCCCAGAAGCTGTTTGAACGGCTGATACGTCTCTTCAATAAATTCGATATTGTTATCAGCCACTTGCTCCAAGAACATCTCAATTCCAGGATTTTCCAGCAAATCTTCCACGGTAATGGTCTCGTCTTCAGTGCTCCATCCTTTGAGACCCACACTCGCTTGCAAGATCAGCTTATTTACCATCTCGGGATGTTCCATACTATATTTGAGACCAACTCCTCCACCCAATGACCATCCGATCAGTGAAACGCTTTTTAAGCCGAGGTCTGTAATAAACAGATGCAAATCTTGAGACAAATCATCAATTTTGGTCACCGGATTCAAATACGACGATCTTCCATGACCTCGCATATCGATTGCTATTACTCTGATAAAATCCTTCATCCGTGCCATGAAATCTAGATACACATAGGAAGTTGTAGCATTCGTATGCAGAGCGATCAGTGCATATTTGGAGTCTTTAGGACCGTCTTCTATGTACGCAATCTTCTCACCGTTATTCAAAAGAGCATACTTGTAACTATAATTGTATTCAGCAGCAGCGACATCTTTATCTTTTGTTGGAGTGCTCTCAGCTTCTTTCTCAGAGTTGTTTTGCTGAGAGTCTATGCTGTTTCTTTTGGAGAAGATGCTTCTGTGCAATTTAGGGTTGTTCTTCGCTTTAGTTGGCTGCTTGTTGGAGAATCTGAGCTCAAGAAAAGAGCGCTGAGTTGTCTCAAGGTGCTCTTCAGTCTCTTTGAGCTTAGTTTCTAATTTTTTAAGAGTTTCTTCTTTGCTTTGAATCTCTGCGTTGAGTTTCGCTAGTTCCTCAGAGTGGAGATTCGTTTGGATTTGAACCTGAGTTTCACGAATCGCCGTTTGGTGCTCGATCTCGAGAAGCTTTTTCCTCAAGTCATCAAGAGTTTTTTGTAGCTCGGTAATTTTGTTCTCATTATCTTGATTAGTGCGAGAAAGGCGATTGTTTTTATCAATTTCTATAGAAATATCGTTTGTTAACTTTCTAATTTCCTCAGATAGGCTTGAATGCTTCTCGATCGCTTCAGTCTTGCCAGAGGAGTACAATTTCTCGAGTTCATCAATCTTGACCCTGTGCTCTGCTAGCAATGTTGTCTGGGACAGCAACTCTTCATTCTTCTGTTTAACCAGTCTTTCAATGTGACTCATCTCTTCTCTCTCAATTGCTAATGATTTCTTTACGGCCTCGTTTTCGATGGCTAGCTCGTTGACCTGTAAGGAGAGATTTGTGTTATTTTCCTTGCATTCTCTCAGACTCTGCTCCAAGCGAACCACTTCTCCTCGATATTCGACTAGTCTTTGCTGTCTTACATTCAGCTCTTCTTGCTGATTATTGACTTTCTCGGTGAGAAAAGCGATCTTTTCTTTGAGAGTAGTATGTTGCAAAGCGAGATCATCATGCTCTGTGATTTTTGCTGCTAGTTGTGATTTAACCATTGTAAGCTGCTCTTCTAATTGCAACTTGCTATCCTCTGCTTGTTTGGCCTTTAATTCAAGGCTCGCCTTTTGCATCTGATGTTCAGATTCCAAAGTCGAAGCTTTTTTTGTGAGGTCTTCGTTTTCTTTCGACAATTCCATAATTCGAGAGTTGCTAGCCTCAAGTTGAGAACTTTGCTGCTGGCTCGCTTTTGTGAGACTCTCAATAATACCCGTATGCTTGGTGTTCAGTTCCAATTCAACCGAGAGTTTGTTATTCAAAGTCTGTACTTCATCGACTAATTTTGCTTTCTCAGCTTCAAGTTGAGCTTTCAGAGCTATCATCTGTTTCTCAAACTCTCCATTCTGAGTGTCCTCTTCTTGTGTGACTTGCTTTACATTCTCTGTATTATTTTTGGGTTCCTTTGCCTCTTCTAGTATTTCTAACTTTCTCCTTTGCTCTTCAACTTTCTGCTGGCACAGACCTAGCTCTGCTTGCTGATTGTTGGTTTTCTCGTTCAAATATACAATTTTCTCTTTGAGTGCGACGTTTTCTTGGGTCATCTGTTCCATTTCACTCTTTTTATCTGCTGTTTCCTTCGCGAGAGTTTCGAGCTGCTGTTTGAGCAGCCTGTTTTCAGAATCAAGCGCATTTAGTTTTAGTTTGCTGCTTTGAGCCTCTAATTGTAGAGCAGAACTCTTTTGAGTAAGGGCTGAGATCTGCTGAGCTTGATCTTTGTTAAGAGCCCTTAGCGATTTGATCTCTTCCTGGGCTCGGTCAACCACTTCATTGAGAGCAGTTTCAGAAGCCTTAAGTCTATTAATTTCTTGAGTTGCTTGACCTTTTTCCTGCATGGTACTCAACTTCATAGTTACATTTTGTTTTTGGAGCTCAGCGATCTTTTGGTCTCTATTATTTAGCATCTCATTTTTGTGAGAAATCTCCTCATTTTTCTCAGTGAGTTCTTTCTGAAGCTCTTCATTTCGTTTTTTCTCAGCCTCGAATAATCCTTTGTATCTTCCTAATTTTGATGATGCGTCTTTTGATTGGAACGTCATCTCAATATTCTCTTTCTTTGCCTCGTTCAATTCTGCCTCCAGCTTTGCTATCGTAGCCTGCAGTTGTGCAATACGCTCCTGGCGAGTTCCAAGCTCTTCCTGTTGATTGTTTACTCTTTCATTTAAAGCCAGGGCTTTTTCTCTATTTATCGCTGCTTCTTCACTGAGTCGTTCTATTTCTTTTTGCTTGAGCATAATTTCTTGTGTCAAATTGCTAATTTTTATTTCTTGGTCTGCTTTAGAGTTAGTAAGCTCTTTGATCTGTGCCTCTAACTGATGGATGTGAATTTTATTCTCAGCTTCCATTTGTGCAAAATTGAGTGACAATTCTTGACATTGTTGCTGCTTGAGGAGGTGATTTTTGCTCAATTCTTCAAGTTGCTGCGCTTGTTCTGCGTTTTTGGTTTGGATTGTGTTTATTTGCTGATTCAAAGATTCTAACTTAGCAGTGAGTTGAACCTCGCTAAGAAGATCAGATTTGAGGCTTTTGATTTGATCAACAAGATTTGATTGCTGCTCAAGGACTTGAAGTTTGGTAGAAGAAAGTTCCTTTTCGAGGTCCTGTATTCGGGTCTGAGCTTGGTTAAGAGCTTCTTTATTAGACGACGTTTCTTGAGTCAGTTTTTCAATCGCGCTCTCTCTGCTCGCGAGCTCTGAGTTAACAAATTTCAACTGTTCCTCAATTGTATTTTTCAGCTCAACTAAGTGCTTCATTTGAGACTCAAATTGCTGTTGTTGGACTTCATTCATTGTTTGAGCTGCCTTTAACTTTAACTTTAGTTCTTGTGCTTCCGCTTGAAGCTCTTGATATTTTTCATTGAGTTTGTCGTTCTTTTGGTCAGTCGCTTCGCGCTGCTGCATTGCAAGTGCTCCCTCTTTTTCAGCTAACTTTAGTGTCTCCGATAGGATGCTCTCCTTTACCTTCTTCATCTCTTCACTTAAATTCACTATTTGCTGCGCCTGCTCTAGCTTCAGAGCTGAGCACGCATCCTCAAGAGCTTTTATCTGAGCATCTTTATCTCTGATCAGATCGCTAAGAGACTCTACCTGAGCTTTCTGAGCATTATTCTCTTGTTGCAAACGGCTTAGATCACCTTGACAGTCGTCGAAGAGACGTTTGCTTTTCTGGGACAGTGAAGAAAATTCCTCTACTTGTGTTGTTAGTTTCAGATTGATCTCTCTGCTTTCTCTGAGACCGGTCTCGAGTTGCACAATTTCCTTTTGATATTCTTCGATTCTCTGGCGCTGAGCTGTAAGCTCTTCCTGCTGATTGTTACTCTTCTCAGTCAATGCAGATACCTTTTCTTTCAAACTTGCTCTGTCTTGATTGGACATCTCCAGCTCGCCTTCTCTCTGTAAAAGTTTCTCCTTCACCACACTTAGTTGTCTTTCTGCGAGGACGGATGCTTCTTGAAGAAGCCCTTCCAACTGTTGGACTCGCAATTTATTTGCGGACTCGGCCATGTCGAGCTTCAACTGTAACTCTCTGTTCTCTTTGAGTAATAACTCATTATTTTGCTCTACATTTTTCAGCTTCTCATGCTGAGAAAAATTTATCTGTTTTGCTTCCTCAAGCTCAAGGGTTTTACGAGAGTTAATTTCAGTCTCAACTTGAAGTTGTGCCCTCAAATTCTTTAACTCATCTTCAGAACTTGATTTACTATGAGAAAATTGCTGTTGAATTTTTCGGAGCTCTTCTTCGAGTTCTTTTATAGTCTGCTCTTTTTGTATATTCAAAGACTCTAATTCTGACTTTTTCTTCGAATCTTCGCTTTGTGTTGTCTCCACTGCATTTTTGCAACTTTCTGCCACCTTCTTTTGAGCTTCATACTTTGATGTTAGCTCACTCACTTGTAGCGATAGCTCCATATTTCTGTTTATGAGTTCTTTGAATTTTTCTTCGAGCTCAGAATTTTCGGTTTGCAATTTACTAATTTGCATTTGTTTCTTTCCAAGTTCATCTTGTTGGTCTATCACACTTGTAGATAGTGAAGAAACCTTTTCCTGTAAAATGACTACCTCTTGAAATTTCTTGTTGTGTTCGTCACTCTTCATAGCAAGCTCAGATTGCGCTTGAGCAAGTTTTTTCCCGATTTCTTTACAGTGGGTATTGAGGTGTTCTAATTGGGTTTCGAACTGGTGAATCTGCTTATTACTTTCAGTTTTAAGAGTTTCTAGTTCTTGAGCAGCCTCTTGGGACGTTTTCAAATATTGATCTCGCTCTTGAGTGAGCCCTTTGATTAATGCTGCCTGTTCGTGGTTAAGCTTTGTTAGTTGAATTAGCTCATTCTGCGTTGATTCGTTAGTCGAGGTCGCTTGCGAAAACAATTGAGCTTTTAGGTTCTCGATCTCCTTGCATAAAATATCGTTTTCTTGCTGATAATCTTGTTTCAGGCTTACAACGCTTTTCTCGATTTCATTTATTTTAGTATCTTTTGCAGCAACCAATCCTTTCAGTTTGTCGCACTCGATCGTCCCTTCGCCAAGCTTTTGTTTCAAACTTTCGAGCTCAAGTGCATTTATTTCCCCTTTTCGCTTCTCATTTTCAAATTTGAATGTTTTTTCTTCTAATTCCAGCATTAGTTCATTATTCTTGGTCTTTAACGCTCTAATTTCCTGCTCGCTATTGGTTATCTCTAGTTTCTGCTTGTCAATTCGTTGCAACAGCAGATTGATCTCTTCTTGTTGGTTAATTGCTCTTTCATTCATGCAAGCGATTTTCTCTTTAAGTGTGCTGTTCTCCTGGCTGATGCTTTCGATTTCGTTCTTCTTGGCTTCTATCTCCGCTTTCAGTTTCTGCGAGTAGTTTTCAATCTCAGCTGCACGCTCGACAGCTTCTTTCATTTGAGCTTCAAGCTGTTGCTTTTGCAGCCTGCTTTCAGCTTCTATTGTGTTCATTTTGAGTCTATAGCTTTGGGTTTCTTCCTGCATTTCCGATGATTTTTGCTTAAGCTCCGAGATATACCCCGATTGTTCTTTGTTCAACTGGGTGAGTGTTTTCAGTTCCTCTTGAAGTTTATTTATCTCGCTCTTAAGTGAGGTCTCCGATGCTTCAAGTCTATTAATATCTTGACTCAATCGACCTTTTTCCTCCATTGCTTGAAGCTTCAACGAAAAATTCTGCTTTTGCGATTCCGCATAAGCTTGGTCCTTCGATTGAATAGCGTTTTGGAGTGCCCCGATCTCTTCAAATTTGTGAGTTAGTTCTTGATTCAGATCATCAGTCCTTTTTTTCTCGGTCTCAAACAAAGCCTTATATCTAGCTAACTTCGACGATGCGTCTTTCGCTTGGAACGAAATGGTTACAGATTCTGTTTGAGTCTCTTTCAGCTTTTCCTCAAGTTTCTCCATTTCATCTTGCAGCTGTCTAACACGATTCTGGCGCATTTCTAGTTCTTCTTGCTGATTCTTTACCCTTTCGTTCAGAGCAATTACTTTTTCTTTGTTTACAACAGCATCTTCGCGTAATTTCTCAATTTCGTCTTGTTTCAACGTAATTTCTTGGGTCAAGGTCCTAAGTTTTGTTTCTTGCTCAGATTTGCTCTCAATAAGTTCATTGATCTGAGCTTCTAGCTGCTGTCTAGAGATTTTACCTTCAGATTCCGCTTGTGCTAGTTTCAATGACAAATCTTGGCATTCTTCCTGCTTGAGAGAGTATTTATTAGTTAGTTCTTCGACCTGCTGAGCTTGCTCAGAGATTTTGGATTTTAGCGTGCTGACCTGCTGAGTAAGAACCTCCACTTTAACTGTGAGCTGAGCCTCACCTAATAAATCCGATTTCAGGCTCTTGATATGTTCCATTAGGGTCGCTTGCTGGTCAATAATTTGAAGCTTAGCCGAAGTCATTTCTGTCTCAAGTTCTTGGATTCTCATTCGCTGCTGCTCTAAAATCTCTTTCTGACTGGCTATTTCTTTCTCCTTCTGCTGAACTTGCTCCTCAAGTCGTTTTGCTTCTTCGTTTTCGGTCTCTCGTGTTCTTTTAGACAAGCTATTTTGCATCACTAGCTCATCAATCTCCGTAAGCAAATTTTTATTTTTCTCTTTTGACTCTCTTAAATTTTGCTCGAGCTGAGCTATCTCTTCTTGATATTCAATGAATCTTTTGTGCTTTGAGTCCAGTTCATCTTGCTGGCTATTAATTTTTTCAGTCTGTAAGGTCACTTTCTCTTCCAACGAGGTGACTTGGAGTGTGAGTTTATCATAACCGGCGTTTTTCTCCAAGAGCTCCGCTTTCAATTGAGAAACGATTTGTACTAATTCTTGATTGCTATTCAGTAGCTGTTTAGCTCTGCTTTCAAGGTCTTGCTTCTCCAAACCATTACCCTGAATCAGCTTATTCTTCTCTTCGATTAATTCTTGATTCTCTTTCTTTAGCGTCTCGAAAGCCATATCAGCCAACGATTTCGCTGTCTCTAGATGCTGGATGCTTGCAATGTATCCTTTCATCTCGTTCTCAAAATCTGCCTTCATTTGCTCTATTTCACCCTCAATTTCTTTAGTTTCTTTAGTTTCTTTCGTATCTTTCAGCTTTTTCTTTAAGCTCGCCGCTTCTTCCTCCAGCAATTCTACCTGAGCTTCATGATCTGCCTGGGTCTCTGCCAATTCTTCCTCAAGAGCCTCAATTTTGGCGACCAGACTTTGCTCTTCTTCTATCACTTTTTCGAATTGCGCCAATGTTTCATCCAGCTTTTCCTTGACACTGAAATATTCTTTTTTACTCTCGACCAGCTGATTCTGCAGATCGTTAGTTTCCTTATTGCTCTTCTCTAGGTTCGATTGCAACTCCTCAATAACTTCCAGCAGCTCATCAACGCTCTCGTAGCCTTGCTCTCTCAAAGTCTTCAATCCTAGCTCCTTCATAGCTTTGATTATAGCTCCTTGTGCCTTTGAGGGATTCCTAGTCCAATAAACTTCGATTGAATCTGCTTCCTGTTCACACAATTCAGCAATAATGCCTTTTAAAACGTTGTCATAAGCCTCAACCAGACTTTTAATTTCGTCTTCTTGCTTCTGGAACTCAGCTAGCAATTTGTCGTAATACTCCTGTGTAACCTGAATATAAGGATTCATTTCATCAAGTTCTTGCTTCAAGGATTGATTCGTTGTTCTTAAATTTTCTAATTCTTCATCTTTCAGCTTTTCGCTTTGTTGCATCTCTTCAAGCTTAGCTTCCAGATGTTGCTTTTTGTCAGCTAAAGTGGTCAGTCTTTTTCGTAGTGCTTCTGTTTGGCCTTGTAGATTCATAATTTGCTCTTCGTATTCTGCTAGTTGTGAGCCTTTCTCAAGGGTAGGAGCTTTCAAATTATTTATTGTTGGCTGTACCGCCAGAGTTTCATTTTCATTGTCTACCAACTGCTCTGGCATTTGCGGCATGGCCTGCTCGTTAGTATCACCTCGCTCGATTTTAATCAATGATAGTTGGTTCTCGAGACGTGAATGAGTGGTCTGCATTGTAAAATCAACCTCAAGTTCGATATTTGTGCCGAGTTTCAGAGGACTCAAATCTTGTTCCCTTAGCTCCTTAAACCTGCTATCTCCCGGATTATCTTCCAAATTAGTTTCTTTTAACGCTTCCGAGACGACACCCCTCGAGATAGAAGCTGACTGCTTCAAGGTGAGCTCTAAATTTCCTTCTTCCTGTTGCAGCTCTTGATGAGTGTCCCCAAATGCTGAGCTAAATTCCGAATGTACCTCATCTTTTGCAATGATTTTGTCTATATCCTTCAGCCGTGAATTATCAACAAAATTCGTTGCCAAGGTTTCTGACTCATAAATCGAGAACCCGAGCAGCTCAAGGATCTTACTCAGCTTCTTATTCTTAAATTTTTCCTCAGCAAGTTGACTCCGTAAATCTTTTAACATATCCTCCTTGCTCTCCAGTTCATTGCTAACTTCACTCAGTTTGTTGGAAAGTTCTTGATTTCGGCTTCGTTCAGAGTCGACAAGTTGCTTTAACTGGCGCAAGTTTCTTTCTTTCTCATCGGTGCTCATCTCAAATTTTTCGTCGAGCATCACGGCTTTATTTTGTAAAATTTTTTGCTCTTCTTCGCTGAAGAGGTTCTTCATCTGAGAAATACTTTGAAAGAAAAATAATTCTCGCGCTTGATCGAAAGCTGTGTTTTCGTTTGTACTTGAGTTTTCGTATCTTGAGTCCTTAGATGTGTTAATTGCAGCGGACTCTGCGATGATCCACATTAGACATTGCTTGAACGATTTGATTTCCGCTTTTAGTTCGAATATTTCAGCTATTTTAACGTTAAGCTCATCTTGTTTGATCTGCAAACGCTTGCTGAATTCACCTGAACTTCTAACCATCTCTCGTTTCAAAGCCTCTACAGTGACAAAATCATTGTTTTCAGGTACTTTAGCTTGCTCTGCAAAAAAATTCATATATTTGGAAGGCAGCTGAGGCATTGATATGTCAAGACTTTGTGTCTGATGCTGTCGAGTGCGTAGACTAAAAGAATCGACTTCTTTTCTAGGGCTCAATCTTTCAGGTGAGTCTTTCTCATTCGCGATATACACCAAATCAGGTATTTTTTTGAATGACGCTACTAGTAAGGAGGAAATAGCTTGATGATTGTTCCGAATCAGGTTTAAAATTACCTCTATTGGTAGTTTCTAAGTTCTTCGAGCTTTTGTGTGCGAGCCCAGATGAAGGAGATTTGCCGCTGAGTTTTGTAGCATTGTGGGAGTCCAGCAGCATACTAGAAGTCTTTGATTTATTCAAAGTTGTTGCAGCTTTTTTATTGGGCTCCATTTGTGCCGGACTTTAGTAGTTTAACCGTACTAAATAAAATATGAAGTTTGATGATCCTGAATAATTATGTGGCATTTGAGGGAGTATAAATTCAACAAGCTTGCAATTAGCAATGTGAGATGCATTTGTTGCTCAGTTACAGCAAGGTCAATAAAAGCAATCAGAGCAAACAACATGTATATCCTATCTCTCAAAGAAACGGTGATACCGGTATATAATATTTGTATGTCATATATATATCGAGATATGATAACTCTCAATGAATTTTGCTATTTTCTACCGTTTCTTTATTGAGAGAGATAAGGAGTTGGACATTTATTCTCTCTCGCTATTTGTTCGGATATTTCCTTTGCTCTTCAAGATAAAAGAGGAGTTGCGAATTAAAAAGAAGGAAAAATAAGTTTACTCTTTGAGGGTTTAATAACCTTTGTGAGGTATTAGAATATTGGTGTTAAGATGACAGAATGATTCACTTTATTTTTGCTGGAAGATTACTACGCACTTTATATAGATCACCGCCTGTATCAGTATATATGGGTATCCAGTTATTTGAAGATCATTTCGATTTGCTTTAGGTGGTTTATCGGAGTCAAACTCTTGGATTCTTCACTTTCTTAATGAATTCTGTAATGGTTTGTTTTCTTTAATTCGCTTACAAAAAAGTTTTTTTCATTTACTGTGAATAAGTAGGGATAGAAATAATATTATCATTAGATGCTCCAAAACAGAGTAACCCAGTCAGATTTTAATTCTTGAGGTGCAAATGAGAAACTCGATGGAAGATAAGGCTGGCAGGTAGGATATTGGACTAAGGAGCTCCTCTTTTTGGAAATTTTCATATGTTTATTGAAATTCGCTCCTGTATATCTGTAAGGTAAATGTGAGAACTAGTTATCCTAACCAAAAACTAAGCCGACCCAGGTCATCATAAACGCAACCTTCGTGAAATAAAACACGAAAAACCTTGCGAGCTTTTTTTTTTTGCCTTGTGTAGCTCACTTGAATAATACACAAATACATTTTTATGATAAAAACAATAGAAGGACAGACAAGAACGCATAATTTAGACAACTTAATGAGTAAGCCCAATACAATTAGATAAAGCTGTAAAGCATTAAAAAATTTCGATTCATTGAGACAAATCATATCTGTTAGAATCATAATTAATGGGTTACGAAGAAGATTCATCCGGAAAACAATTAAAACGAAATATAGTGACGTAGTTTCTTGCACACAAAACTACCAAGTTGATATTTTCATTAGTAAAATAAGTTTGTTATTCATATTTATACTTAACTCAACTCAACGTGATAATCTATTGGTTCTTCGTAAACGGGACATGAAAAAGGAAAGGGTAGAAATTCTCTATGTCATTGAGTGCCATTTCTTCTATTATTTAGGATTCACAAAAATTGACTAAAGAAGTTCCTTTCTGATACCCGAAAATTTAGTCAGTTGCTCTTAAAATAAAAAAGTTCGCTTTGATTAGCAATTAAACGATATTAATTCCAGAACAAATTTGATTTGCAAACGCTGCAAAGCAGCGCGTTTTCTATCGTTGGATTGGAAAATTGCATTAATTTGTAGTCCTTGCCATAATATCAGGAAAGAACACACAGTTATCGGAGCGTTCATGACTCTCTTTGTTGAACTCAAAGAATTTATGGAGAAAACCAATTCCTTCCTGTTGTTCTCATGATACATTACTACCTCGCGAAAGGGGGATTTTCAAGTCCTCAGGTATTAGTATTGTATGCTGGTTTTGCTGTAGTTTTAAGGCAACTAAATCCTCAGAATTAATTTTGACAGTTTGCAAAAGAAAATTTGATTTACTATCTCCTTTTTTTCAAACGCTAACACAGTCTCATTTTTTCTCAAAACAGTTTTCGAAATCAGCTGTTGTTAACGCTAATTTCACGAGGCAAGGGCCTCAGTATGATGTTCGTGGACCTCTCGTTAGCTATTCCTCCAATTACAACGAGATCTTAGCGAATGCTTTCAGAATATTTCCATAATATTTTCGACAGTATCTCTATAGACCCAGAGAACCCACCAATGGAGGTTCATTGGCATTAGAGCAAAATTTAATTTTTAATACATCTGGTCAAGCCTTGCCTCAACAGAAAGTACCCTGAAAATTGCTTTAATTTGGAATTATTGTCTTTTAAAAAGACCAGATTTAGCAATCTCACCTAAAACCAGATAGCAATTCCTATTTTAGTCAAGTTTTAATTAATCAAACGTGTTACTTAAGTTCGTGCGAAGTACATTAGAATAAAATACCTAGTTAGCTCAGAAAATTGAGTCATTCAAATTTCCATTCTCTACCTTTGAGGAGAATAAAGACAAAGTGATTACCTCACAAGACTCATACTACAACTACTATGGAGCAGATTAAGAAAGCATTGGGCTTTTATAAGTCAATTTCTAAAAGCCCAAAGTCTTCCGAATCGCAAAAGAAGCAAAAATCAAGCCTATCTGGTTTAAAGTGCGAGCTAACCTTGGAAACTCAATGCAGTTCTACCAATGAACAAGCAAGCATTAACTCCGCCGAGGAGCTTTGTGCCGAAAAATGTTTTCAAAGGGTATAATGAGAAATCATTATATGGTTTCCTAATCAATTTCCTTTAAACAGGAAAAGCAAACACTAGTACTTGATCTCGACGAGACACTCGTGCACACAGAAACAGAGATTCCCGACAGGAAGTTCTACCCAATAACAGTAAATCAAAATTTTTTTCGATCATCTTTGATTTTCGTTGTGTAGATGGAAAAGAATGGTCAAGTTGGTTCGTTGTACGTGGTGCCAAGGCCTGGACTGCTGAGTTTCATGGAAAAAATGTCTGAAATTTTTAACATTTGTATCTATACCTGCGGTGATGACACAGTAAGCTCATCTTCTTGAAACTTATTCCTTATTTCTGATAATAGTACGCCAAGAAAGTCGTCAACGCAACTGGCATAAACAAATATATCTATGCTATTTACAGCAGAAATTTTTGTAAAAAATTGGAGGACTCCTTGTATCAAAAGGATCTTTGGTCCTTGGGTTTCAATCCTCAAGACACTATTTTTGTAGATGTAAGCCACCTACACGAAATTCCTTCTCATCACTCATTGCTTTTCTAGGATTTCTGCTTGCAAACAGGAAAGCATTGTGAAAATTCGATTCAAATCAAGGCTTATGAAGGAGGTTCCTGTGACCGAGAACTTAAATACCTTGCTAAGTTCTTAAGACATTTGACTAAGGTTGAGGACATCCGACCAATCTCAAAGCATTATGACAACTTTTTAAATCGACCAAAACGGGAAAGGAGTTCGAATAAAGAAACTGTATCCTGCGATGAATTGCCTGATCTAACTGATGATGATGAGCTTTGCATATCAAACGTCAGAGTTTTGGCTTACAATGAGAGACAGAAGATGTAACAAACAAAAGTTTTTCACCAATACCGAAAGCTATGGCTAGATTTTCTTGAGGTTGGCCTTAGCGCGGCTTCAAGAAATAAATAAACTTAGACTTTTCGTTCTATTCATAATTAGTTATTAAGCTAATTGCTTGGAGCGAACAAGTTTTATTCAGAGTAAGTGTGCCTGTATCAAATTTTGATGTGTAGTTGTATTCTCTTTTGACTATGATTGGAAATTTTCTGTAATTGTATGCTGGATATTACTGTTTCGCCCCTGCAAGCCTGTTCTTCATAGTGTTGTTGTTTCGTACGTTTTTTAACACCTCCACGCTTGAACATGTTCTTCTGAATAGTTTGTTTACATAATGGTTGGAGAGAGAGATGAAGACATTGGGGAGAATGAGAGATTAAAGATAGAGGGGGAAGACTTTTATGATTTTCCTTTATAGGATTAAAACTCTTATTACTATAGATAATAAAGAAAACACTCATATGCAAATATAAGACAGCTTAAGGGTTATCTATTAATATAATTTCTACGCAGATTTTAAAAAAAAACCTTGATGCATAATACATTAATATCTACTGTTCTCCCTAAAGACAAATTAATAAATGAAATAGTTCCATTCGGCATTAGCTTAACATATGCAACTTAATTAATTGCGGATGTTCATTTTAATTGTAACCCTTTCTACCTCTCAAGGCACGATTTCAGAAGAAAGAAAATTTGCAAGGTCTGCTTCTAAAGCAGATAATCTCTTCTGCTCTCTCCAATACAAGAGAAATCGTCGAATCCTCGCATAACTGTTTTGAAATGCGGTGCCTACGAGACAAGAAGTTTGTAAGGAACAATTTTGAATTTGATGTATTACCATTGAATGATTTGCTTGGTTGAACCCGTCATTGTCGAGCTCCGGGGATAGGCACTGGTAAAAATCGCGAGGGTCGTTAAGCTCTGGGTTGGTCGATAGCGAGGAAATAGTCTTCAATGGAGGAAGCTTGACCATTGAATTTCGGTCCATTTCGCGGTCATAGTATGGATAAGAATCCAGGCTGCTGTTCAGATATGAATCACTCCTCTCCAGCGAATAGTTGCATTGACTGGACGCCGCTCTGTCCATCTCCAAACTATTCGCAGTCGACGGCTTTAAGCTCAAGCTGTGTTTCGTTCCGGTCATCACCATAGATTCAATGAGCTCCCTAATTGGTCCGACTCCGTGCGTTCTTGCTATCTTATTCACGACTTTCTTGAGGAAGTCTTCGTTCTCCCTAAGCGAGAAATTAACTCCAAGCTGAATTAGAACTCATACTTTTTCCTTAAATAATGATGACGAAGGTTGTTGTTCTTTTCGCTAAGAGTCTTCAAGGCTTGTTCCAATGTCTGAATTCTCTCTACCATTTCTTGATGAACCTTCTTCAAGCATTCGTTCTAGTCAGGTTTAAATTTTGTGTACTAGCATAAATTTACTGACCTGGTCGACCAATTCATTGAATTCGCTATCACTATTCACACAGGCTTCGAATTTTGGGCTGCTTTTTTCGTTTTGGTTCGTGTGACTGTTCTTCCTTTTGATGAATTTCAGAAGGTCTCTGTAGCAAAGGTATTAGGACATCTATGGTTCAGATCATGATTTACTTGCGTCCTTTCAGGAACATAGTGTGAGCGAAGGTATTATCATAAGGATAATGTTTCTTCTTTCTAAAGTTGTAGAGATTGAGCTACATTGTGAGAGATTATAAGCACAATGGACACTATTTGATGTTGTACTTGTCTAACGAAGGACGCATAATTACTATGCTTGAAATAGATAGGAAGCAACTTCTCGGCGAAATCAGTGGGATTTTTTATGGCTATAGCTCTGCCATCGTGGCTCCAGCTGATATAGTCACTATGAGCTTTCTCTTCCAGAAGTTGGTAGAGTATTTTGAGGAACTTCGGGATATTTTCGAATCCTTGATTCGCCTTACCAGACTTACTTTCTTTGACGGCCTCACTCATCGAAAAAATGTATCGGTTTCTTATCAAAGTGAGAAAGAACGCTTTCGAAGCAGCCTGCCTTCGAATTATTCTATATTTACAGATATTGCTGCCTATACTTGCTTAAATAATGTCCAAAGCAGTGAATACTGAACCAGAACTATTTAGCCAGATTCTAATTAATTTAATTTAGATTAAATCAAGGCTAGCTTTTTCGCAGAAAAATACCTGTGTCATCCAAGCATTGTTGATTATAAAAATAATTTACGAAAAAAGAAATGCGATTGACCGCATATATCTCAGGCTTTGGGATAAATTCGGTGTTGATGACTTATTCTGCCTCTAATAACAACTTATCTCACTGATCTCGTCTGGTTGATAAGTAGTTTCGAAGCAGCGTCTGTGGTCATACGGCAACTGTCCAGGAGAAGTGAGTGCTTAACACTGGGCAAGAATCTTTAGAATATATTCTTAGAATCATGAACCTGTTCCTAAGTCAGTATTAGTCTTAAAGTATTACTGAGTCCAGTTAGAATATGACCCTTAAAAAAAGAACACCTGGAACGTATTTCTTTTCTTTTCTTCATCATCATCCTGGCGAGGAGTTGCCGCAGCTAGCAAGTATGTTTCACAATCTCCCATACAGTTGCATACATGTTGGTCAAATTTCACTAATTTTTTGAATTTTCTCGTCATTAGAAAGAAAATTTTGTAATTATGTAATCCTTACTCACAGCGTTTGATACTAACGCTTTTTCAAAAATTTTTTAGGAGATAGGTCTGTTTGAAGCTATAACTCAACATAAAAGAGCGTTGAAATGAGCTAACTACAAGAAACATGGATAAAACTAAAAGGATGCTTGCTGAAACGCATATTAATAGGATTAGAGGGATCAAATACCTGAGTTCAGATGAATTGCTGGCTCAGGATACTGGCATGCTGAACGGTCTACTGGGAGTTTAACGTATTCAAGAGTCATTTATGCACAGAATGACAAAGCAGTGGGGCTCTAATTTATTCGAGAAATTCAGTTAATTAAAAGAAAAAAATTTGCTAGTCGTTAATAAAATCTGTTGCGCCTAAAATACCCTGAGTAACAGTTAATTTGTTCTTTTCGTCAAAAGGGCATTTGTAGTCCTCCTCCTCCTGATTCTGCTTCATAAGAACTCTATTTTTGTGTGATACCGGTGATGCAACGAATCAGTTCTCAGTGCAAAACTGCAGAAATTCTCTATTATTTGGTTTCAAGTCAAAAGAGTATTTTCTCCTCATTTAAAACTTTTTATCGAGAGTTTTTTTCTTTCGATAGAAGAGCAAATGATAAGGATTTATTTATTAATGTGATGTCACACGTTTGAGGCGCTAACTCGATTACTTAAGGACTTTATTTTGCTCTTACTCTGGCAATCTCACTGTAATACACATATGGACTTCCTCCATTAACTTCATCGAATCGGCAGTTTCTAACTATGCTTTCATGAAGGCAATTTGAAACATCTATACATTCAGTACATATAAGAAACCTGAAAAGGTTTCCTAACACTCTCTATGACTCATGAACGGCCTCTATATCATCGATACCGTTCGAAGTGGCAATTTACTAACAGATTATATAAATCGAACAAACCAAAATATTACATTTATGCTTTTTATCACCAACCATGACAAATATGAAAATACACAAACTGGGAGTGTGATATAAGCAAGATGACTCACAGGGACTTTTCTTAATTAAAGCTAATTATTCCTAATCGGTCAGTCTAAAAGAGTACGCTCGGAATATTGATGAGTCATCAAGAGAAGTAATATATAGCGTGATATAAGTCATCTGTTAAATTCTAATAAGACATATCCTTGTAATGTGAATTCTCAATGTAGAAGTGAAAACAGCAACAGTTGTCATCGAGAACTATATAAGCTCATTTCAATGACTAAATAGTCTTGTTGCTTTTGCAAACCGCCCCTATCATTTTCACAAAAAACCTTCAGATTATTTAGTTTTTGTTTCTAAAAATCGAATCCGGGTCTTTTTCAACTCTTTAGAACTGTTCTATAAAAATTTTATTTAACATGACGAACATTCGAAAAATTAATTTCAGTGAATTTCTTCTTTGCAGGTGGCATATGGACAGGCACTCCATTGAGGGTACACCCCTCTCTAGCTCTAATTCGCAATGTTTCTTTATATTAGAGGCGGGTTAGAGCATTTTCCCTCAAGTCAAAACTCTCTCAACGATGATGTTTCCGAAAAAAATTTCGGGATTTAATTACTGTAATAAAAGCTCATTAAAATAATATACATAAAAGACCTGAAGTCGTGCCTTTGGAGACTTATCGAATTTTCTCCTATTAAGTCTGGAAGGATCCTAAGTCAGTACTACGGAAAAGGAAAAAGTTCCTATTACATAAATATATTAAGTAGTATCATATCAATCTGGGTATTACGATATCATTTAGCGCTCAAAATCTATAAGGTTGTGTGGGAAAAAAGATCACAAGACAGTATTCTCAAAACATCTTAACTCGTTCCTTGCACTGTCTTTATAATAATTTCTTCTTTAATAATATTTTCGGATACGAAACCTTTTCGGAACCCAATTCTTTAAAAATCTCCTACGTTTTTTCCGATGAGCGAAGTGTCCAACTTTAGCGATAAAGTTAGTCAGGCGAGACAAGCAACCGAACGAATTCCTAAATTCATCACGATTATATCCCAGATGATCGAAGTAAATAAGACTAAAGTTACTGAATACCCATATTACCCGATTCAAGGACTCAAGATACCAGGATTACGTAAGCTGGAGTCAAGATGGTTCCGCTATACTTATCAAAAAACCTACTGAATTCGCCGAGTACGTCTTGCCGATATTTTTCAAGCACAGCAACTTCTCGTCGTTTGTTCGACAGGTTACCATTATCTTCCTCTATTTCTAGTTAATTTTGATTATGATTCAAGCTAAATCTCTATAGCTTCCGTAAAAAGAAGCACTATCCTTTCGAAAACGCATTCGTTCATGGAATGTTTAAGAGAGGACAGAAGTGACTACTCCTGCCTCTTTTGGATATCTAATTACTATTATTACAATATAGGGGATTACTTGTGTACATCAAACGAAAAGGCAATGAGAAATATCCGAACTACATCCAGGAGTCTGAACCACAATTTTACCACAGCGCTCGCGAAGCTGACTCAGCCTATGAAGAGCTCTGTCGCCAAGTACATTTTTGTCTCAATTTTTTTTTCATGAAGGTGTGAAATAGAACACTTACTTGAAGAAAATTCATCAAGACCTGACAGAGCATGTCCAAAACATAGAAGACAAGGCTGCGAAGCTCAGTCGGGCGAATGAAATACTACAAGCTAAATACCATAAAACAACGTAAGCTGATTGCCTTGCTTTGTCCCAAGTCATATACACACCATCAGCCATGAAGAGGAACTCTTGATAAGAGTTTTGAAGAGTCTCAGTAAAATTCACGGTGAAGAAGCTATTAAACGCGCTTATCAAGCGATCGTTCACAAAGAGAGTCATCCTAATGACGTTTTTGAGCCAGATTGCTGCCAAGATCACATTCCAGACCCAATTTTCTCAAAGAATACGAGTGTAAGTACCACGGATTCTTGCACGCAAGATTCTTTAGGAAGGAAACTATGCGTCAATTGCAAGGGACTCTGCGAGGAAGACATCACGAATCCAAACCGCATTGCTGAGCTATTCCTTCCGAGAGATCGACTCAACCATGTTGAGTATGACGCGAGGTTTGACTCTGAACGGTCAACGCCAACCCATGAAAAAGTATGCAAGTGAAATCGCCCCTTTGCGTTATCATCTCATATTTGTTAGAGCAATTCGATAGAAAACACTCTGGATCGAGTTCTGAATGAAAAAAAGGCAAACCAAAGTTTTCACAATGGGACCAACTACGAGCAGCCTATTTGTGGAAATCAGCAAGAGCCTCATGAGCTTTATTTTGATGGAAATTTTAACATGCTAGACAACGGGTTTCAGAACCTGTTGAACTAACTATTCCGATTTTTGTTGATTGATACTAAATTAATCCCAATCGCATCGCCCGTGTATATATACGACAAATTCAAATTGAATCAAGAGAAGCAGGGGGCGTTTATAATTCAATAATTAAATGAAATTATGTTAATGATGAGTTTATTGACATGAGCAGAAGATAGATAAGGGCTATTGTTTCTAGTTTCAGAAATATTTTTTAATATTCTATTTTTTTTCCTCTCTTATATAATGTTTTATGATATGATTTATAACTGTTTACATGGTCTATTTGTCAAATGAGCGGGTCTATACTAGTCGGCAATGATATGAGGAAAATATCAGCCGCATTTCAAGAAATAAAAGTGAAAATTCTGATCAATGTTTAAGAAATTTTGGTGCACGCAAACTACCAATTGTAACTAGGTTGCACAATTCATTTTTCTATCTTAACAGGAAATACCTCCACCTTAATAAATGTCTCAACCTGAATAGAAAATGCCTCAAAGCTAAAAAAAAAACACTTTGTTTTTGTGGGAAAGTGCAACAAAAGATGAAGCTAAATGGTAAAATCAATCAAAAAAGCAAAATATGAATAAATTAAGCCGATCAAATCTCAAAATTAAAGTAAAGAAAAAGTTGGAAAGTGGAAAATTGTAACTTTACTATCTTCACTCTATTGATAAGATATCCCCATATTCATTGACTCATCAAAAACCCATTGTCTGATTTTCAGACTTAGATTTTCGTGTTTATCGTTGGTGATATTATTAATTATCATTGAAACTTGTCCTTTTAATTTATGGTCTTCATTTATTTTTTGTTTTTTTTATTATCTTCTTGTTCACATCATTAGTCTTTAACATAGTTGTCACGTTTCCAATTGGCAAAGGAATTGAGAAAAATTCGATTTATCTTCTTTTGGAAGGGTTGCCGAAGATATCGACGTCATAGTTAAGTGGCTTTGAGCTCTTTTGGCTTGGTTGTCTGACAGGATTGCCGAAAATGTCAAGTGCGACGTTTTCCTTGGCATTGCTGCTTTTGCCAGCAACAAAGGCAGGATTTCCGAAGATATCCACCTTTTCACCGCCTGTTGGTCCGTAGCTGGCTTTCTTTCCGTAAGCTTGCTTCTGGTCTTGCTCGTACTCTGGCGCCTCATCTCTTTCGTAGGCATATTGATTTTCGTACTCTCTTTGTTTCAAGTACTCTCTCTCTCGGATCTGTTCCGCCAATTCCCGTCTCACCTGCTCTTGAGTAGGTCCACTGTATTTGTAATTGCCTTTGATGTCGAGCCCAGTGACGAACTGGTCATCATATTGTTCTTTTTCGCGTTGTTGTTGCTTGAGCATGTTTTGGAGAGCGATATGCTCTTGGAGAGAATCAGCGAAATCTCTCTGATTTTGGATTTTTTCTTGCTTGGCCAGCTCAGCCGCTTCTCTTTGATCTCTTACTGGTTCCATTCCTCTTCTTTGGGCTTTTTCATAGGCCTTCTTCATATTCGACTCTTCCAATTGAGCAGCAAGCTCTCTTGCGTAGAGTTCTTGTTTTTCTTTTCGATTTCTTTTTTCGAGCTCAAGAGCATCTGATTCTTCTGAATTTTGAGAAATGTTTCTCTGGTACTGGTACTTTGGGGCTTCACTATTGAAAAGACCTCCGTATATTCTACAGATTTCATGAATATAAGCGAAAGGTCAAAAGAATTATTTACTGTCTATCTTCATGGGCTTTTTGCGCTCTTTTCACGCCTTGCTTTTCGAGGACTTGTTGCTTGAGCTCATCTTGGTACATTCTCTGCTTCTCTTGCTTCAATTGCTTTTCTCTTTGTTTTTCAAGGTCCTGGGCAGCTTTATAGCCTGGCTTTCTGGCAGCATTGCCTTGTTCTTCGAGATCCTATTGGAATTTAATAAGGAAAAGAAAGAAAATGGATTCAATACGTGTCTAAACCAACTCATTGTCAAAGTATTGTGTTGAGGAGTTATTAGGAATTTGAAATTTTGTATTATTATTCGAACAACGTGGGTCCTATTTAGCTTCGAAAAGTCACTGGAATTATTTTCAAATGCTTCAGTTGATAGTTTTTGACACGCTGGTGAATAATTTACATGATATGACGTGATTAATTTGAATATACAGGGCGTTGATATAACTGCTGGCGTCTCAGAAATTAAGAGTCTGATGCGAATTGGTGTTCCTTTCCATTTAATGCAGTAATGAAAATGTGTCAGTTTGTGAAAACTGGCAGTGCGTGAGAAAAACGTTGAGAATTGTATATTTGTACATGAAAAACTTTCATATCTAGCTTAATAATGCGAGAAAAAGGATTGGCGACGAATTTGGAGACAAGTTCTTGAACCATGATCTTCACCGAATTGAAAACATAGGGCTTGAGGGGTTATGGGATATATTAACAAGCCAACAGTGGAACATGATGCAAAGATCGTTGAAATTCGCAAATTTTCTGTGAATGCTGATCATACCGCCGTTCGAAGCGACCATCGACGTTTATTCTTCGAAGGAGGTGCAGGAACTTTCTATCTTAGCATTTTCTTCTCATATTTCAAAGCATAGCTTGCCCTACTAACCAACTCTCTTGAAATCCTAAATCTATTGCTCAAAAAAAAAGCTCGTAATATGACGAGCACCTCGCGGCTTCGATGCAGGGACGTTTTGATTGGTTTTCATCAAAAGTTTCTAAACGTGTATTGATAGCTGATGATGAAATTTGAGCAGCCATCAAAGTAAAAATTAGAAATCTCTGATTAGACTCTCAAGCCGAGGCTCCTCTTCAACCCTCAAGAGAATTGTCTACAGCTTCTCTTATTGAGTGTGATTGATAATATGCAATTGACAGAACTCAAAGAGCGATAAAATGTCGAAAAACTCAGTACTTTTAGTTTTCTTCAACAAAAATGAAGAACATAATCAGGAAAAAACTCCTCCTATCATATGAAGGTTAAACAGGCAATACAATTTGCAGCAAGTTATTTATTAATATCGGACTAAATTATGGCAATTCTTTGGGAATAGCTTGCAGAATTTTTCTAATACTTTTGCTAAATATTTTTGTAACTTCTTTGTATCTGAAACTTCTATTCTAAATGATTTAGATTGAAAATTATCGATGCCGAGTTTTAGAACATGAAGTGCATAATTAATGTATTGAAGCTAAATATCTAATGCTATCTAAAATAAAGATGACATCTTTATTAGTTGTCACCAGAAGGTTTTGTCACAATAAGCACCCTATCAAACATCTCATCAAACTGCATGTTTGGTTTCCTTGAATCTCCTTCATTAAAACTATCATTTCTAAACGAGAAAGATTCGGTTTCTCTCGAGTAATGAGCTTCTTCATAGCCCCCTTCACTTTCCTTTTTCTCGGTACTGTTTATATTCCCTTCAGACCTTGAGCGGTACTTCAATGCAAGCGCATTTGAATTCCACTTTGGAGTGGGAGAGACCGGTTCTCTGAACAAGTCCGTTACAGACTCTTCCCGAATTTGGAGATTCTTTTTCTTAATAAGGCTCGCGGTGAGATCTCCAAGAGAGTTCAGGTCTTTCATCAGTTTTACATCAGAATACTTTGCATCTTTCTTATTGGCAGACGGTTTTAATTCGGGAGTGACTTTTTTGGGATTATAGCCAATTTTTGCGTTTGTTTTCGGTTTGAACGAGCATTCCTTGCTCTGCTCGACAAGGACATCATTTTTCAAAGCTTCTGCCTTCTCCTTCTTGTGGATTTGAAGAATTTTCTGCCTTTCATAGATTGGAAGGTTGCTTGAGTTGTAATTGATGCTATCAAGTATCTTTAGTGAGTTCTTTGAAAGCCGAGGAACGAAAAGAAGCGCGGTTGTATCCTCCGTTTCTTTCACAGCTCGCTTATTCTGTTCAGCTATTCGTGCTAGTTCATGATCGTAATTTCTACGAATGAAGCTTTTGAGGGCTTGGCGCTTTTGCTCCTCTTCTTCTTTAGTTAACGGCGGTTTTTGTGGGTGAATATCGTCGTAATCAATCTTTTTCGGTGCGTACAACGGTGCTCTTTTCTTCGTCTAAATCAAAATAATTAACAAAACACCCTACTTCATGCTCATGTACTATCGGATAGTTGCTATTTATATTAGGAGTGTGAGGATTCGCTCTTTCTTCTGCTTCTATTTCCGCTAAGCGCTTCTTTTCCAATAATTTAGCTAGCGAAAGATGATACAAAGTCATATGAAAAGTTCATATAAGAAAGTTGAATACCATGCTGATACAATCTTTGGGACGTTTCAATCGGATCGACGTATTGTATGACTTGTGAGCCGTCGTCTGGGTGTTCGTGATATGATGCTTCTTCCGCTAGCTTCTCCTTTTGACGGGTGAGAAAATCAAAATAATAATCTCAGATGTTTTTACTTGACGCAGTCTTTCCTTCTTTCTTTCAAGTAATTTTCCATACTCAAGCAATCGCTCTTCCACTTGTTTGTTGATTGGATAATTCTTTTCCTCTAATATCTGGCGCGTTCGCTGATTAATCTCTGGTGTATAAGCTAAATTCCAAAGAGAAATAGTCAATATATTTCTCAAAAAATTAGATATATTACTGAATTGCGGCTCATTTGCTGCGCTCTCAAGTTTACGATTCACCTTAGCACTCACATACTTCGTAAAGTGCTCCTCCCAACCACTTATCGGACCCTTGTAATTATATGGCCTGTTTATCAAATAAACTAAATGTTCATTCTAACTCATTACAGTTTAACGTTCGGATTCATCTTCAAAAGCTTAGCCTCTTTTATTTCTGCCTCTTCTTTACGCAATTGATTCAGTTTCTCTTCGAACAACTTCTCATTGACCCCATTGGCCCAATCAATGTTATACTTATAGAAATTTTCCTTTCTGTCGCTTTGATATCTCTGAGATTTCTATTGCCCGTGATGGTAGGTTTAATATATAATACGAATTTCAAAATACTTTTGATGGGGTTGGGTCAAACACATTCGACATTTCATGCATCAGCTGACTCATTGATAATTCTTCAGCTTTATCTTGCTTTCTCTCCATTGACTTCAGGCCCTTGCGGTAGAGCAGAAGATGCCGTGTAGAAGTCCCATCAACAGCTGTTTCCATATCATGTGTGTAGATTTCGTCATTGTAGATGAAGTCTAAGTAGTTTTTCATATTCGAATAAATCGTTAAATCCGCAAAAGATAAAAGTTATTTGAAAAAAGTCAGCGATTTATCAAAACCTGCCATAACAATCCCAAACCTACCATAATATCCCGCACATACTGATTTCAAATTTCAATTATGACCATTGACAATGTCTAATATTGCCGAGAAAAAGAACTTTTTGTTGTTTAAATTCAGCAGTATTTAGTCAAGCAATTTACGTTGAAATGAATGATATTTAATAAATCTAATGAAAGCAAGCAAGTAGACGTTCAACTCACAGTTATTTTGTCAAATAAATGCTGTGAAATCACTCAAGCACTTTAATAAAAACTAGCTGCTAATTATCTAGCTCGCCCAATCAGAAGCCTTGAACTTGGCCACCCAGCCACCAGCCTTTTCTTTCAACTAATTAGACAGGTTAATATTTATTCAGAGTTGAGATGGTTACCTTTCCTCCCCAATCAATGGCTTTCTCACCGAGATTTGAGGCAACTGACTTTAGTTTGTCAACAGCTAATTTGGAAGAACAAAAAAAGTTAAATTTAAAATAAGAAGAGCCTGGAGTTTACTGTTGTTCGAAGATTCTGTTTCATCTTCTTCTCGTCCAAACACTTGATTGCTTGAAATGGCTTTAGAGCCATAGAACTGCTTGGAATTAAATGCTACTTCGTCACTAAAGCAGTTGAGTATAAAATACCTCAATACAATTTGTAGTTTACTTCTTGGTTCCATTAAACTGATCCGAAGATATCGCCTTCGCGTTTCCGAATTTCTTTATTTTCTCTGCGGCGTCTTCCGTAGAGTTGCTATTACTACTGTAGCTTCCATATCCCGAATAGCTAGTAGTTTTCGATTCCGATGTAGTTGTGGTTCCATCGTTCATCGAGGCTCCAAAACTCGTGCCCATGCCTGTCATCGCATCTCCTTTCTTGGCAGTCTTATCATCCGATTCTTCAAGAGAGAGACTATCGAGATCAAAATTTGATATCTTTTTCGCTTGGACTCCTTTCTTTCCAGTGTGTCCTCCTTTGCTGGTGAACTCCACACTGAAATTCTTCGCTTTCGTTGAGTTTTTGTCAATGACTGGCGTTGGCGAAGAATTCTCAGGCTCGTCTGTAGTGGCTGGCTTCTTCGTATCAACTGCAGGAGTTTCGAAAAACGATTCAGGCTTCTGTTCAGGCTGTTCTTGAGGCTTGTTGTTCGATGTTCCGTTCTTTTCCTGGCTGGAGGTCGCTGCCCAGACTCCCTCAACCTAATTTATATATAATAATATTGGCTCAGGCGCACAGAAATGTAAATCTAACTTTTCTCGCAAGTTCTTGCTTATATTTCTGTGCATTCACAGACTTGTAATCGTAAGGCTTTCCCAGGCCATATCGCTTAAAATGATCAATACAGTTCTTGTTGCCACCCACTTCAAGAACTAATATTTCTTTCATTGTCCAGGCATCCAGCGTAAGAGATCTAGATTTAGTTTATTATCAACCCATTGGCATACTAGTACTTACTTTACGAATGAGATCTGAGGTCCTAATTCTCTGTGCTTGCCAGAACAATCTAAGCATAGAAAAATGCCTAACATATCGATAAGCAACCAGCTTTCTCATGGTGTGTTTACCGAATGAAGCTGAGGACCACTTAGGATTCTTCTTCGCACAATCGAAGCAGGACTGGAGTGAGAAGACGTGATAAGCCAAAGATATAAACAATGAGATACGGTATTTTCTGGAATTTGCTTCAAGCGGTCTAAGATCTCGTCTCTTTCAGAGTCGTCGAGGTATTTCTAAAATTAATGAGTCATTTTTATAAGCGTGTGCTAAGGAACGAAGCTCACCTTTTGCATAGATGATGATTTGTTTGTACTTTGATATTGAGAACCGAAAGTGTTTTAGAAGATAATTCCTTAGATTTAATTCATAAACGATTAATTCTGAGGCGTTTTAAATTTCCGAAATAACACGTAATATCTGTGTTTCGATATCAGAAAGAAGGCTAGCTTGACGTTATCGTTATTATTTGGATTATTCTTCTCCATTACTTACAATGTATTTCATTAGCAATTGCCTGCAGTTCTTTTTTATTTCCAATGCCCAGCCGACTGCCTGGAATATCTGACTTCTCCAAATGAAAATTACTAGTATTCACAAGAATCTATTGAATCTGATACAAATTGACTAATTCAATACAGTTATGAGCACGTTAGTGAGTTACTCAATCACCTATCACCTTTTGGCACTATTCCTACTGTATTTTGAGTAAGTTGTGCTACATTAGATTCATTTTAAAAGAAGAGTAGTCTTCTGAGTCACACACCGATAATGACTCAAGTTTTATTTGAGTCGCCGAATCGCAACTATTTTTCGGAAGAGGACCTGGCAATGTGTAGATCTATCGAGGGAACTAACCGTTCTAGAATCGAAAATTTTAAGTAATTCTTTTGGAGGAATTGTTCTCAGCGAGTGTCGGAACAAGTGTCATTACTCACTGGATTTTATTTCACGTAAATAATAAACATAAGGAAATGCTTTTATATTATACTCCAACCGATCTGTGTGTGGCTTTGGGATGAATTACAATATTCTCCAGATAAGCTTACATTATGTCAAAGAGGCAGGCCCCTTTACTCAAGAAAGAACGATTAGCAGGCGCAAAAACACGAGCGGTGCTGTTTGTTATTTCTCAAAAAATATTCCGAAAATCAGCTGTTTAACTTACACAGAAAACATGAATTGAAGACATTTACAACAAAGATACTACTTTGTATTAATTTTTCAACATACGGAATATCTGGTTTCAGTGGGCCTTCGCGAAAGTCGGCATTTAAAACAAAAGATCGCCAAAAAAAAAGCTGTCGTTTGAACTCACACTTGCTTTGTCTCAGCAAGAGGTGATGTAAGGACAAGCGGCCTTATCACCTTCGTCGTTGATGCCATCTTAACAGGTGGCATTGATTCCTCTAACAGCTTCTCCTTCAAATTCTCTTGATTTTCGTCTTTTTTCTCTGCAGAGATCGTGGAAGGAGATTTCTGATTCTCTTCAACGACTCTGGGAGGATTCCCTACTTTAATTTTTTTAAATGGTCCTGATCTCAATTCGTCAGCGTTTCCTTTATCTTTGTGAAGCTGGAAACTCCTTGAAGCTTTAAAAGTTGGTGTGACTGAAAGAGGCACCTTCTCGGGTTCAGCTGATACCACTTTCTCGGTTTCAGTCGATCCCGCTTTATTAGTTTCCGTTGATTCTGCTGCCTTATCAGCTTCTGTTGTTACTGCTTTATTGGTTTCCGTCGGTACCACGACCTTATTATTAACTGCAGTGTTTTCTACTACAGCGTGGTGTATTTTCTCTTTGATTGTTTCCATCTTTTCCTTTTCGTTTTCGGCTAATGAGGTCTGCTTCGCAGGCTGCTTAGCCTCAGCACCTTGAATTGTCTGCACAGGAACTTTCTGGCTTTTATTTCGTAGTTGGGACTGTGCTTTTCCTTGCTCGATCTGTGATTTTTCGATTAATTTTTGGGTGTTTTTAGCTTCAGTTAGACTCGATTTTGATGATTCAGGAGTTAATTGCTTCTTATCTAAAGTCGATGATTCTTTGGATTTTAAGGGTGGTGGATGTGAAGAAGTGGTCTTCTGTGTTTTCAGAGGTTCTGGAAGCTGTGTGAGTTTAGGCTCGGAGCTACTCGCTTTCATATCTACCGAGCTAGTGAACGTAGGTGCCGTGGTCTGTCCCAAAGGATTATTCAATCCGATTTTATTTAAGGCGAGATTCATCGCATTTTGCTTGCTTTGTTGAGCTCCTAAAAGAAGTTGGTCCATCAGCAGCTGACTTTGACTCGGTTGCGTTATCTGTGGAGAAGCAAGCATTCCTGCTAGATTTTGTTGGTTTAACAAACTCTGCAAACCAGACCCTCCTTGTGCGCCGAATTGAGCAGCACTTAATTGGTTGCCAAGCTGGCTACCGAATTGCGAACCTAACTCTGTGGAAGAGATTAGTATCTGGTAAAATTTGGATATTTTACGTGAAGTCGCTAGAGCTTTAAGCATGTCAGCTTGACTGCCTACTTGCCCTACTTGTCCCATCTGTCCCATCTGCAGAGCACTAATAGTCTGCATCTGAAGTAGGTCTCTGTCTAACATCGCATTTCCAAGGCCTCCAAGTCCAAGAGCATTCTGGCCGAGTTGGTAGTTCAAATTGCCAGCTCCTTGTGATAATAGCGATTTTGAGAGAGCAAGCTGCTGTTGCTGTTGCTGCTGCAGTAAAGCTGAATTCTGGAGTAACAATTGCTGATTTTGAAGGTTGCTGTTACCCATACCAAGGCTGGAGCCATTTGCTTGCTGAATCAGATTCAGTAGTGAACTTTGGTTCTTGTCACATTTTCTAATATTGATGAAGGACTTGTCGAGCTTTTCTTTCATTTGGGTCTTTAAAAACGAAAGTTTGAATACAGGGTGCTTGAAGGTTATTAGCTGCGAATTCAACTGATGCATATTGAGAATGATGCTATTCTTTCGAGCAATTGCAGGCGCAAATGTTGGTTGGATGCTCACGGCCTTATCATAAAAATCGACTGCATCAGTTATCTGTCCACTGAGCTCGCACAAATACCCCAAGTTGTAATAATTCTCTGGGATACCATGATGGAGTTTAAGGGCCTGATTGAAGTATTCTAAAGCGGATTTATACTAGTGATGTCATAAAATTAATAAGAAAACTCAAAATTCAAGAATTACTTGTCCGAGTTCAGCGTGCAAAATTCCAAACGAGCTCCAATAAAAGGAATATTGCGGTTTTTTATGAAGACAGATCTGGAGTTGCTCATAGGCTTTATTGTAGTTTTTTAACGCGAGATTGCACCTTGCGATCATGTAATTTAGTTCCCCGTCCACATCAGTCTCTTGTAAACTTTCTTTATGCAGATAGAGTAGTGCTTCTGCCTATTTTAGTAGTTTCAAAGTATTTTAACATTAGCACAGGAAGGAAATGCTCACTGGGTTGTCCATTTGGAAAAAAAGCCATCCGAGAAATTGATTGGTAAAAGGATTGCCTTCGTCCAAGGAAAGGGCATGATTATACATTTTTAACGCTTCCATAAACTAATTTTGCTGAGTTAACATACACTAACAAGGGCAGTTTACGTTGTTTTTTTCTTCAAAGCATCTGCCGATAATGCATAATATCTCCACGGACCTATTAGTAGGAAACTTCCCAATCAAAAGCGCATTACTTAAGAGCTAAGAGTGTTCCAGATAAATAACTATAATTCGGTGTTGTTTACCTGAATAGCATCATCATATTCAGTCTTCGCCTTCAAAATCAATCCAAGATGATATGAAAGCTCTCCTTTGAGTGCTTCGCTTGTACATACTGCCATTCCATTTTTATAAGCCAGTTCTGCATTTTGGTAATCTTCGATCTAATAGCATTAGTTAACTACTGACTGAGTTCCTCTTGAAGGCTTTTACCTTCTCATATAGCAGTCCGATTCCATACCAAAGCTGTTCATCTCTCTAATAAAAATCCATAATTAGTAAATATTACTGTTACTAAAGTAATCATACTGTTCCGCCTTCAGACAGGTTCATCGCCTGCTGGTAAGCTTTAAGAGCACTGAAATTATCGTTCAGCATTGAGAAACAGTGCCCTAAGGATGTCCAGGCGCTCGCTGCATTCGGATTGATCTCGATGATTTTGTTATAATAAGCGATAGCCTATCGTTCAAAAATTTCGTTCTCGATTAATTCGTAGCATCAAATTAACTTGACTATAATCACCTCTGGCTGCACTTTGATCAGCGAGCTCAGAAAGTACTACCAATTGGTTTTTAGAGTCGTCGCGGCTCAAATCTTTATCATCCTTCAGAACTCTAGCGCATACATGAAACCTCTCGGCAAAATGAAGTGTTTACCTTTCAGGATTGCCGTTCAAAAATCCCATGATTCCAAGCTGATTTTTCTCTTGTCCTTGCAAGATCCTTTGATTTTGCTCGGCGATTTGACTCAGCATGCTTTGGTATTTTATGTCCGAGAGCGGATCTAGGCACAATTAAGAAAATCGCTATTATAGCAAGGTACCTCGGAAAGAAGAAATTGCTGGATTTGCATCCGGAAAAATTCTTGAATGCAGCATTTTTGAAGCCAAATTCGGCATCATTTGCTGCTGGTGGTGTTGCTGCTGTAAAATAAGTCTGGCGTATTCCGATTGAGGCAAAAATCCAGAATGGTTCATACTTAGAGCGTTCGTTGTTATTTTTTTGTTCAAGATTGTATTTCTATTCTTGAAATTTACTTTAATAGGATCTAATTAAGTTTATGGTTGCAAGATGACTTAGCATAAACGAATTCTATCAAACTTTGAGAAATTTTTTACTGATTTCGTTTGAGTATTGATCATAAATCCATCTGGAAGCTTTTTTTTGAAACCTTCTGGAGGGAATAAGTTTAATCGAGTTAACTCTCAGCCCGTAAAATGTTGTTTTCCACTAAATACCATTTAATTCGAAGAGAATAAACCCTTTAAAAAGGTCTCATTTTGTCACTCGGCAGACCAAAGTACTTTCAACACTGCAGTCGTCTCACCAACTCAGTATTTTTCTCGCATTGAGCCGCAAGAAGCGATCAGGTAGTAACCTATTTGATTTTGCTAAAATAGCAATCATTTGGTATTTGAATATTTTTACTTGCCAACGGTATAATGAAGGCTAAAACACAGCATTTGCAACATTTAGCGATGGTTTTAGGCGATGGGCGGCATGTTTGCAGAATGTGTTGGGTATTAGCAACTCCCATTAATTGAACAGTATTCGGAAAAGTACTTTGATTAATTTACAGATGCTTTGAATGCGGTTCGCGTATGAACAGTATTTACTGCATTAGAACTATAGAGTCTCACAAAGAACAAATTTTTGAATTTTCCAGATTGAAAGGGATTTTGGAAGCGCCTTGAGTTTCCAAAAAAAATTTCAAAAAATTCGAAAAATCGTGGAATATTTGCATCGGAACATAAAAAAGTTCGAAGAAGCTTGAATAATTTTAGTTACTCTTAATAGCAAGTGCATCCTAAGGAATCGATAAATGCAATTTAAATGGCTTTTTGACATTTGTCACCCAAAAGTCGTTGTATCTAATTCCTCTGTCGCGTTGGAAAAAAGTTAGTCGTTAGATAAAACTTCAGGCTTAGAAAATTGCGTGAATATGAATCAGAGAGTAAAATAAGCATAATTCTTCTTAGGGTCGAAGATGGGCTGAACGAGCGGTAACCCCGCTAGAAGCACCTCCGACAGTATTCTAAAGAATCTAAAAGAATCTAAAGATTCTTCTTAAGAGGATTTCAGACTCCGATCGCAATATCGGGTTGCCATCTCTTTTACATTGTGCTTTTGAGTTTTTTTTGAGAGATCAGAATAATTCAGGTAAATAATTCGATGTCTATGAAAATTTTATGAATTCTGGAGAGTGTTTTCGTTGCCTAGGAGTTTCGAGTGTCTTGAAAATACGATGATATGGAATCTTGGAACACGTAACATCTCGTAGCCAGAAATTAATTTTGGCAGCAAAGGTCCCAATGTTTTTATTTAAAAAAAAAAAACCGTAGGAAAGAAAACATCATTGACGTCACCAGAAAACATGACCACTTAGTCGATTCCCAAAATGGTCAATCAGAGTAGTTCAACCATTTGAAGCTATCAAAATTGGAGTCTTTAACTAAAAAATTCCCCGCTACAGAGGATTCCCCTTTAAACGGAATTAATGGACTTTATGCTTATGAGAGAGCATATAAACTTTTGCTCAAGAGGCATAACTTAGCAGTTACAAGATTTATAAGAGAAATTAATAAAGAAATGCATTTCAGAATTTAGCGGGAGTTTTCAAACTAAGCTGCCAAATTTTGTATGAGTATCGCTCTTAGATCGTTGAGTTCGTTTGAGAACGCAGCACTCAAAATCGCGTTTGATATTTTAAGTGTGAATTGAAAATATTTTCGGCACAAGAATTAAAGACTTCTAAAGTCTCATTGTTGAGTCACACTGAGACACCAATTCTAGAAATTCGTCAGGGGTATCCAAATTTAAGATCCGATGGAATCTGTAATATGACCCAGAATTCCTACCTGTTAATCCTAGTAGCCGCTGACAACTATTTAATCAAACCTAGTAACGTGAGAATAGTGGGAATAATTTTAACTCTCCCTTTTGGATTTTTTGCTTCTAACTCTTCTTCGAGCATTCGTGAACAATCTAGGTGACTGCCACATCGCTTTTTCCTTTCCTCACAACAAATCGTCGGCATCGGTGGTCCTCTCTCTCTTTTTCACACAGAAAATTCGTCTCTAAAATCCTTTTCCGTAAAATTTAATTTTGAAAGCGTACACACGTGAAAGGTACGGAATCAAAACACGATTATGTCTGTTAAACAAATCTTTTTCACTTTTTATAATAGCGTCACGATATTTATAGATTAGTGACAAATAGCTCAAACATCCTTAGGAGTTTCTAAATTCCTATTATAACTTGAGATAAGCTTCTTTTTTTAGTTGTTTCAAAAGTTTGTTGCTTATAACATCTCAAACGTGTCTTCGGACACCTGTCACAAAGGTATCTGGTCGAAGGCCAAAGCTTAATTGTGAACCTCCCTAGATCAGTCGAGTAAGATCAATTCAAATGTTTCCCGCTATAATTGTTCCGGTACTACTCATTTTTTCAAATCAGAAGACGAGTGGGAGGATTTAAGAGGTGGCTAATGCTCGAACAATAGCTATTAGGTTGTTATGAAGTAGAATTTAATTCAAGAGACGTAAAGTAAGCGTGTGATAAAGCAAAATGACTCTACTTTCTTTCGATTACAGCTTTCAAGACGAAGCAACAACAAAACTCGTGAATTCAAGCATAGAAATCAACTTCCTATAAGATAAAAAAAAAAATGGCTTTTCTCTCCTTATGAGTACTCTTTCCTGAGAGAAAAGTTAGGTAACAATTAAAGTAGAGTTTATTTCTTCTTGGATCCCTTGGATTTCTTCGCTGGCTTCTCGTCTTCATCATCATCCTCATCGTCGTCATCATCATCGCTGCCCTTTTTTCCTTTCTTTCCCTTTTTGCTCTTTCTCTTCTTCTTTTCAATCTCGCCGTACTTAGCAATATAAGCTTTCAACTCCTTTTCATACTTTTCTTTGGCTTCTTCGTTCTTCTTCTCGTATTTGTGCTTGGTGGCTGAGTCAACAGCGTTCCACTTCTCAGAAATGATCTTAGTAAGCTCAGTCATTTTCAAGTCTGGGTTTTCCTTTTTGGTTTGTTCATAAATGTCACCTTTATAAAGGAAAAACGCCGTCAATGGCTTCTTTGGTGGTGCTGGCTTGTCTGAATCGCCTCCCTTTTTTCCCATTTTTGTTGATTCTGTGAGATAGATAATTGAATATGATTATAAACCAAAGCTGATTCGAATTTATACCCGCGTATTGACGCCATATTTTCAATTTGATTTCCAAGATACACTGGAATGATATATGATTGGTCCATTTAATTTATTTCGGATTTCAAAAACTTCTAAGTAAGTAAATACAGTCAAGAGAAACACCTTCGCTTCGTGTTTTAAAAACACATTTTCTGAAAAGAATCTCTCATAATTAAATGCAAGGAGCTGAGAGCTCTTTTGTCTCGAAGCAAGAGAGTAGATAAAAACTAAGTTGTCGAGTACAATAACCTTAAATTAAGCAAAATTATGATATATTAGAAGGCCTTTTGGGGGATAGAATTAGGCTAGAAGGATATCATTTATAAATACTATGGGAAAGGACTATTACTTTAAATTTTTTGGAGTTGGACGCAGAGGACACTCATTTCTAGTATTAAATCCGTTGGCACGAACAAAATAATTAATGGATCAAGACGTTAGTCAATTTTTTGAAGATATTGGATGGTTTCTACAAGATTCAAACCAAAATTCTGATTTTTTAAAATCATTATATGAAAGTTCCAATCAATAATGCTCTCTTTGACACTCTGGAGGAACTAATATAAATATACTACCTGACTGTTACCCGAAAACAAAAAAAAGATAAAATAATGGGAGGTATTTTGTTTTTAGATGAAATGAGTACCTAACTACGATTAACAAGAGCTGGCATTAGGAAAGTATTAGTGAAAATTTAGAGGGCTTAAACGAGGGATTATAGGCAATTTACAGGAACATGAACCTAATCATTTTTTAGTACTAAACAAGGACTTCTGGTAGTGGTGCCCAGGGGGTCGGTCATTGTTTTCCTGAAGATGATCTGAATTCGCTCTGTGAAGGGGTTGTAGTCTGGAAAGGGCTTCTTTGCTGAACAAATCTTTCAAAAGGAGTGGACTTTGGTTGCTTGAAAAATGATCTGATGAAGATTTTGTGATCTCGGTATTAAGATAGTAATCTTTCTTCAATTTTATATCAGATGTCGAATTCCCTCCCAAATTTGACTCTTGCATCCATCTTGATGCTTTGCCTTGCTCTGAGAGGCGAGAGCTTGGCGAAAAAGTGTTCCCATGCACCTTTTTCCTATAAAAATCGTCTACTCCTTCTGCCGGGAGTGTTCGAAGTATTTGAGCACTGTTAAGGTCTTCCAACTTAACTCTAAAGTCATTTCCATTCAATGATGTCTTAGAAATCCTTAATCCTTCTTCTCCTTCAGCCTCTTCTGTGCCTCCAAATCGGTTGTTGGGATCTGCTAGGTCACGTTTATTACCGGATGTTGGGACAATAGTCATGAATTTTAAATTTGCAGATCTAGTTGGTGATCCTCTGATGATTGGTGAAGAATTCCTGTGCATTTCTGTTGGATTGTAAACGATAGTATGGTTCACTTTAGAAAATCTGGGTTTCGCATCGCTATCGGTGCTTAATATCTTTTTCGGTGTTCTAGGACTACTTTCCAGATCATATTTGAGCTTTGGAGCGAGCTGTTTATGGTTTAATTGCTGAAGATTTGCCCTGTCAATGTGATAGTTGATATTCACGTCCAAGTCGGACTTCTCTTCTTCCGTCCCTGTATTAAACAGCTCTATTCGCAGCGGCGAGTCTATCATATCAAGCTTTGGCCCTTTAAGCAAGCTCTGTCGCGCCGAGGATGATACACTTGAAATAATACTCCCTCTCTCAGGTGTCGAGACGCCTGTAAGTCCCTAGTAATTTTTAAATAAAAACTCAGAAAACTTCATAATATCACCTTGCTTTCGAACAATTTTCTAAGTCTCTGCTCGTTTTCAGAATTTCTCAACCCTCCTCCTTGAGTCGTCATTTTCGTTTGATCCGGGAGCACTTCAAGGTCGAGGAACAATGTATCAATGTACTTCGGATTTTGGGTTTGGATATTCGAATAAAAGGAAAAATTATCGAATCTTGGGATTGGTTGTTGTGATTTCTTTGGTGAAAGTTGTTTTTTTAACTCGGCGCTGAGGTCACAGTTGCTTGTTCTAACCTTAAGGAAGTCTTCATGGAAGTTAAGGTTGTAGGGATCCGGTTTCACGGGCACTTGCACTTTCTTGAGGATAATTTCACCATAATTTAGCTCTCGCATCCAAGGATGATTGATAATTTCGCTCATTCCATCCTTTGCACCGAGTCTTTTCTTTGGGTCTTTAACTAGTAGCGCAGAAAGGAAGTCTTTGCATTTGGAAGAGAGATGACCAGGCAAATAGACCTCTCGAGTCACAATCTTATGGAAGAGATCTGTGTTTGTCGTCCGAATAAACGGCGGAGACCCAACGACCAACTCGTAGACCAGCACTCCGAGAGCGTAATAGTCAACCATAAAATTATAGCCTTTCTTTGTAATAACTTCCGGAGCCATATACCTATGCCATTCAATATTCAATTAACTACTTCTCGAGAAAAAAAATTACTCAGGGCTTCCGCAGAAAGAGTAATTTAATTCATTCTTTGAGGTCACCTCTTTGCAAAGGCCAAAGTCTGCTAGATGCAAATGCCCGTCAATATCAACTAAGATATTCTCAGGCTAATAGAAGGGGAAAAAAAGGAGGGTAAAACCAGGCTGCAGAATTTTTTTTTACTTTCAAATCTCGATAAATGATATCGTTTTTGTGGAGATAGCTCAGTCCTAAAATAATTTCTGCAGCGTACACCTTCGCTTGTTGCTCAGAAAACATCCTCCTCTTCTGAATATGATAGAAAAGCTCGCCGCCAGGGAGGAAATCCATCACAAGAAAAAGATTCTCGTCCTGAATTATAAAAGTTTATACGGACCGCAAGCATGAATAGCCTACTGTTTGGAAAGCAAAGTGTAATTTGACGATATAAGGATGCTCCATCGCCGTCATAAAGTCCTTTTCTCTGAAAATAGATTCCATTTTCCCCCTTTTTATCATCTCAGGCTTCGATATAACCTTTATTGCGTAAAATTGACCATTGTCCTTTCTCCTGGCTATGAGGTAACCGTCAACATCAAAGAGCTAATCAAGGAACTTACCCATATAAACTTTGGAAAATCCCCCTTCTCCTATGAGCTTGAGAATGATAAAATAATCAATGCTTATCTTTTGGTCCTTCACTTCATACTTTTCATCAGCAAAAAACGGAACTAGTGTTGTCCTGTCCTTCAGAATCGACACCGGACGATCGAGATTGCTTAGTAAATAATCGATTGCGTATAATTTTTCTTTTGTTTTGAGACAAATCATGCTAGAAGTGTCTCTCGGAAGACCACGTTCTTCTAAGCTCTTGTTTACTTTTCGTAGAGTCTCACTCATCAACCAGCCGATAGTTAGATCTTCTTCATTTTCCATAACGATAATTTCCACATGAGTATTTGAGTCGTATTCAACGAATATCGCTTTGTAGTTCAGAGAAACAGTTTTTGGGAGTTTCTCGAGCGTCCCGTGACTGGAGACTGACACAATAAATAATTTACAAAAAGAAGAGACGATTTGGTGGTTACTGATGCGTTGCCGAATTGATTCGGCTTTTGAGGCGTTCATTTCTCTGACCATTTTTATGGGATCTCCTTGGTATCTCATAATGAATTTTGTGTCATCGTCATCTCTGTCATCAGAATCGGAAAAGCCCTGTCCCATGTTCTTTTTTTTAAAATGAAAAAGCCCTCCTTTGTTTTATTTAATAGTTTAATTTGGTTTCAAATGACTTCCTGTGAATTGGCTTTTAATTTAAGAGAAGCCCCTTTTTGATGATCTCAGTTTTGATGAATTGATCACGCAAAAACGGATCGCAGGAAGGAGATGAGGATTTTCTCAAAGAATTGCTCTCCAAAATAACGTAAGAACAACGGACTATTGTTGGAGTAGTGTTGCTTTCCAAGAAGGCCATTGGTGAATTAAAAATATATATATTAAACATGCCTTGTCTAAGGATGCTTCTGTGGCTTTGCTTTCGGTTTCAGAGAACCAATCGGCACCACCAATCTGATGACTCAAAAAAAAAAAACACTGCGTTTTGAGGAACTTTCTTGCTGAGGTTCTTCATTTTACTTTGTCCTAGTCTGGTTATGTGTTTAAATTCACTTTATGAGTGACTCGAGTTCGTATGTTGGGTACAAATAGTGAATTCTTTACAGATATCTTTCAAAGTATTGAGGAATTCTCGTGAAAAGAAGTTTAGGTGTAGAAATGAGGTAAGGAAGTAATACTTTTTCGTGAAACTAGGTGAGTCGTTCTCGTTAATGGCATTATAGTGATTTACAGTTTTTTGTGTTTTTGTTGGGAATACTGAGCAATTGATCGCGGTAATTATTCACATTAAATTAAAGAAGACGTGAAACTTAAATGCAATCAAAAAGTTATTTTTTCTACGAGAATCAGTTTTGAGAATATAAAGTTTCTATAGATTCCTCGTTCTAAAGTCTTGAATAAGACGGACACCTAACTTCTAGCGATGTATATCATCATCTGGATTCGTTAGCTTTTTTTTTCTCTCTCTCTGCCAGAGATATTTTCGAAAAGAAAATGCGTTTTTGTTAATGATTTTTTGCCTGTTAGTGATGCAGATCGAGCGTGAAGGGATCAATCCCTGTTTTTCTTGTTAACTGATAACTACTACTAGAAAAGACTAAGTGCCACTGTTTGCTTGCCTTTGTACATGATGAATGAAAGGTTTAGAAATCAAATCATGTTCCTATACAGAGAGTTATTTTCGAATTTGAATTTCTATTATCATTATTTCCAACAAGAGACAACAAAGCCAAGTATATCAATTAGTTTTTTGCTGAATTTGTGTACCAATCAGACAGGAAAAGGAATCAAAATTCATGAATCAATACCAGATATCTAATTCTTTTGGCCAGTTTACATTCTTAGGTAATACTGCTTCCCCCTTTTCACTGACAGTATTACTAACTAAAACAAGTCTTTTAAGGTTAGTCCAAGTGTTATTCTTGCTTAATGCCACAGCTCCTATATCATCAATAACGTTGGAGTTTAAAATAAGTTCCTCTAAGTGAGTCCAGGTTGTATTCTTTCCCAATTCCGCAGCTCCTTTAGCATTGATAGAGTTATTTCACAATTCAAGCCTCTGCAGGTGAGTCAAGTTTTATTCTTGTACAACTCTGCAACTCCTTCATCAGTAATTGAGCTGCTGTTTAACTCAATTATTTGCAAATCAGTCCACGATGTATTTTTCCCCAATTCTCTGGCTCCTTCATCACCAATAGAGTTATAATTCAATCCAAGTTCTTGTAGGCTTACCCAGGATTGATTTTGACCCAATGATGAAGCTCCTTCAGCGCCATTGAGTTCATTCTTAATTCCAGTTTTTGCAGATTGATCCAGACTTTGTTTCTACCTAAGCTCACAGCCCCTTTTCGCTAATCGAGTTATTATATAAATCTAGTGTTTGTAGGGTGGTCCAGGTTGCATTTTTACTCAATTCTACCGCTCCTTCATCATTTCGAGAGCAGTTGTATAAGTTTAGTGTCCGTAGGTTATTCCATGTTGTATTCCTACTTAACGCTGCAGCTCCTTCACTCCCGATCTTATTATCTGCTAAATTGAGCATTTGTAGGTCAGCCCAACTCATGTTCACTGCTCAACCCTATAACTTCTTTCGCAGCAATGTTGTTCCCTTCTAATCCAAGTGCTTGGAGGTTGATCCATGATTTATTCTGACCCAATGCTGCAGCGCCTTCATCTCCAATAGAGTTGGCTCCTAAATCTACTGTTCGCAGATCGATCCAGGAGGCGTTTTTACTCAATTCTGTAGCTCCTTCATCACCAATCGTGTTAGAATATAAGATAAGTGTCTATAGGTTCGTCCAAGCAGTATTCTTACTCAATTGTTTAATCCCTTCACAACCGAGAGAGTTACTTGTGATATCAAGTGTTTCGAGTTTGGTCCAAGTCGTATTCTTTCCCAATTCCGCAGCTCCTTTATCTCCGATTGAAGAATAGGACAATACTAGTGTTCATAAGTTGACCCAGCTTGTATTTTTACTCAGTTCTTTCGCACTTGCAGCCTCTAATCAGCTATTTGCTAACTTGAGGACTTGTAGGTTTACCCAGCTTACATTCTTTCTCAGCTCTCTCGCGCCTTCAACACGAATAAGGTTACCAGTTAAATCGAGTGTTTGTAAGTTGGCCCAGGTTGTATTTTTACCCAATTCTCTAGCTCCTTCTGCACCGACCGAGTTGTTTGCTAAATTGAGAGCTTGCAAATTGAACCAGGAATTATTCTCGCTCAAAAATGCTGTCCCTTTGCGATCAATCGAATTGTATTCTAAATTGAGTTCTTGCAGATTCACCCAGGATATATTCTTACTCAATTGTTTAGCTCCTTCAGCACCAAGAGAATTGCATCCCAAATCAAATGTGTGTAGATTGATCCATGATTTGATTTATTTTTACCTAATTCTGCAGCCCCTTTGGCACCGATCGCATTATTCCTCAAATTAAGCGACTGCAGATTGATCCAAGTTGTGTTCAGACTCAGCTCTAGAGCTCCTTGAGCTTGAAGCGAGTTGCTTTCTAAATTTAGTGTTTGGAGATGACTCCATGTTTCATTCTTCCTCAAAACTCCAACCCCTTTGCTATGAATAAAATTATTTCACAGGTTTAGTAGTGTTTGAAGATGGGTCCAAGTTTTATTATTTCCAATGGCAGCAGTGCCCTCATCTCCAAGCTTATTGCCATTTAAATTAAGGGTTTTAAGTTTATTCCAGGCTTTATTGTCACTTATAGTTTGGCAACTATCTACTCCGAGGCAGTTATCTGAGAGATCTATTTCTTCTAGGTGGATCCATGAAGTATTACCTCCAATTTTTAACCCTCCTTCGTCAGTTAATCCATTCTTTGATAAATCGAGTCTCTTAAGAGAGGTCCATGTAGAATTGCTTCCTATGATAGCTGAATGAATATCATTGCATCCATTGATTGCGACTGCTAACTCTACGACACTCTCTGGTAAAGAATATTTCAGACTATGCAGTAAAACGTGGTCAAACCGTGCCTTGGGAAGAGCGAAAACTTACAATTTCTTTGAAACAATGTCTTCAATAACTTTGCAAACATCTTTTGCTTCCATGATTAATAGGTTACCTTCTAACAATAGGAATGTTAGATCCTTCCAAGTTTTGTTGTGGCAGATGTTTTCTAAGAAGTTTTTTTGTATATCAAGAGAAAGTTCGAACATTTCGTAACACGTGCTATTGTCATTCGCAGCACTTGCATGAACTTCCCAAAACAAGTTTAGTTCTCGTTCAATATTCGCATCATTCATAATCTTTTCTTTGTATTGTCTGAATTTGGCCAGTATTGTTGAATAATGAGCAGCTTCATTGCTTATTGCAGAATTTTCAGTTCGCATTTTGATTTTCGGAAAAATAAAATATGATAATAAATAATTGAGATAAATCTGATTAAATAGTCTACTCACGCGTTTGATAACTTTCAATAAGGTATCAGAAAATATTTATTGGAAAAGGATCTCATTTCTTAACAATTTTTCTTTAATGCCAATCAAATAACCATCTTCTATTTTTACGGTGTTAGATAGTATGGAGTTTTCCAAAGATAAGTAGGCTTGCTTTATGACTTTTATTTGATAAACTAATAATATCTTCATCCCAATTCTAATTTCATTAGGATTCCTTTTATGTAGTGTAAAAAAAAAAACAAAAAAAAAAAAGCAATATTCTCTTAATCCCTTTATCTTCCACAGAACCAAATATTTCATGGAGTTCCCAGGGTAGATACTAACATAAATCAAGGTCTTTAGTTAATACAAGTCGGTTTGAATGAAAGGTTTTCTGCTAATTTCTCATAATTAACTATAACAAGTGAGTTTTTGAAGAATTCCAATTCCATTTGCAACAGTTCCTTCTCAATCCTTCAACTCTTTCACATATTGTTCCAAGCCAACTAAAGGAATAGTTTAGAGAGAAGGCTAAAATTATAATCATACTCAATTCGATAGCTCATTCATTAGCAATTCGGTTCTAAATTAAGAAAACGCAATTCGGACTAAATATTAAATTTTTCCTTTCTGTCAAGTGCTTTTCGTACCTAACTGATTGCCTACCACTCCAAAAGGGTAATTTTCCTATTGTCACACCACTATATATCCTCCTACTCTGTTATATATCGTTGCTCTAAAGAGACTTGATCAGCATTACTTCTAATCTTTTTAACAAATACATCTATCAAGATATTACGTGATAAATGAAGTCTCCTGAAATTTGCCCAAAACGTATTGCTCTCTATGATTGCTAATGCTCCAGTTTTAATTTATGATATTCCAGCAGAAAAATCGATTGCATTGTTTAATTTTTTATTGAAGATTTTTATCCATTCTGAAACATGGTAGAAGCAATCAAAACACAAGAGCTGCCTGCTCTTTTTCAAAATTTCACATCCATCATTGGAATATCTCGTTCTGAGAGGAGTTTACTAGCTGTTGCGAGACATAAGCAATCAGCCAAAGATTATTTGATCCATTATTTTCGTGTACAGCCTAACTTGTTTCAGAACACCGTTCTCCATTTGCAAAATTGCATGAAAATTACGCATCCAAATGTCCAGAGAATCGTAGACATATTTACAGACAACAATACTTCAGATATATGCATTCTTTATGATACAGTTTATACTCTTCTAGAGCGTGTTAAATACCATCGAGTCCTCTCTGATAAGAAAGTACTCACCTTACTAAACCAAATACTGCTTGGACTGCTCGCTCAGAAAGAGTTTCTTGGTACAGAGAACAATTTTCTTGACGAATGGAATATTTTTCAATGTAATGGAAACTTTACTATTGGCGCTTCCTTGCCTGAGCAGGTAGCAAAATTACTGGTTCCTCTTGAAGAGTCTATTGATCAAATCGCTTGTCAGTTGAGCAGTTCTGTATCGATAAAATGTCATATACAGGTTAATGATGATTCCGTGGACGTTCATGATGCATATAGACTTGGAGCACTAGCACTTGAAGCGATTGGACAAAGTCAGTCCTTTTATGACAAGTTAACCGTACACAATACTAATTTTCAAATTCAAAAAGAAAAATACGAGTATATTCTTGAGGAAACACTCAGACAGTGTGCCACTGCTGGCTATAGCCAGCAATCAATTTCAATCATTAAGCAACTGCTCAGCTGCTCGCAAGGGTTTTCTCTTGAGAAACTAAAATCTTCGTTAGAAAATATCACGAAAGCTCGAGTTCCGGTTGCTTTGATCCCTTTTCGCACATTTACTAATGGAGAGATACTTAATCCCGATCAATTTCCTGAAGGACATTATGGTATTTTGGCACTTGTTCAGAGAAGTCATGCTCATTTTTAGATGCTGTCAATGCGATTACGCTTACCGGGGATGACAAGTGGCTCGTCAGTGGATCAAATGACTGCAGCATCAAAGTCTTTGATTTTCAACAGAGAAAACTGATTCACTCGATGCAGAACGCGCATAAAGGTGTTATTCGCTCATTGCTATCAAACAATTATCCTATAACCCTTCCTCTAGACTCGATATATGCAACTACCATATCTCATGACGGTTCACTAATTGCTTCAAGTGCGAGAGACCACAGCCTCAAAGTTTTCACAACAAAGGATATGAAGATGATCATCCATAAGGAGGAATACACAAGAGGTATTTTCACAGCATTTCGACCTGGAGACTCATTGCTAACAATCAGATCATATAAACTCTTTGATATTTACAAAGAATAACCGTTATCTGGTCTCGACTTCAAGTGAGGACCCAATCAAGATTTTAGACTTGAACTCAGTCCTTGAGCCCCCTATAGAGATTGAAAATCGTAAAGTCGGTAATTTCTATTCTTTAAATTGTTGATATATACATACATATATATTTACTCTAACTAAATACAGGAGATATATCATGTATGGTGCTCGCGCAGAACGATCAGCTTATATTATCAGGAACATATCACGGAGTATTGCGAGTACATGATTTGA
>ENA-UOTX01000237-UOTX01000237.1-compost-metagenome-genome-assembly--contig:-NODE-237-length-61775-cov-15.470404_pt1 | contig 61775 bp, 42 predicted proteins | sample MGYA00238143_ERZ746982 | MGnify/ENA primary metagenome ERZ746982 (study PRJEB28758, sample SAMN06268862) | compost metagenome | isolation source: single cell | place: USA: California, Emeryville, Joint... | reverse complement strand
TTTTACATAGGTCCCAAAATAACAAATATTGTTACTAAACCTCAAATAGCATTTTCGAAACGGAAACAAGTAAATATCCAATATATTTACTACTCAATCTCATGCAGTCATATTTTAACTTGTGATGTTGAAGATTTTAGAACTCTCAGCTCGCGCTAATTCGGATTGACAAGATGCTCGCCAGCGTTCAAAAGATTGATCTCATGCTCCTGCAGGTCATGCTCTTCAGCAAGGCCCACATGCTGCTGAAGAAGCTCAGCTATATCCGGATGAACATTCGCATTCTGGTTATTATTATTTAAAACTTGTTGATCGGGTTGCTGCTCCCCACGATTACGAAGGTTTGAAAAAAATCGTACAAACCTTCTCAAGAAGGTAGGCAAATTGATATGAACTAAGGAAAATTATCGTATTAGAAGTTTAATCGAAACCTTGAGATCATACCTCGGAAAATCTGCTGCACGAGTGACGGACCTGCGAGCAAGTTGTCAAAGTTTCCAACGTTTTGACGGCAGATAGGGCAGGTGTTTTTGTGGCTCTTCAGCCAATTGAAGATGCATTTTCTGTTCAAGACAAAGAAAAGTGAGTAAGTTGATTTCAAAGAGATAAGGCTACATGTGGAATTTATGTGAGCAGTTGAGTTTACGAGCAACTCTTAAAGGCTCATGGCAAATAGCGCAATCTTCATTAAGACTGAGCTCTTTTGGATCGACAATAGGGAACCTGTTTGTCAAAACATCAAGTTAGTTATGTTTTCAAGGGTTAAAAAGTACATCTTCTCAAAGGCCGAAGAGAGTTCTTTGAAGCGTCGATAGCTCCTGTAATTTTTGTTCAAAGTAGTGTAAGAAATATTGATTTCCTTTGCGATCGCGATAAGCCACACGTTCAGGACTATTAAGTTCGACGATTGGAGGTAGGTTATCAGCAGCTGAAGAAAATGGAGCATTCTTATTCCCTATGGGTTATCATCGATCGATAAGCTATCTGATTTTTCAAATTACATGGAATAAAGTGTCAAAAAACAGCTCGATTTTGAATTTAGGGTCTTCGATCGTCGGCGTATTTGGGTTAGAATAATACAAGTGATTATGCTGAACCATATGGATTGAATAGAGGATTTTGATTGCATCTATAGTGTTCAACAATGCCTGCAAGAATTGATAAGAAACCTTTAGCAATTATCACTATTACTTGATGGAACAAAAGCGTGATTATGTAGGCCCCCGCGTAGAAGAATAACCAGATCCCAACAGCAGAGAACACGAGGTTAAACGCGAAAAGCCCGAGGACGTAGGATTTCACTTTCGTCAGCTTGCGTAAATCTTCATTTGAGCTGATTACCATTGCGTCCATATGCTAAGATGCCGAAATTGAGTGTTCATGTATTTGAATGCGTATTACCTTCTGAGCGGCTTGCAATGAGAGGTTGTTGTAGACTTTGATCATCGAATAGAAGAAGTAAACCACATTCCATATCAAAAACTCCAGCTTGTTCCCTATTAGCGTCGATTCCGTCAATATAATCAGAGACAGATGCGCGAAAGGGTTATAATCCAACATAGTCTTCTCGATTTCCTAATCATGACGGTTAAAACTCCAATAACAAAAATATTTACTATCATGTCGGTGTTTTGTAGTTTTCCCATGACCAAGTTCCACAACCCCTTGAAAAAGTACCAAATAAAAAGCATTAAAAACACATACACGCTCTAGGTATAAGCATTAGATGAGAGGCTGGAAAGTGTATTATTACTCCTATAAGCACTTTAGATGCCCGAGAGTTTGCGAGCCATTCGATTAAATCAACTGGATCTTTCTTGTTTTTTTCTGGAATCAAATGCAGGTTGATGATAATCAGCATCGCACTCATCAACAATATCATATCCAACTTGAACTGCGAAGTTTTCGTGTAGTTCTTCACTCCTTCAAGGAATTTGCGTAGGTACACCCTCGACCGATCCCGCCAAGTCACTTGCACAGGTTGATTCGCTGGCTGCTGACCACCCATACCAAACCCACCGAGAGCATCGTCGCCGATGCCGCTGCCCGCGACACCAAGCAATCGCCGAATTCCATCCAATTGGCCGTGGATTTCGTTCTGATTGTTCATAAGATTTGATTGGACATTGTTCAATGCATGAGCGAGGCTGACATTAAAATTATTGAGTTGCTGGAGGTTAGAGTTCAGATCCCTAGCAGCCTCATTATTGCTGAGAATCGAACCGATGATTTCACGTAAATTATTGACATTTTGAACAAGATAATGTAAGCTGTGCTCATAAAACTGATCATCCATTCGAGGGAAATTCAGTGCATCTGCGATATGATCCCGGCCGCTTTGTTGGTGAGGCTGGCTGCTTTGTACATCAGATTTCTTCTCTTCCTCCTCATCATGTTCAAAACGAGTATCTGAACTGTAAATTCTCCTCCATTGGTGCGGTTGGTGTCTCCTACTTCCATTATTATTTTCAATCTCTTCGTCGTCGTCTTTCTGATCCTCCCATTCATCTGATGTGTTATGCTGCTCGTTTTGTATTTCTACTTCCATTTTTCTATCTTCAGATCGAAGAAAATCCTCCCCTTGCACATTTCCTCTCTCATCGTTATCGTCTTGGGGTATTTGCTGATGCTTCTGCTCTTCACTTTCATCAACCATGTCATTACCTCCTTTTAGAGGCTGCGAATCTTCTATCGATATGTTTTGGCTCTTTTCTATTTCGAACTCTTCACGTGCTAACGGTCTCTCATCCTGCTGAGACTTACTTCTATCGATGACATTCTCCTCTGGCACCATTTCCTCTTTTTTCTTTTCTTCGTTGAAGCTATGTTCTTTAGCCAAAGGCCAAGAATCCTCGATTATCATATCATTGTTCATCACAGAAGAAGATATTTCAAGCAGCTCTGTTCTATTCTCAGACTGAGGCTCATCGATGTGATGATCACGTGTTGTTTCTATTTCTGGACCTTGGACTGCCTTATCCTCGTTTTCTGGAGGTGATTGAAGGTGTTCCATTTAATTTGTATAGGGTTAATCGTTAATATTGCACAGTGAATTTTGATACCTTAGTTTGTTTAACTAGCTTCGATTAACAATGGAAACTCCCTCAAAATTTTCATTCTTCGAAGAAAAATAGCATTGTATAAACTTTGAAACAATCACATGCAAGTTTCAGCAAGAAACATACATTTAGCTCTCCTCACTGAGAGCAGTATCGAATCGGTTGCTCAGTAACTACGCACATGTAATTAATAACGGGGTAGACACATTTTAAAAAAAGCGTTTCAATCATATTCTATTTTCATTGGTTTCTCATCAGTTTGTCCTTGTAAGCTCGAATCATTGGTTATCTAAATGAAAACGTCTTTTTCCTTCTTCCTGATTAAACTGACCTCCACACACCGGGATACTCTCGTCTCTCTCAGCGAAAATCAGGTTAGGTGGAGAACTCAGGCTTCTCCCTCGACTGAGTTTTCTCGTGTTTTCAGGCCCAGCATTCGCGTATTCAGAAGAATTGATCTTTTGGAAATTCAGCTCTGTCTCCAGGGACTTTGCGAGTTCGAGGAGGAAATACTTGCTCTGCTCGAAATCTAACTGAGAGATAAACTGTGCCCTCGTTTGTGGGGGTAGTTGGACAAGTGCATCGAAGTTTGGTCTATCAACATCTACGTCTAAAATCCCTGGCAGTTCGTTTTGATCAGCAGGGATTTGTTCTGGATGGCTATTAAGCTCGATGTTAAATTTCTCTTTCAGGTTCTTCGTGCTGCAGAAGGTCCTATCAGTCGAGTATTTTCCTTTGGTTTGAAGCCCTCGCGTGAGGTGCTGAATGAATTTATAGTAAAAACTCTTGTAAAACTCCAATAAGCTGCTGATTTTTCTCCACTTGATTTCATATTGCCTATTCGCGTTAATCAGCGTCTCGTTTGCGGCCAATGCAGTGTTCAGTTCCATTTTCAGCCTTCGTACATGCTCAGAAATGACCTCGTTATTAAAAGTTTCCTCTTTTAGTGACTGCTTCAAGTCGCTGATCTGTTTTTCGAGTCTGATAGAAGATTATTAGCATCGAATGCTTTACAAATGCATTTTACTCTTTTATTTTTTCATTCAATTTTGCATTAGCTTGTTGCATCTGCTGTCCTTCCTGCTGCTGGGTTTTATTTACGGCCATTTCCTGAATCTTGAAGGCCTTGGACAAATCCAACTTCGGAATAATTGACTTTGGTTGTGTCACCGGTTTCTTCGTAATCTTGTCTGGCAGTGGAGATAGCATCTGGGACATGTCAAGCTCGTCATCGTTATTTGCAGCATTATCTAAACGAAATCATGGTTAAGACAATCGCGTAGGAAATGTATTCACTCTCATAATACCCAGGCATCGATGGACTCATCATCATTGCTTGGTCTTGGACTGAAAACAGTGAGAAATCAAATTATCTCTGATCAAAATTACAGTTGCTCGGGGAATTCATCATAGCTGAGTTGGCTGTAAGCCTCCTTATTTGTTCCTCCAATGCCTTGAATATTCGCGATAACCAAAGGATGTTAAACAGTTCACGTTACCATATTCTGCGCAAAGAGCGCTTCGATTTCCTTTTTCGCGCGCTCTAACTCCTTGGTAAGTTTCACGTTGGCGCTATGAAGCATATCAATTTCATCGAGAAATTTCATATTGTTCTCTGTCACGTTAGCTACCTAGTGACGCATTAAACAACCGCATGAGCTTCTATATATTGGCTATTGATTGAAATCACCTCGATAAGCCTGGCTACTCCACGATCATATTCATGGCGTTTCTTTGCGTCCTCTATTTCTTGAATCTTTTTCTCTTTTTCTTCGATTTGGAGCTGAAGTTTCTGCATCTTTTTGGCCGTCTCTTTCATATTCTCACTCTCTCTTCTTTGCTGCTCCTCAAAAAGCTGCTCGCTCAAAAGCGCCTATGCACCGAGTTAAAACTTTCGTATCAGTAGCGGGTTACTTTGCTCTGAGCGAGGTTACGTTCGTCTATCAATTTAGATATGATTTCGAGAAGATAAACGTTTTCCTCTTGCAGTTGTTCGATCAAGGCGACGCAGGTCTTAGTGTCTGGAGTAGAGGACCCTTCGTTGAAGGTAGCCGCAGTGTCGTTTGAATTGAGGTTTGTCTTGCCTTTGGCGCTTACGCTTTTGGAAGAGGAGGAGTTCATGGCTATTTTGATGGCCTCTTTGTTGATTTTGATGACCTCTTGGAGATCTTTGACTTGATCTTGCAGCTGACGGATCTCTTGCTGCAAATAAGCGACTTTGGCAGAAGATCGCGAGCTGGATTGATCGTTTGGCTCGGTGTGTTTTCGAATTTCGGTCATTTAAAAATGAATGACTTTTAATAATTAATAAAAGGCCTTGCGGTACCAAAGGAGAGTTTTATCTGTTGAGATAAAAGCAGCCAGAGATTGGTTCGAATAATAATATTTGACAACAATTAAGCGATTTATATATTCTCAACAGTTGTTATTTATGATACCTCCAGTTAAGGTTGCTACAACCACGTGAGAGTGGCTCTCGCTATAAAAAGCTGAGTTGGCTCTCTGATTGAAAAGAAAGTAGAGAGCATTGTGTTTAGTTTGAAACCGTTGTTCGGATTTGCGTTACCTGTGGAATAAATTAATATGTTGGATTAGGTCCAGTGGGAAAAAAGGGAAACAATCGAAGGGATTGATGATGGCGCTTTCACATGCATTATGCATTATGAATTTATTGTACTTTTAGTGAGTAATGTTTTCAGTTGGAAATCTCATTGTTTCTGCGACTACCGAATCAATCAATTAGTGAAGTGTATTTGGAAGTTAGCGGTAAGTGCCTCTCTCACTCAAATTAAGCATAGATATTTTTATAATAATTTAGACTCTGACGGAGAACTGTTTTGAGAACTAGATCGTTCACTCATCGAATGTCATTTCTTCAGAGTAGAGGGAGATCGTTGAATCAAGGAGGTGATAGAATAATATTCTCAACAAATCAGCGCTGAGCCTATCTACTGTTGTCGTTCACGAACATTTCTCATGAAATAAAGGAACAAAAAAATGAGGGCTCATCTAGATATCTCAGAAGACACGTAAGCTCAATCAATAAAGAATTTCCAATGACTATGCTTCAAATTCATACTTAAAATACCATTAAAATCCGACATGTAATAGCAATAATTAATTGGTAATGCTGGCTCTAATCAGTGTAATTTACTCGGCTAATAAACTGAACTTGCCTGTCATTGTAAACTAGGGTTTTCACAACAAGGTCCCTTGATACACGTTAATGTTTTGAAAGCAAGTCTTATTTATATCAATCAATTTTTTCCCTCAAAATGGATCAATTAAAGAGAGAGCTTGTTGAGCAAGAGTATTAACTGAATTATTTTCCTTCAAAATATCACCTCAAATTGAGCTTATCATCTCTCTCTCTTGTATCCATGAGGTCTCGATATCATAAAATCACATTCAAATTCACAGAAGAATTTTAACGAAATAATTCTGCCAGTGATTCCGAATTTATTTGAGATTTCTTCTTCAATTCAAACTTAAGCAATTCACACAGATCTAGCTACCTTCTAATTCAGCAAACTCCCCTTTAACTTCCTACCACCCATCTACCCTTGCAGAGAATCTTAATGATGATTCAACTCCTCAAGAAACATTTTCCATAGAATCGATTTCAATTTCCTTTAACTCAACTCGCATGCTGTGTCAGTTAAATTTAGTCAGAGAAACTCACATATCACTACTGCCTCTGCATGGAACTATCATTCAGATCTGCTTACTATTTCTGCGGAGAACATTAATGGAATTTTTGAATCTTATAAAATTAACTAATCCAAAAAATTTGTTGACTTTTGGTCATTATACTTGAGTCGAAGTGTGTCTGTCGAATTAAATAATTTAGAGCTGAATATAATCTAATTCTCCTTGGAAAACCCGACAAAAAGCCCAAACTTGGTTCTCTTTTTTTTTCCCTTAAGCCTATAAATCGCGCAAACCGATAGTTCGTACTTATGGCATTTAATCAAAACCAATACATTAGCACCAATTACTTCTCCTCATATTTAAACAATTACCCGAACTCCGACTCCGACGACCAGCTTAAACCTCGCGACACGAAAAATATTGGAGAGTTTTTTGAGCCGGAGTATCCACAGGAGGGTTTTCAACGATCTGGCTCAAAAGGATCGCTTTCTTCCGACGATTCCGTCAATCAAGATTTTCAGAGAAAAAGATATATGCAAAGAAGAGGCGCCGGTCGCCCGCAGTCCAGCGATGAGGAGGTTGACATCCCGATCCCCAAGGTCGAGGAGAATGAATTAATCACTAAAGGGCTACATCCTGCAGTGTACCAGAACCATCAGCAAGGAAATGTCTACTTTAGCGGAGGAGCAGCTGATTATGACAATCAGTATTGCGCTGACGTCGAGATGAAGGAAGAGCCTGACTACCTCGAGGCCAACATTAAAAGAGAGGAGCAAGACATGCAGATTGAAAGCGAAGGTTTGAATATATACTCCCATCAGACTGAAGGCAATGAGGAAGAGCTCACATCGATGTACGAGTCCATGGGAAGCGAATCAGAATCCATGCGATCTCAAAGATCTCACTACCCAGCGGATGACTCCTACATGATCAAGCGAGAGCCTGAATCGAATAGTAACATGATGATGATTGAGACCGGCAGAAACGAGGACTATTACCAGCAGCTGCAAATGTCTCTGCGAAGGAACGCGCTTCGAGTAAGAGAGGCGATTGAAAGCGTACTTCAGAACAAACAGCTAAAAGAAGCTGATTACCAAGGGCTGAATGTGTTCGAGAGACATATAATAAATTGCATCATCGAAAAGAAACTAAAAGCAGCTGGAGCAAAGAACTCGAAGCGAAGGGAGGAGAAGCAAAAGCTATTTTTCAAATCAGCGTTGAAGCACATAGAAACGAATTTCATGCAAGAACTTTACAAGAATCTCAACATTACTCGGAAAAAAGACATCGACCCAACGAGTTTTTATTACTGCTACTTCGAAGAGGTCGCCCGCAGCATGCAATTGGACATATACGCCTTCATTCCTCCTTGCCAGAAACGCAAATTCCGTGCTGAAGCGAGAGAAATGGCGAAAAGCGAGCTCAAGTCCTTTAACCTTAAATACATCGAATTGATCCTCAGTTCGAAGAGGTTCATGGCTGAAACCATTGAGTACCTTGAGAATGACTTTGTGCAGAACTATACAAAGTCTCGGTATCAGAAGATAGATAAAGTGCTTCAAAACATCACGAGCGTGCTGGAGCAAGGGATGAAGGAGTTCTCTCGCAAATATGACGGAGACCGCAACAATTTCGTCGATATCATGTTGAGGAGAATATCGGATGCGTTGTTAAACAACTCAAAGTCGAAGCTGCCCTGGTCGGATGCTGAGCTAGATGAAGCGAGGGAATTCGCGAGACTGACTATCGAGAAAGTGTCGAAGAACATCGGCGCCGTGAGTAAGAATTAATTCGATGATTTGCAACGCTGAAGAATTAGAAATTTTATGTTTTGTTCGTCTAAAAACCGTGCAAAGATTCATAATTTGTCTTAAGAACTTTAATTCTTTTATTACTATTTTATAGCTCATGCCTCTATTCCTGTGTCCATCAAAGGTCTTTTCTGATAATGGATTCGAAGTTGTATAAAATCGAAATTCAGATATAGGGAGAGTTTTATTATTGTCGAAGAGGGTGAGAATGAAATTTCAAACGATTTTTTTAATTTTGTTGAGGGTTTGATGAATGTCATGAATATGAAATATTGAACACTTTTCTGCAAATGATTCTTGATTTGAGGTCTTCAAAAAAAAAGAAAACAAAAATTGTGATCTAGTAGAAAGTGGAATTATTATATGCTGATAGACTCAGATTTGTGAATCTCAGCAGCCTAGAGTCTAAAAGAAATCCCATTCTCCATATGCTCTGGCAAAGAACGTACAGGCAATGATGCTATTTCAGATCTGAGATATATAGCATTTAGTGTTAAATGAGCTGATTAAATAATTTAACTCATCATATTCAAATAACTCAATTAAATCTTTGAAGTAAGTAGGCATGGAGGCAAGTAACTACACCTACGAGAAAGTCAAACGTCCAACAGACGAACAGTTCAAACAAATCACAGATAAATACGGGTTTCACCTCACTGAGCAAGAGAAAAAGGACTACCAAAGATACATTGATGCGAATCTTGAAGCCTATGATAAATTAGCTCTCATGCCTGACTACTTACCAGTCGTGAAATATCCTCGCACTCCAGGCTACTTCCCTGATCCTAGTGAGAACAAGCTCAATGCTTGGTACGTGAAGACTGAGGTGAAAGGAGCACCTTCTGGTAAGTTGGCAGGAAGGAAGGTAGTCTTGAAAGACAATATCTGCCTTGCTGGCGTGCCAATGATGAACGGCTGTTCTGTATTAGAAGGATATATTCCAGAGATCGACGCAACAATAGTCACCAGACTACTCGATGCCGGCGCTACAATCGTCGGAAAAGCTCATTGCGAAAACATGTGTTTATCTGGAGGAAGTTTCACCTGTGCTAAAGGTCCCGTTCATAATCCACATAAACTTGGGCATTCATCAGGTGGCTCTTCTTCAGGAACAGCAGCTCTTGTAGGATCAGGCGAAGTTGAGCTCGGAATCGGAGGCGACCAAGGTGGATCTATCCGTATTCCATCATGCTGGTGTGGATGTGTTGGAATGAAACCAACCCATGGTCTCGTTCCATACACAGGGATCTTCTCGATGGAAACCTCACTTGATCACGCCGGACCAATCACCACGAATGTCGCCGATAACGCGTTGTTATTGGAAATTCTCGCCGGTCCTGACGATCTTGACCCTAGACAATACGTGCCGGAGGGTGTCTTTGGAGATTACACAAGCAACCTTAAGGAAGGAGTAAAAGGACTCAAGATTGGAATTTTGAAAGAAGGTTTCGGACACAAAGAATCTGAAACTGTAGTCGATGCCTATGTTACAAAGGCTGCTCTTAAGTTCAAAGAGCTGGGAGCCACCGTCGAAGAAGTGTCTATTCCTGAACATTTGCTCGGGCCAATTGCATTCCTGGGAATTTGCTGTGAAGGTGCAACGCAAACTATGCTGAAAGGAAATGGATACGGTAGTGGTTACAGAGGACTCTATCTCCCAAGCGCTATGAAAGCGCAAGCCCGATGGAAAGAAAGACCGGATGAACTTTCGAAGACGACTAAGCTCTTTACTATCTTAGGTGATTACCTTTGGGATAAATATGATGGAACTTTCTATGCTAAAGCTCAGAACCTCAGCAGAAAACTTAGAAAGGCCTATGATGACAAGTTGAAGGAATATGATATCATCATCATGCCAACACTCCCTTATAGAGCACCAGCTCTTCCAAAGAAAGACTGTGATATGGATGCCTATATCGCCAATGCGTTAGGAATGGTTGCGAACACATCGATATTCGATGCTACAGGACATCCAGCCTTGAATCTTCCAATCGCAAAGGTTGATGATTTACCAATCGGCATGATGATGGTCTCTAAGCATTATAATGAATCCGTAATTTACAAGGCCGCCTTTGCTTGGGAAAAAGCCTATGATTGGAAAAAAGAGAATTAATCTGAATTTCGAGTTTAAGATGAAATGAATTTAATAAAAATATATATATAATTCCCGTCATATAAAGCGCTAATATTATATATCACAAGGTCGAGGATAAGGATTGAATCAAAGAATAAATAAGATTTCATAACATAACAACAACAAAAAAGCACCTTGATATTGAACGAAAAGGCTAATGAAAAAGCTAGCTTAACTGATCAAGCTGTTGCTACACTGCATGTTGGCCAAATAATCGTGTTTCAAGTTAATTTCCATAAGAAAGGAACTTCCTCGACTGTTGGGAAAATGATTCATAAAGCAATAAATTCTACTGGATCAAAGATATCTATAGACCAGAAAAATGTCAGTAGCAGTTAAGTTCCTTTATTTTCATGGATTGAACTAAGGGTTATGCACTCCTGAGCAGGCAAATCAACTTGCACTGGTGCAAATAGGTTAAAAATTATTTTACAAAAAACTAAAAAGGATATGGAAGCAAGCAACTACACCTACGAGAAAGTCAAACGTCCAACAGACGAGCAGTTCAAACAAATCACAGATAAATACGGGTTTCACCTCACTGAGCAAGAGAAAAAGGACTACCAAAGATACATTGATGCGAATCTTGAAGCCTATGATAAATTAGCTCTCATGCCTGACTACTTACCAGTCGTGAAATATCCTCGCACTCCAGGCTACTTCCCTGATCCTAGTGAGAACAAGCTCAATGCTTGGTACGTGAAGACTGAGGTGAAAGGAGCACCTTCTGGTAAGTTGGCAGGAAGGAAGGTAGTCTTGAAAGACAATATCTGCCTTGCTGGCGTGCCAATGATGAACGGCTGTTCTGTATTAGAAGGATATATTCCAGAGATCGACGCAACAATAGTCACCAGACTACTCGATGCCGGCGCTACAATCGTCGGAAAAGCTCATTGCGAAAACATGTGTTTATCTGGAGGAAGTTTCACCTGTGCTAAAGGTCCCGTTCATAATCCACATAAACTTGGGCATTCATCAGGTGGCTCTTCTTCAGGAACAGCAGCTCTTGTAGGATCAGGCGAAGTTGAGCTCGGAATCGGAGGCGACCAAGGTGGATCTATCCGTATTCCATCATGCTGGTGTGGATGTGTTGGAATGAAACCAACCCATGGTCTCGTTCCATACACAGGGATCTTCTCGATGGAAACCTCACTTGATCACGCCGGACCAATCACCACGAATGTCGCCGATAACGCGTTGTTATTGGAAATTCTCGCCGGTCCTGACGATCTTGACCCTAGACAATACGTGCCGGAGGGTGTCTTTGGAGATTACACAAGCAACCTTAAGGAAGGAGTAAAAGGACTCAAGATTGGAATTTTGAAAGAAGGTTTCGGACACAAAGAATCTGAAACTGTAGTCGATGCCTATGTTACAAAGGCTGCTCTTAAGTTCAAAGAGCTGGGAGCCACCGTCGAAGAAGTGTCTATTCCTGAACATTTGCTCGGGCCAATTGCATTCCTGGGAATTTGCTGTGAAGGTGCAACGCAAACTATGCTGAAAGGAAATGGATACGGTAGTGGTTACAGAGGACTCTATCTCCCAAGCGCTATGAAAGCGCAAGCCCGATGGAAAGAAAGACCGGATGAACTTTCGAAGACGACTAAGCTCTTTACTATCTTAGGTGATTACCTTTGGGATAAATATGATGGAACTTTCTATGCTAAAGCTCAGAACCTCAGCAGAAAACTTAGAAAGGCCTATGATGACAAGTTGAAGGAATATGATATCATCATCATGCCAACACTCCCTTATAGAGCACCAGCTCTTCCAAAGAAAGACTGTGATATGGATGCCTATATCGCCAATGCGTTAGGAATGGTTGCGAACACATCGATATTCGATGCTACAGGACATCCAGCCTTGAATCTTCCAATCGCAAAGGTTGATGATTTACCAATCGGCATGATGATGGTCTCTAAGCATTATAATGAATCCGTAATTTACAAGGCCGCCTTTGCTTGGGAAAAAGCCTATGATTGGAAAAAAGAGAATTAATCTGAATTTCGAGTTTAAGATGAAATGAATTTAATAAAAATATATATATAATTCCCGTCATATAAAGCGCTAATATTATATATCACAAGGTCGAGGATAAGGATTGAATCAAAGAATAAATAAGATTTCATAACATAACAACAACAAAAAAGCACCTTGATATTGAACGAAAAGGCTAATGAAAAAGCTAGCTTAACTGATCAAGCTGTTGCTACACTGCATGTTGGCCAAATAATCGTGTTTCAAGTTAATTTCCATAAGAAAGGAACTTCCTCGACTGTTGGGAAAATGATTCATAAAGCAATAAATTCTACTGGATCAAAGATATCTATAGACCAGAAAAATGTCAGTAGCAGTTAAGTTCCTTTATTTTCATGGATTGAACTAAGGGTTATGCACTCCTGAGCAGGCAAATCAACTTGCACTGGTGCAAATAGGTTAAAAATTATTTTACAAAAAACTAAAAAGGATATGGAAGCAAGCAACTACACCTACGAGAAAGTCAAACGTCCAACAGACGAGCAGTTCAAACAAATCACAGATAAATACGGGTTTCACCTCACTGAGCAAGAGAAAAAAGACTATCAAAGGTACATTGATGCGAATCTTGAAGCCTATGATAAATTAGCTCTCATGCCTGACTACTTACCAGTGGTGAAGTATCCTCGCACTCCAGGCTACTTCCCTGATCCGAGTGAGAACAAGCTCAACGCTTGGTATGTGAAGACTGAGGTGAAAGGAGCACCTTCTGGTAAGTTGGCAGGAAGGAAGGTAGTGCTGAAAGACAATGTTTGTCTTGCTGGTGTCCCAATGATGTACGGAAGTCCTATTATCGAAGGGTATATTCCAGAAATTGATGCGACGATAGTCACGAGATTATTAGACGCTGGTGCTACAATCGTCGGGAAAGCCAATTGTGAGAATCTATGTTTTTCTGGAGGAAGTTTCACGTGTGCGAAAGGACCAGTCCATAACCCTCATAAGCTCGGATTTGATTCTGGTGGTTCTTCCTCAGGAACGGCTGCTCTAGTTGGATCAGGCGAGGTCGAGCTGGGAATCGGAGGAGATCAAGGAGGATCTATCCGCATTCCAGCATGTTGGTCTGGGTGTGTTGGATTGAAACCGACATATGGGCTTGTCCCATATACTGGGATCCTGCCAGTAGAGCTGTCCCTTGATCATACAGGCCCTATCACCGCCAATGTCCTCGACAACGCGTTGATGCTCGAAGTCCTTGCTGGCCCTGATGATCTCGACCCGAGACAGTATCTACCCGAGGGAGTCTACGGTGATTACACGAGCAAGATTAAAGAAGGAGCGAAAGGACTCAAGATTGGAATTTTGAAAGAAGGTTTTGGACATAAACAATCTGAATCTGTAGTTGATGCCTATGTGACAAAGGCTGCTCTTAAGTTCAAAGAGCTGGGAGCCACCGTTGAAGAAGTCTCCATTCCTGAGCACTTGGTCGGACCAATCGCAGTCGCGGCCATTACTTGCGAAGGTGGAGTACAAAACATGTTCCACGGAAACAGCTTCGGCACTGGCTATAGAGGGCTCTATCTCCCCAGCGCAATGAAAGCTCATGCCCGTTGGAGAACCATGCCAGATGAACTACCTGTAATGGCTAAGATGGACGTTATATTAGCTGATTATCTTTCGAATCAATATCATGGCACTTTCTATGCTAAAGGCCAAAACCTAAGCCGGAAGATCAAGAAAGCCTACGATGACAAATTCAAGGAATATGACATTATTATCATGCCAACAGTACCATTCAGACCTCTACCCCTCCCAGAAAAAGACTGCGATTTCGATACATATATGGCCAGAGCATCTAATAAGGACGTAAACGTCGCTGTATTTAATGTTACTGGACATCCCTCGTTAACCATACCCATCGCTAAAGTCGATGGTCTACCAATAGGCATGATGCTTGTCTCCAAATACTTTAACGAAGCGGCAATCTATCAAGCCGCTTATGCATGGGAAAATGCTTATGATTGGAGAAAAGAAAATTAAGTGAGAGTAATAAGTACACTGGAAAGTTTAATCATATAGCTTTTATATTTTACATTGAAAAAATGTTATTGTTCAAGCCGTTTTAACGCCACTATGTCCTATTCGGCAGGAGGCAACTAAATCAAGTAACATCAATCGATAATACTTTGTATCACAGAGATAATGGTTGACACCAGACCCTAATTTGGCTCTCTTTTTTTTTGTGAGGAAGATTTATAAACACAAACTCAGTTTTATTTTTCATTGTAGTCTTATTCTCAAAAGGAAATGGTTGCTTTGGTCATTCTCTCTTCAACAGTCATTCTATGTAACTGAATAGACAGGTAGCAACAGGACTTTTCACATAATTTGAAGTTTATTTTCTGAATCTTCATAATAATTACACATCATGAAAGCGAGTCTATCCAGAGGATGACACAAAGTATTCACTTGAAGCAGATATCATGAAAAACCAAAGCCTGAAATACATATCCAATAGAGCTTCTCTTACTTGCCTTCGGCGGCCTTGCTTTTATTGTACTTATCCAAGACATGTTTATGTAAAATCGTGATCGCGTCTTGAACGGTTCTGATCTTCTCAGACTCTTCATCGGTAATATCAACTCCGAGATTTTCTTCCAAAGCAACGACCATTTCAACGGAGTCCAATGAGTCGTATCCCAACTCCTCAAAAGTTGCGGTTTTGCTGAGCTTATCTTGCTTTGTCTTTGCTGCGGATCTCAGAACCTGCAAAACTTTCTCCTCGACTTCAGCGAGAAGTTCAGAGGTCTCTTGGGTTGAGAAATAAGACATTGGGAGGTAGCTGGACTCCAGAGGGCTTCTGAGATAGAGCTTCACGGCGCTGCTTCGAGATGAAACCAACTTACCCCTTCTGAGGGATGGGACGAGGACCTTGGCGAAACCTTGGCAAGCTTTCAACATTTAGAAAATCTCGACGAACTTATCTAAGTTTTAATTCAGGTTATAAATTATCCTTTTTTTGAATTCATAAAAGCACTTAGTAGCCCAATTTATTAAGCAAGATGAATCGAGTTAGTTATATTTTATACATAAATAAATGCGTATTGAGAGTACCAACGTCTCATGCGGGCATTTTTCTCAAAAAATAAATCAATTAAGTTGATAATCAGGCCTTAGTGTTCGAGTTTTCTAACGAACTGTACACGTAATTATCTGGACTGCCTAGGTCGCCGCCTCCAGCCTTGCTGGACGATGTATATTCAGGTGATTGCAGTTGACTTCGCGAGCCGGTTTGGAAGAAAATATTAGGGCTTCCAAAATTGCTGGACTAATTTACGAAAAAATATTAAACTAAATTACGGCGTTAGATTATTGTTACCTCAAAGTCTTCTCTTGGCAGCTGTTGTGGGCTGCGGATCCGTGAGTGCCCTTTTTGTCCAGAGCCAGCGTGAGAGCTCATCCCGGAGATATTTTTATCGTAGTTTTGATCTCTGAGGTAATCATCTCGACTATGACCTCGCTCGCTTCGGTCGAACCCTCCAGATGAGAGTGGCTCCCGACTATGCCCAAATTCTTGAGTCAAACCGTGATTTCTCTGGATCTCATGGTCTAGTGAGCTGAGCGTTTGGTCATACAACACTTTCTTTCGCACCTCCTCTCTTCGCTGTCTCAGCAGGTTCTCCCTTTGCTGGGTTATTTCTCTCATTCTTTCCTCATCCAGCCTTTGTCGTACTTCAGCCGCTTGTGCGAATTCAGCGTTGACTGTGTTTTTAAACTCCTCGAATTTCTCCTGCTCCTCTTCGACCAGTTGGCGCTCTCTGTCTTTCAGTGCTCGATGAAATTCAAGACGGTCTTGGTAATCTTGCTGTTGGAAAGCTAATTTGTACTGTGTCTCTACGTGCCTTGCTCTTTGGTCATGCATTTGCAGAATCTGGTCTTGGATTTTCTTTTCCTCATCAAGCAGCTTTTGCTGGAACTCCCTGCTCATTTCTATGATTCTGTCCTCGAAAGCCTTTCGCTTTTTCTCATCTTCTATTTTCCTGACCTTCTGTCGGTACGCCTCAGCTTCTTCCATTTGTTTTCTTCGTTCTTGCTCCAACGTGACGAGGTTCTGTTGAAGCCGAGCCAATGTGTTTCGTTTTTCTTCATCCAAGAGAATTTTCTGCTGAATCGTGTCTTCGTTAGCTAGCAGCTTATCTTGCCGCTTTTGAAGCTCTCTAAACTCCTCATCATACGTCACAGCCTGATCTTCCATCTGCCGGAGTTTACGCTTTCTTTCAAGTTCAACATATCTCATTTCTCTTTCGAAATCATCAGCAGCTAACCGATCCCGTAACTGTCTTTCCTCGTGCTCTTGCTGCTCCAACGCGTATTGCATTGCTTGCTTTTGTCTATAAAAATCGTCGCGAAGGCGCTTTTCCTCTTCTTCAGCCCGCCTAGCCTCTTCGAACAGCCTTTCTTTCATGATCTTCTGCTTTTCCTTAAACTCCAAGTCAGTTGTAAGGCTCTTAGCGTTTTCTTCCTTGTTACGGATATCTATCATTTCGTTCAGTCTTTTCGCTGCCTGGAACTCCAGGTTCAAGAGCGCTTCTTCCTCAAGCCTGGACTGCAGGATTTGGTTTTCGATGCGTTGACGAGCTTCAAGCTCACGCTCTACGTCGTATTTGTCGAACTTGCGGTTATCCTCGGATTGGTTGAGTCTACTCTTCATTCCGGCCTCCATCTGCTTAATTTGATTAAGTCGCTGCTCTCGTAACTCTTTTTCTGCCTTTAGTTGCCTCGCGAGCCTAACTTCCTCCTCGTAGGCGCGGAGTTCCTTTCTATCGCGCTCGATCTGAGCCAGATTTTCCTGTTTCTTTTGGAAAAGAGTCTCCTGCTCGATGATTTCATTCGTCAGGCGCTCCAAATCCTTCATCTGTCTATATCGCGCCATTCTTCGGTTCTCTTCCTCAGCGATTTGCTGCTTGATCTTCTTGTAGTAGTCGATCGAGTGCTTTGGTCCGATCGTGAAGATAGGATATTGGCCTTTAGTCAAAGGGAGGTTATTGCGAAAAGTAACGCGATAGGCGGATCCTGGCACCTCTCTGGCCAACTTCTCAATGCTTTTGAAAATTTCTGCAATATTAACGTTGCGAGGTTTCATAAGAAACGCTTCGATGCCCTCAGCTGTCTCGAGATGCTTAAGAGCTGTACCGTACGCAGTTAAATACGCGACTGGAAACAGAAGGAAATATTCAGGATTTTGCTTGTTTAGCATTAAGCGGTCGAAAAATGAGAGCCAATCGTCTTGGGACAAGAACTCAGTGAACAGAGTTGCATAGTGCGACCAAAAGAACCCAGCTGCTGAGAATCCGCATTTGTTTAGATGTTCAGCCAGCGAAGGATCAACGTCTTTGAGAACCTGCTCTATCGTTTGGAGGTAATTGCTTGGAGGGCTGGGAGAGTGCTCAAGGAAGTGCTGAGCCCATTGCCAGAAGAAAGAAATGATAATTTCAAAGCAAATGACCTCGTCGCTTGAAAATAGCTTCACGAAAGGGAAAATGAAGTCGACGAGATATGGGAACTCGCCGAAACAAGGAGCGTAATGGGCTAAACAAGAGCACATTCTTTGCAATTTCGCAAAGAGTTTATGAGATTTGAGCATGTAGTTTTCTTCGAGTTTCGCGAAGGCTGGGTGAGTTCCTTTCGCAACAATGTTATCAAAGGCTTCGAGGTTCTCCGGCAGCTCAAGGAGGAATTTCCAGATTAGTGCCCTGTGTTTTTCTGGGAACACCGAATAGACCTCCACGATTTTATGAAGCTGGTCTGGGTCAAGAGTACCATTAGCGAATGAGATTTTAAATGACTGCTGCATTGACCTATCCGTCCTTGAAGTGGTGAACTTATTCGACTTTCGGTACATCTTAGACCCGTGCGTGTCCTGAACTGAAGAGTCGAAGAGACTGGACTTATCTTTCGTTTGGCCAAATCGCTGGGTAGACTGTTGGTGTGATCTGACTGTCTCGTTTGGAGGGAGAAGTTGCTGGTTGGGGTCTTTGTTCTCTTCGCTTGATTCCTCCAGGATCCTATCGATATTTGTTCCAGAGAAAGAAGAGGGTCCTGGCAAACTAGCAGATTTGCTTAAATCGGGTCTTTCTGCTAGATATGGTTTGATCGTGGAGTAAACGCTGTCTTCAGAGAGTCCTTGTTTCCATTTGAGCATGTTTTGTCTAATTTTGGACGAATTATTAGGGTGGAATAGGCTGATTGGTGAGATTTTACGTGTTGGCTTCCTCCAAGACGGTCTGCAGGTTGTAGAAATATATCTCTCCTGTGTTGGAGAGGTTAAGCACGAATTTTCCGAGGTAATCAGCAGAGCTTTGGACGATGGATTTGGAAGGAATTCCTTTCTTTGCGATGACGCGCATTGTTATGATATCTATGATATGCATCTGTCCGTCGCTAGCGACCAAAGAAAGGCGGTAGTTCGGCAAGAATTGGATGTCTCTGACAGAGTCGCTGTTTCCGGGGAGAGAATAGGAAACAGGATCAGATCTGTTTTTGAGATCGAATACAAGAAATTGTGGTGTTTCTCCGCTATAAGCAAGAAATGTATGATGAATTTCATCTTAACAACCAAAAATATTACGCTGCGACTAAGTAACGACTCTCTTGCGAGACGGCCAGCTTCGTGATTTTCACGTCCTTTGGGAATCGAGTTTGGTCTTCTATTGAAAAATCGCTGAGGCTCCAGAAAATGATGAGTCCGTCTTGTGCTGCTGTGACAACAGAGTCTCCGTCAGGGGTAAAAGTAGCCGCAATGAACTTCGATTTTTGGCTCAGCAAATTCCTATTGCCAGCAAATCATCAGTAACTGTGAGGGTCATAGTATACTACTTCATTGGTTTGAAAGTGGTGAGATCCCATAGTGTGCAGCAGTCCCAAGAACAAGACAACAAGCAGTTTCGAGAATGCGATGGTCGCAGCGTATGAATCGCGAACTGATGACTTTTGAGACTGGTTATTAACTTTCCATCTAGGATATAGCCACGATTATGAGGAGCAATTTAACTCTGTTACCTAAGGCATAAACCTCGATCGTTTTGTTTGGAAGTCCGAGGAATATTTTGCCCATTTCCTTCTCTGTGAAAGCCATTGCGGATGGATATTTATCGGTAACAACTCGGATGTATCTTCCCTTGGTGATATAAAAGATCAATATGTTTCCTGAAGTATCAGAAGTAGCAAATGCGTTTCCTTTTTAGAGTAGCCATCAGTATTCTACATGATATGTAAGAGTCGTCATTACCATAATCATTGAAGGCAATTTTGGTGCAACGATTTCCTTGCTTGTTGAGCAGTTTCATATCGATGACATCGATTAGGGCTTTATCGTCTTTTTTTCAAAGAATGAGCTGACGTATTGGGAAAGAGATTTACTTGTGAACACTTTTTTATCCATAAACTTGCCGCTACCATGAGTGATATTTGTGATGCTATTGACGATAGCAGCACCAGCAGTGGCTGCTTTCTTAGATTTTGAATTCTGCTGCATTTTATTTAACTTTTTTTTTGAAATTAAATTCAATTAACTGATTTGTCAATAATTTTGACGAGACTAATGTATCATGCAGGATTTACTCGAGCTAAGGAAAGTTGATTATGCGAAAAGAAGATGAGTTTGGAGATTCGGGTCCTAAAGACCCAGTTGGAGCTTCTTCAGCTGATATAGCATTGATACTACATGTCATATCGTTTTCCCTCAGAAAGAGCCTTTCAGCTGAGAATACGGTGCCATTTAAGTTCTGCACTATAGAAATTTTGATATTGAGAAGATTTTCGGTTATGATTAGATGCGATTGGTATGAAAACAATGACGCTTCTCAATATAGAAATATTATAGGAGTAGATTTATATGATACTAAATAACAAATGGTGTTTATGAGCTCAATTCTGAAGGAAAATTGGTGATAGACCTCCTTCCTCTGATTTTACGTTGAGTTTGAACATCACTTTTTAAGGACACGATGAATTTCAATAATTTATAGGGCTCTGGAGAAAAACAGGCAAAATAGTTCGAATTAATCGTAATCATTTTACGAAAAGATTGTTCGTCTCGTTCAGTCAAAATAAATATTACTCAAATTTTAAATGACATAGGGTTTTCTGTTTTTTGATTAGTCCGATTGACTTAATTTAATTATCAGGCGAAGTGGAAGTGGTTTAAGCCAAAATCTCATCATGGACAGGTTCATCGAACAAGCAAACCCACAACAAAGCAATCATCTTTAGAATTTCCTTAAAATAACCACATTCATTCATATTAGATGAGAGTCAATACCCCGATACCACTGCCAGGCTGAGAGGAATCGATCAGGTAATGCAGTTTATTGCTTTACATACACTATAGTTAAAATCCTAAGATCAATGAGAGGCTGACGAGCTCCTTTCTCGTCCGAACATCCAATTTCGACCCGTCTGAAGAAGACGGTCTCTTTGAGGACATCTTTGACAACCTGTAAAACGCATATCATTTCTCTAGATTAACATTCCTATTCCTAAAGAGGAGAGCCTTTGCTTGTAGACTATCGCATCCCTTCACTGGCTACATCGAACAACTATTCCTGGGAGATGCTGCCTTCTTTAGGTAAAGAAATTGAGGATTCGTCAATTGTTAATAATAATATTTTTTCATAGAGCGTTTACGTATACTTATGGTAACTGCGACTATTAGATAGCTCTGAGCTAAATGAACATTAGAACCAGGATCTCCAAATGGAAACGGAAGAGCCAATCGAACGTGGTCTTTCCGAGCGTGACATGGAGAAAGTCAAAAAGATGAGAGTTGCTGCCGATCTGGTGACGCAGCCTTGTGCTATTTGCTTAAACGAATTTGCTCTGGGTAACAATTACGCGAAACTAGGTCCTTCATTCATTATATAGATGAAATCATCAGGAGTCTCCCTTGTGATCATATATTCCACGATAATTGCATCATACCGTGGCTGACGAGTAATAATACCTGCCCTACGTGCCGGGCAGATATTTTGGAAAGGATATATAATGGATCTGGGAACTCTGAACAATAAAACTACTTTATTATTTGTATACCCACTTACAATACGTGCTTTCCCCACTCTTCGAAGCTAATTTCTTTGTTGTTGATGTCACTGTAAGAAAGTTGATACTCTGTCTGATACTTTTAGTAAATTGATATTTTTTTGTTCATTAATACTTAATAGAGCTTAATTTGTTTCATATGCTTCAACTTGCTTCACTCATAATTATCACGTGAGATGCAATCGTGTAAAGTCAGCTGATAAGAGCATTAAAAAAATAAGCTTTGTAGGACGTTGGATGATAAAGGCATTTCTGCCTGGCATTGGTATTGAGTATATATATATTCAAATGAAAAACGAAAAGTGCTTTACAAGAAATAAATTTCTCCTGCCATGGCGGAGTTAGTAGCGGCCTAAGTCAACTGATCCAAAAAGCTGAGGCTTCGCCTCAACCGGCTCAAGCTCTTCCTCGTTTTCTACTTGCAACCCTTGCCTCTCGCGTTCCCGAGCCATAGCATATTTCTTCTTCAAACGGTTGATTTCAGAAGCCAATGCATTGTTTTCATGAGTAAGCGTTTTGATCTTTTCTTCATAAACCTTATGGTTATTGGATTTTGCTGTTGCTAATGATTTCGCTTCGGATTTAAGAGAATAAATTGTTCTCTCCAGCTCTCTGCAGTTATCCATAAGCTGTTTTATTTGTGTTTCATCCTGAGCATGCCTCTCAAACATCCTCTTCCTCACCATCTCGTTTTCTTCGATTCTATGCTGGAGCTGAGCGTTCTCAGCAGTTAGTTTGGTTATCTTTTGTATTTTGCTCTTAATGTCCTCTTTGTGCTTAGCCTGAAGCTCTTTTATATAATTCTGATCTAGAAGGTCCATGAGATAATTAGAAAATCTATTCTAACTATTCAGTTGTTTACACTCAGCTTCACTCATTGTGCCTTGGAGAGTTTTTTTCTGCATTTGCATTTTCAGCTCTTCGTTTTCGTCTTCCATCTCGTCCAACTTCCCCTTAAAATTTTTCACGCGCTCTTCAAACTCTTTTCTCTCTTTATCCAGCTTCGCCGCAGCTTCATGATAACTGGTCGTCATTTTCAATATGTTCTCCTTCGAGTTTCTTAACTCTTGCTCCAGCCGACCAATTTCTCGTTTTGAACTATTATAAGTCTCGCGTAATTCTTCCAACTGAGCGTCCAAATCCTTCTTCATCTTCCTCTCCTCAAGTAATTCGTTATCTTGTTCTCTGATTTTCTATGGAATTGATATGCACCATATAATAAGCAGTAAATATCTGAATTATACATATTCAAGCTTTGCTATGATCGCCCGGAGTCTAGTATTTTCAATATTCGCCTGTTTGAGCTCCGCTTTAGCGGATTCTACTTCCTGACCTTGGTCTCGAAGTCTCTCTTCCAACATAGCGATCACTTCATTCTCGATTTTATGTTCTAAGCGCGCGTTCAATGCTCTGCCTTCTTTGAGGGATGGTAAGAACGGCTGAGATTCTGTCGTTTCAGCCTTAACGTAGCTCCATAAGCCATTCTAAATCACAGCAAAAGACTTAACCATGAGATTACAAAACCGTTATACTCCTGGTGTATTTCTGGCGATTAGCACAGGTTTGAGCTCGGTTGATCGATTGGTGAATCTCGCCTCTGTCCTGGATAATTTATTGTTCGAAGCGATGGATGTGGAGAGATGCGAGTTGCGGTCTCGCGAGCTTTGAGCAGTAGTTGAAGGCTTACTGTTTTCCATTCAGCAAAATAATCTGTCAATTAAAAAACGCAATAAAGAATTCGATTTATTTTTATTCTCTAAATTGCAGCGCTTTGTCCAGTTCAGGATATCATAGGCGTGATAGAATTCTCTTCAAATACTGAATTTTGAGAAAAAGAGCGCTAATAAGAAATTCGTTTGGATAGAAGTGTAATGCCAAACTAGTAACACTGTACCTGACGAGAACTTAGAATTAATCTATATTTAAAATTAACTAAATATGATTAGGTTCTATGGAGACGAGAAAATCATAGTGGAACTTTCAGATTGTATTTGTTAAATCGAGGAAGCGCGTCTAGTAAAACCACCAGAATCAGAGCATTCCCTCTTCAGTATTCATCAAAATAAAAAAAACAAACACATAATATCAATTCTTTTTTTAAAAAAAATATCTAATGATATAAATCGACCGACTTTACATTAACTCTTAAGAATAAAACTCAGCTCTCAAGCGATAGTAGAAAGATAGGGGCTGTTATTGAGTTGCGTCCCTTTGATTCTAAAGAGGCTATTCGTTTCTCTTCCTAATTTGGAGAGATCTTTTGCCGAAGACGTATTCTTTGTAATTAGCTTCAGTTTCTCCATATGAATATTTTTTTCTTTTGCTATCACAGGTAGCCCTGAAGAGCTCGAGTTCCTCCTTTTGTCATCGACCATCGAGCTCGATAAATTAAGATACTCGTCAGCTTCTTTCGTTAAATTTTTCAACACGAGAGATAGTTCAGGTTTCACGATGCTAAGTCTTTCCGAGAGATTTTGCTTATCGTACTCTTCAGTCAGAGAGTTTTTCTTCGAGTCAGTTATTATTTTATCAAGCCGTAACGTCTTGCATAGGGTATAGTAATCTTCTCTGCTGGAGCTAGGTTCCCGGACTTTCTGTTCCATTGAGCTATTGTGATGGGATTTTTTGAGCTGAAAATTCAGAGGTCTTCTCTGACTGCCATGAAGAGTTCCTTTCGGGCTTTGAATAGAAAGAGCACGCAATTTTGAAAGACCTTCCAAGCTGTGTTGGTTGCTCTTGTCCTTATTGATGTGATTAAAAGCTCCGAACTTCGTATTCATCAACTCCTCCGTGTTATTTTTTTTCACAAAAGTTGTCTTGGGTTTGAACTTTTGATCTCTCTCCTTCTCTTCCGATGCATTGAGTGTCCTGATTGCTCGATCTTTTGAGTTCCATTTAGACCTAAGCGCATTATCACTGTGGTCATAATCACCAGTTGAGGTATCCCTTCGAGTGGCTAGATGAGGGCTGACGGAATCTTCTTTGGAGTGCTTTCTGATGGTTTCAGACTGTGATTGAGTAGGTTGATTATCTCTATGAATTCGAACTGTATCGACGGAATACCTCGGTTGAAAAAAGTAATCCGATGAAGTTTTTGAAAGTGCTTCCAATTCTGGCTTTCCTGTTGCGCTTTTTTGCTGCTTGACGATTTCAGATATGGCAAAAGCCATTTGAATCTCTTGTTTCTCGCGGTGCGTTGTCACTCTCTCGAATTTCCTTTGAAACCTTTGAATTTCCTCGAAAACGCGTTGGAAGACTTCTTTATCACGTGTAAGTTTCAGAAAACGCTAGTAGTGAAATATATATAGTCATGCTATCCAATGATAGAGAGCAGTATGTACCCCAATCTCTATGGCATATAGAGTAGCTTTCGATGTTGTTACAACTGCAGTAGTCTTTCGCATTTTCTTGTCAAGAAGTTCTTCCAGCCCAAAGTATTGCCCAACACCGAGCATATCGATCTAGATATTTGAAAAATTCTATTAACCTTCACTTGTAGCAAAGATTACTCTGAATCTCTTTAGTGTTTTCTTTGGAGTTCTCCAAAATGCTGGAGGAAGTCTGCTCTCTTGGCCCAGCCCTCGAAACGTGTTTTTTGCCTCAGTTATGTCCATTTCTGCTATTAGCTTCATGATAATAAGGATTAAATATTCCCGATCCCTTCCAAAATCAATACTTCAACTCCTCCTTCTCGAATGAGGTAGATAAAATCTGGCTGTTGACCTTGCTTATAAATTACGTGGTTTTTATTAAATTCTTTTTGCTGAAACTGAAGAAAAATCTTCTTGAGCTCTTCATCCGCCAGGCTTGAGAATATATGCACGCTCTTGAGAAACGCTTTGATATTTTCATCCTGTTTCTTGTAAACACCAGCTATGTGCATATGAGGCATGATACAAAAATTACAAAAAGTTTACAGAGCAAATTATCGAAATCTCTTTTCGATAAAACACCAAACAACGTCCTCTGCTTGCATATAACGGTCGCAGTCCTACAAGCATTCAAAACCAAGGTAATTTTAGGTAAATCTGATGAAGAAACGTTAACTACCTACGAGTTCTGTGTTGGAGCGCAATCTCACCGAAGGACTCGCCTTGCTTCATTATTTTTCCAACAAAAAAGTTCGGAAACACCTGTTCAAGAGCTGCTATTTGAGCTTCATCAGGTTCTTTCTTTCTGAATAAACTCAATTTGCACTTTCCTTCGCGCAGTCCACCAGCTTTCGGACTCCTGAGATTGAAAGAGCTCGGAAAATTGGTGTTTTTCCGACTGCTAGCTGGGAGTTTCCCCATAGGAGTTATCGCATGGTTCATGAATTTATTATATACCCGATAAAATTCAATATACTGCCTGGTTCAGATTTTTCTTCTCTAGAGGACATCCGATTATATTGAAGCAGAGGGGTATCGGCATATTCATCAGGATCTTCTTCAATTTTCGGATGAGTACCTTCGTCCTCGCTTTCAAAAATCTGCTCGTCTAGAATAGCTTCGTCCTCTTTGTTGGCTGATTCATTATGCAATAAGATAAAAACTGCGCCTCTGATAATGATAAAAAAATCTTCGCCCCAATCATCTAAAACAAAGTATAAGGACCTTATATCCTATTAGTTGTTACTGTAATTGAACACGATTTCCCCTCGACAGCATTCTTTTAGAGTCAGCTGCTTAAAAATCTTCAAGAAATCCTCTGGTGGGAGATCATTTTCTATTTTTTCGAAGAACTTAATATCCGTGAAAGCCTCTTTCACGAAAAGGACCTCTTCATCGTATCTTTTTTGAGGCTTTTTCTGAAGGATGTTCACCAAGAGCTAATCACGAGTTAGAGTAAGACTTTTGAACTGAGTATTACTTGAGCGTGTTCCTTGTTGTGAATATCAACGCGATTTTTGCTCAAAAATTCCGCTGTTACGAATGCTTTTTTCTCATCAAGGAATTTTCTCTTGGAGGGGTTGGTTGGCTCCAGATCCAAGGATTGACTATTTAGGAAGGTTCTTGTAGGGATGTCGATGGCCAGATTAGAAGAATCGAGACTGGTTAATGAGGTTAGTGACTGAATGCTCATGTACACCACTGCTTGTAAAATTTTATTGCCTGCGATCCCAAAGCTGTTCACAATTTAATAAAAATCAGAACACTGGATAAAATTACCAATCTTTAACAATGCAGCAATTGAAACAATGTGCAGGCTGTTTTTGTGGAATTAATAAGATTCTTTGATTCCATATTCTTAGTTGACTTACCCATGCAGACGGAGTTCAGGAGCATCATTCATACATAAAACACAAATGAATTAAGTCGTTTAATTTTGACATCACTCCAATCTTTTCGAAAACCATTGTGAAGGGCTAAAAACTTCATTCCATTTGAATGCTTTGATTGAATCGATATGATGCAAAGCCTCCGGTTATCAAATCTCGACTGTATTATGTTTAGCGTTGAAACATAAATGATTGATTGAAATTTTCAAGGAAGCTGATGCAAAATCTATATATTATACCCAATTCCATCAAGAGTCGACGGCTTTCGGCAGTGCCGGTGATAAATGTTTAAAAAAAAAGCAATGACGATTAATTCTTTGCAAAATCAGTTAGTCAGAAGATCCTACTTAAAGAAAGCTGGTTTAATTTCAATTGAAAAGTGTATCATCTCTTGTACTACCCCATTAATCAATTTAAATCTTGTCTTCTCAAGGCAATGGGTTCTATTTTGATGGTACGTTGCCTGATAAGGTTAATTACTTGTTTCCGTTTAATCAGTCTATTTATAACCCCTTACAAAATTCCAAATCAACTGATCTGGATAACTGGTTTTAGAAAAAAATAAAAACTTTGATCAGCACAAGGCAAACACGTTGGCGTACAATGAATTGGAAATACTTTCTTAACTACATCCGCACGATGGGATGCTATATTTACTTCCTCGGAGTGCAGCTCTTCATCGCCCTGTTCGTTTTGTTTTGGGTAATGTCCTTTCATCGTGAGAGCGAAATTGATATTCGTTATGCAATAGGTTTACAGAGACTTTGAGACATAGTAACAGTCACGAGGTACTTCAATCATCTTAACATACTCTACTAGTCACCAAGACAGAGTCAGCCTTACTCTTGAAACTTTCCTGACTGTTTTTGTGACGGCCGAGGTCACTGCGAGAGTGCTTGTGCAAAAAGGGGTATTACCGCTTTAGTTCTATGTGAAACTCAGTGAAAACATAAGCAATTTTTCAAAAACGTGTGGAATGTAGTGGATTTCAGCATCATGGTTGTGATAATCATACTTTATTTCAGTTTCTTATCGAGCCGAGCGAGATTGTAACATTCTCTCCTCTTTTTTTTTTGTTGGTTTAATCAATCTTTCAGCCGCGGGATCCAAACGGATGATGACCTATGGCCTTCAATTTTCTTGTCTTTTCGATATATCCTGCAAATCATCAGAATAATCATCATTATCAAGCAGTAATACACATAAATTGGAGGGGCATTGGATATCAATTTTATTTTTTTTTTCTCATAGAAGCTCAGATCTGCAAGGCTCGTTAGAGCTTGATATTTATGGGAGCGAACAGTACCAAACGTTTCTTCAAGTAACTCATTATCGTTGCTAATAATTCCTTAATGATATATTTATTCGTAGTCTCCTGCAAAGTTCGAACCTCTGAGTGCGAGACGATTGGCAGATTTTGAGGACAGGATAATTCCAATTGACGATGACTATTACCATCATAAACAAGAGCAATCCCATTAAAATAGAGTCGCCGGTGCTTCCCTTTTTTTTTAATATTGGGAAATGGGTGCAGCAAAATGTGTAAATGGTTTTCTGTATATATGAATTCATTTGCATTTGAGCTATCAATTTTTTTTTTATAAGTTCTGCTATGATAATATAGTTCCCTTAAACCAATCATGGTAATTTGTAAACTCAACGGAAATTTAGGACAAGGTTTGCTCGGTCGAAAAATAGTTACTTCACAGTCTGAAATTAGTGAGTCTAAATCAAATTTCACATTGAAAACATAAATTTTGGTGAGTTCCAAGGACCAAATTTGAAAAGATAATATAAATTTATCGTAATAATCATACGCGAGAGATGATTTCTATTTTGAAGAACCATATGAAGATTTTCTTAATCCCTTGATTTAGAACTGTCTGCTTTGAGAGCCATTATCATTTTTGTTGTGTTTCAAACTTTCATTTGTTGGTCAGTTTGTAACGTTGCATTCTTCTGTATACATCGAAGAATTGAGCCACTTCCACCACACAAGTGGAGGATCAATTTTGCAACACGAAATTTATCAAAACAAGAAAACCAACCTTCATTTTCTAAAATTCGCAAATTAAGTGAATTAGTTCGTATCACAGTAGATTTCTGCTTAAATATTAAGAGAGTAAGAGAGAGAGGCAGTATTAGGTAATGCACTAAATTATCGGAACTTGTAAAGGTGCCACCAAGTGAGAGGTAAAATATTACCGGTGCGTCCATTAGCAGGATAGGTCACTTATCATTTCTTCTCTCATTGTAAAACAATTGAAGAGTAAAACAAAATAAAAATAATAACATTTTCTGAGAGCTTTTAATCTTAGAAGCGCGTCTTTAATTTCCGACCGTTTTCTAAAAATATTTAAAAAGTGGGTCTATGGAGAGATGCCAAAGAAAAACCTAAGGGAGTTGCAAGTTTTGATTCAGTTCTCTCTCTCGCACTCACAGAAACTATCATTAGCTACTTAAGAGAAGCATAAATCCCTAATCATTGTAAGCAAAGCTGAATTAAGTTATTCGGAAAATTTTTTGTCGGAATGATATTCGGCTGCAAAATTGTCAGAATTTTTCCTGTCTTCAGTTAGAGAGCTTGATCTTCGATAGAATAATGGAGATTGTTGTAGGTTTAAAGTAGGTCTATTGTGGTATTATAAATGTTCGCCATGGTTTAAATATCTGAAAGACTCAATAATTAATAATCGATATAATTAACTGGTAGAAAAAAAAAAAACGCCGAAAAGAACTGACTAACAAAAGTATTATGTCGACAAAGTATTCAAATCAAGTGAACACACTTCAGCGAGAGGTCAGAAATGACAGCAATAGCACAATTTTGATGCATGAGTTTCAGCTCAACCAGGAAACCTTTGGACCTAAATACACTTGCTATCAGCAGAACCTAACTGGCCAATCTAATCTATCCGGACACAACGGCAATCAGTCCGGTGACGATAGTTGGGAGAGTGTCAAGGAGTTTGTCCCAAGCTGCGAAAGACTCAGCGGAGAGCAAAGCCAGAATTCAGGAGAAGAGGAAGTTGACCCATTCTTACATGATTTGAGGAAGAGGAACAAACTCAGAGCCAAAAAAATTCTGAATATAGCCCAAAATAACGGGCTCTCGATTTGGCCATTCGAGGTTCTGGCTGAAAACACTTCTCCTGATGATTCAATAAACTTAACCCCAGGCGCTGAGATCATTGCTGGACACCCAAGCAACTACATTGAAAATAACCATCCTTATGGACAGCAGGTGCAGCAATATCAGCAGTTGCTCGACATTAACAAACAGATGATGACTTCACAAAACCAACCTCATCCACAATCAATTCATCAGTATCCTCAACCTTCCTTTTCAAATGCTAGTACATATCCCTCGAAATCCACCCCTCGTGTTGGGCTTATGACCCAAACATCGGTCCAAAAAACCAGCCTTTTCAAATTCTTTTCTCAAGGGTATGACTACGATATGAAAAATTGGTATTACAAAGACCATCAAAATCAAGTACGAGGGCCGTTTTCTAGCCGCGAAATGGACGCATGGCACGACGCGAGATACCTTCCTCTCGATTTGCCTATCACTTACGGAGAAAACCAGCACTATAGACTATTGGCTGATCTCATTAAATATAAAGAAGCTTTTGACACACCTAATTCATACTCAAAACCAATTCCAACTAACTCCAACCCAAGTCAAGAGCGGCAACTAAAGAAACAATACTATGATCCACGCAGTGCTAACCGTCGCAACGCTAATTCATTAGAAAATCAAGGTTACTACCGGCTTGATAACCAAAGCATAGCTAACAAAATGAAGAGCAGAATCAATCCGAGTGCAAAGGAGAGCTCTAGGGTCCAACCCACCGGACTTAAGACCCAGGAGTTCCCGACCTTTGTCGTAGCCGACGGTTTCAAATCGTATGCGACTTATGCTGAAAGCAAGAATAACACTTCCTTTGAATTTAAGACATATGATGAATAAATAATGAAAGCGAAGAATCCAAGAGAAGACTTCCTTCAAGAATTTCGACTTTGAATTGAAAACATATACTCCCTACTGCCGAATTCGTAGCCTACTCTTAATTAGAATAAGAAGGCTGATATCAAACCAAAAAAATGTTCTCAAGGTAAAAGACTATATAACTAAATTAGACTATTAAGTGAACCAAATTTGAGTAAGAATATCAAATATATACCTCTAGGTTTTCGCAATGAAATATCTGCATATGATTCTTGTTAACTTTGTCTCTAAATATAAATAAAAATAATATTATATACACTTATCTATATGGCTATTGTTATTAATATGATCAAACTTGAGAACGTTCAGCTAAGTGGATTTTTCTTATACTTACTCTAACCAAGCTCCATGGTATTGTAAGGGAGTTAGAGTAGTAAATTCTCTAAGCTGTTCAATTCAGATTGCTGCTATCTCGAGTACCAAAGGAGGTTCATCCTTTTTGAGGTTCACTATGATAAGAGTAAACGGTCTGTTAAAATACTAAGAGGAGTTGACTCTGATTCGAAAACTACAATTCAAACATAATCCTAGCCAGGTAATTGCTTAATACAACAGAGTACATGTAAATAGTGAAGAGATATTATAGCTCCGAAGCTTCAATTTTAAAGAGAACAAGAGATTGGTAACCTCTGAAAGCTAAGTTTTCACGCTTTTATTATGAATCGAAACATTCTGCAAGAAGATTATTTCAGATTCCAGCAACAACTATCGGTTTTGTGAAAACCGGCGTTGAAAATATTCAACACAAATAAAATCGCGAATTATACTCAATTCGTTAAACGCGTAGCACACATAAACCTGAAATATTAAAATTAAAGAAAACTACTTTGAAACCACCTACTACTAATCTCAAATGCAGAAAATCATCGAAAACTACGTCTTGTATGAAGTCGTCGGAGCGGGTCAATACGGCAAGGTCCACAGAGCTATCAACAAAAAAACAAACGAAACCGTAGCGATAAAGGTAATTCCCTTGAACAAATTCTCTGAAGTTCCCAAACTCGAAGAATTTACGACAAACGAGATCAAAATCCTCGGCAGGATCGACAACCCCAACGTCATCAAATTCATCGAAATGCTAAAGACAGCAAACAACATGTACCTAGTCTACGAATTCTGCGAGGGAGGCACTTTGGAGAATATACTCTCAGTTAGAGACCATTTACCGGAGAAAGAGGCTTTGAAGATATTCCAGCACCTGCTGAACGCGTGTCGTGCGCTGTATAAAGAAAACATCATGCATAGAGACATCAAGCCTTCCAATATCTTGATCCATAAAGGAGTTATCAAACTTGCTGATTTCGGATTCTGCAAGAGACTTCACTCAGCGAACGAGTTGACGCTCTCGATGGTTGGGTCACCGATCTATATGGCTCCGGAGATTCTTCGAGGGTATCCTTACAACGTGAAAGCGGATATCTGGTCAATGGGTGTTTTACTTTACGAGCTGCTTTTTGGCATGTGTCCATACGAGGACAAAACCCTCGCTGGGCTGATTTCTCAGTTCGATACCAAGCAGCTGAACATTCCGCGTGACATCAACGATATTTCTCCGAACACTGAGACATTGCTCAAGAAATTGCTTACGATTGACCCGAAACAACGAATCACCTGGGATGATCTCATGAAATTTCCGCTCTTCCCAACGGAATCAGAGTTTAGTCGATTATCCATGAATAATCAGTATCAGCAGCAGTATATCCAACAACAGCTAGAAGGTTCAGATGCGAATCAGAAAATCGCTGGTGGGAATACCTCGACGGACCCGTACTACGCGATTCTCCATGCTCTTGTGACGGAGAGAAACAAAGTGGTTTATCTTACTACTATTCTTACTACCATTCTCCAAGAAAGTCTCACTATCAAAGCCCCAATTGTGGCGTTCTTACTCGCGAAGAAGGCTAAGTTGACCCTTGAGCAGTTGAAAAAAGACCTCGCGGGAGATAGTAACTCCTCCTCGAGGTATAAGCTATTTCCGCAGTGGGATGCATTCAAGAGTTCGGATGAGCATAAGATGTTTACACGATACGCTGACGAGGAAGCCGAGGAGTTAACGCAGATTCTTTCGTTCTATAAGGAAGAAATCAACAAGTTGTTGAGCAATATGTCTTTGCTCGACGAGGCGAGTGAGAAGTTTTTGAAATTGGAAGTCACAAACAGCACTGTCGAACTGAAATATTTCTATAAAATGCTCGTTGTGTACGCAGATGAGGTTAAATCACATGTATTCGTTCGCTTGATGAATAAGCAGGATGACGCGGCTGCTGTGGCGCTTCTGCTGCATGTGAATGAAGTGCTTGACGCTGCAGATATCGATGAATTCGCAGAGAAAAACATGAAAGCGAATATGAAATGGGAAGAAAACGAGTACTTTGCAAACCTGAAGAAATATAATAGAGAAAAGCTCACGGATATCATCACGAAAAAGACCAATTTTTTGAAACTCAAAGCCTATTAAAGTGTAAGTTTATTGAATTTTTTTTATACATTAAATGAGCTTTCAATGGTATGGCTTATTTGATTACCAGGTGTGACAATAATTTGTTTTTCGGCGGCAGCATGGCTTAGTTACATAGATTGTTAGCTCACCTATTATAATCAATCCAACTAGAAATAGAGAGTAAAATGTGTATCGCTTTGTATTTCAAAGACGTTAAGATAAAGGCTTAAATATGTTGAAAAAGTGAGGAAACGAATCTTATTATTTATGGCCTCAATAATAGCAAGACAAGCTGGAGATAATAAACATAATCTCCGAAAAGTTTCTAATTGTGAAATGCTGCTTCCCAGTTCGTTTGGAGAGTAATATGATTTTATGTATATAAAGAGGCAATTGTCATTCATGCCGAAATATTATATTTCCCTTAAAAATCTTTTGATCATTACTGATATGGACGAAGACAAATGTTGGAGAGGAAAGAAGACATAGACATTACACATTCTTATGATGACCAAGTACTCATAGATGAATTAAAGATTTTTGAGAATGACACCTTCAAATTTCACCAACATTTTTGCGAAAGGTCTTCTTTCTTGGTAAGTTTTGTTCACCTTGAAGACATGCACTGTGCATAAGAAATTCCTGTACCTCAGCCATCTGAAAAAGAGTTTCATTCTCTCGTCTTTGAAATCCGAAATCCTTAGGACTGCGTTACCAGGCACCTCGTTCCCTTCAAAGTTTCTGTATTTAATTACTTCTCGTGCTCGACCCTCTCTGTCAAATTCTTCAGCTTTTATGGGGATTACGTTGTGACCGACGTAACCATCGGCAACATAAGCGCCGTGATTGTAGAGGCATTCAATTAGAGTGTAAAATTGATATTTGCAGGCGATTCTCATCGGGCTGTTTTGGCTCTGATTCTCAGATGCCACCATGTTTTGATCCATCTTGAGATCCTTAAGGAGGAAAGAGAGCATTTCAAGTTCGCCGGATAAGCAGCATACGTGCAACAGGTTGAACCCTGCGTTATTTTCATAATTGAACTTTTTCTCAATGAAATACTTAACCAATTCAATATTTCCATATCGACATGCATAGGCAACAGGAGTCCAATTATTTGAGGAAGTGAGCTTATTAATATATTTTGGGAATTGCTCATAGAGCTTGATGACCTTCTGTGTTTCACCGGACTCAACGGCCGTGAACACCAAGTCAGAAAACTGCGATTTCTTCATGTTGCAAATTCTACCGCTCAAACACTCTGCTGAATTTAAAATATACTTTTATCATGGGATAACTATATAAATGCATAAGACTGCTAGTTTATTCTTGTTGTTAAACGTTCAAACCAAACAAGATGAGACTCAATAATCTGCTTCTTCTTAGCAGGAGATGCATTAATTAGAAAAACTAGGAAATTTCATGGAGAGGAATCTTCCATTATTCACCGCTCGAATAAAATACAAAATGAAACAGCTTCACACTCCGAATAAAATGCATTGTAACTAATTTCCTGGTAAAGCTTTCTGAGTGAACCTACATGAATAAAACCCGTGAAAGGAAAATATAAATTTTATAAGGAGTGCTTGCTCTAAATATTGTTCGTAAACACCGTGTTCTCGAAGCCAACGAACACTGGCGAATCTTTGGTTTGGAGCGATGTGAGGAATATATATTCATCAAGCTGGGTCGAATTCAGTCCAAGCGTCTAGGAAGACAGAGTTATTGCATTGCTTAGAAGAATATAATACCTTTGAGATATATTCATAAGTGCTATTTTCAGCGCCGATTGAGTTATTTGAAGTAGTTGCCTACACAAAACAGCTGATAAATACATGAGGGTGAGGTGACACAGTACTTGAGCTTTCTGAAGTATAGAATACGCGGCTGCCTCTGCAGTAGCGTTTGTAATTGTAATATTCTGTTGCGCTGAGGCTCTTAGCACGTCTATCTCTTTTCTGATCAATGCTGCTTGTTGGGCGTATAGTTTTGTGGTTGCTTGTTGAACCGCGACCTGAGTCGCAACAATAGCTGCCTCATAGACATCCGGCAGGTCTATGTAAGTAATTTGAAGGCTTTCGCATGTCGCATAGGCTGATTGTAGATCTTTATTTAGAGTGTTGAGCATATTAGTGCCAATCGCAGTTCTGTTTTCCTAAAGAATGATGTTCATCGATTACACATTCTGTGGCTGGGAATAAAGGGCTTACCCAGTAAGCTTGTGCATTGTAACTTCCGGCGATCGCGAGAAGAGTCTCTCTAGCGATACGAAGGTAGGTTGTCTCATAGTTTGTTCCGGTTAGGAGATAAATCTTAGGTATGTCGGCTTGGATTATTTTATATTGGAATGTAACGTAAAGCTTGAGCGAGAGACCTTCGTTAGTTCTCGTACTCAAAGGGCCAGCTGATAGCAATAAATCGTCAGTGGCAATGGGATCAGAACTCACCGGTTGCATCAGATTCTTCGGAGAGTTTAATTGTTTGGAGAGTTCTTGGAAATTTGATAAAGGAGTTGACAGGACCAATCAGGTACCGACCGCCATCATATACTGGTTAGGAAAAGAAGCGGGATTAGAGTTATTAATGAGGGGAAGGTTACTTGTGTTATTATCTATTGATTTGGTGAAGGAATTGTACTTCAATCCCCACTCCGTAGGCTCCACGGAGTCCCAAGAGAAAGCGAAAGCCACTATGCCGACAAAGACGAAACCAATTCCAACACAAATACCGATCTGTCTCGGATTTTCCATCTTGGTGCCGATTTAATGACCGATTATACAACTTGAGAAACGGTCATCAAATGTTATTTTTTAAAACACATATGCACAGAAACGCTAGTGACAACGAACAATAGATAAGGAAAATATCTATTTCTTGCTTATGATTTCTTTTCAAAAAAACCTTGGGACTCGCTGGAGAAGGGAGCAAACTAATCAATAGTGGAAAGTCGTATAGAGGTCTAATAAAGATGAGGTAGTCATTCGCTTAGGAGAGTATTCGGTTTTTAATTCTCTTAAGTCATATCATGAAAGATTGACTTTGATATAGTTTTCTGAAACATTTCCAGCTGTTGGGTATGCACTTTAAGGCATGTAGTTACCAGAAAAATTGTGATACTCTGCTAATATTCTCTATTCACTTTAAGTTTGTTGAGTTTAGGTTAAGTAGCATGTATCACTATTTCTGATGTGTTGAATGTTGAATACTACTGAATGGTTATTGTATAGGAAAAAAAGGCAAATAGACAGGCAGTGGATGGATTTGATCTCAATACTTTGTTATTATCTTACATATCTAGTGTATTTTAAAGGCTATTCGTTTGTAATGGGATATCTTATGGAAGGTGAACAAATCGCTGACGTAGATCACATGAATAAGAACGTCGAAAATAAATGCATAGCCATCGAAGAAAAACATTGAGAAAATTGTCCTCCTGGGTCAAATTTCAAATACAGCCCAATAAAATCTTTCAAAACAAAGAGGATTTTTGAACTTTGTTTATCCATAACAACAGCTTCATATATCTACTTGAGAAAAACCTCAATTCCCATGAACTTCAAAACACTTACTCTCATCGCTCTATTTGGAATCCTCACAATCGCTTATACAAACACAGCTGAAACCCATGACTCTATTCAAATGAGAGATAATCAGCATCTCTTGTGGGGACATTACAAGCCTCACCGTCTCTCCGTGGTCACGCAGAGATCGCCGTCTCCTTTAAGCGCTGGGTTCATGTTTTCAGACGAACTCCACGCTCATGCATCATATCCTGAATTCGTCTCATATTTCCGAGACACCTTAGGTCTTTATAAGGACTATCTCTCTGCAGAATACATTTTCAATGATGGGAAAAGGTTCAGCCAGCAGATCATCGCAGATCGCTCTCTCAGTTTGTACTACAATCTCACATTCGTGAAGACTCATGAAGAAAGTAGCTCGGAACAATCGTGGGTTTACCTTATCGAGTCTTATTACCCAGAGAAATCGCCAAAATGGCGCTCAATCAACACATTTGCATACATAGGTGGTGAAACTCTAGACGGCGTGGGCTTGAACTATTTCGACCTCGTACATGAATCAGAAAGACATTATGTCTTCAAAGCCACAGACTTTGCTACGAAAACAATGAAAGGGTATTTCGATGTTGAAATCATCCCAGGCAAGATCATTGAATCATTTCTTTCAGAGGAAGAGAAAGGAGAAACAGAGGTAGAGAACGCCGAGGAGACCATGAATGATAAGTGCAAACCTCAGCACATATGGACAACTGAACCTTTAAGAGCTACACAGTGTACACCCCCGAAATTAGAAGTATTCAGCTGCTATATGAACGTACCTCCAGCAGAGGCTTGGAAACAGACTGAGTACATCTACCTTCACATGGAGAATGACGAAGAGGAGAATTTCATGCGATTTAACACAGCTCAATGTCATGAACCCGATAACCTGTACAATCTGATCGTTTTTCAAGTCCGGGGTCCTTATAAATACAAAATCAAGATCACCTATCACTCTGAGAGTCCTCCATCGTATATCACTGTCGAAGAAACTCAACAGAAACTCCATGGATTGACTCGGCTTTTTATGAGAAAACTTAACGATGTCTTTCCCATAATGACACATCCTGGGCCGGTAGAGGAACCTCCTTCTCAGGAACAGTTAAACTCTTGGGCGAAGATAAGAAGGACAGGGGTTAGTAACATGATAGGCGGACTTTGCTATACATATGGTCATATTTTAACAAAAGTTGACATCGGCCTTGAGACTCCAACGCAGCCAAAACTCGAACTGTTTTCTTCCACGCCGAGCCGAGTGACTTTTCCAAGAGGCTTCCTATGGGATGAAGGATTCCATCAGCTGATTCTCTGCAGATGGGATAAAATTCTCTGTATGGAGATATTAGAAAGCTGGTTCAACACGATGTCGTCGACAGGCTGGATTCCTCGAGAGCAAGCGAGAGGCCAAGAGCAAGAAAGCGCGTTTCACGAGAAGAAGTTTCTTTATCAGGACGAAAGAGAGGCCAACCCTCCAACTCTGCTTCTCGCTGTTGAGTACTTAATGCTCTCGACGAACTCCTCTCATCCTGAATACCAAAACGTCGTAAAGTTTTTGAATTCAGACATTGAAGAAAAGATCAAGAAATGGTTCGAGTTCTTCAATGCCACCCAGAGAAATTTCGAAATCGATAATAATCCTTTTTTCAGAGGGCCTTTGTTTAGATGGACCTGCGTGGAACCTTGCGAAGGCGGCAACGTGATGGGCTCAGGACTTGATGACTATCCCAGAGCGGATCCATTCCAGGAACCCCTCGCGAGTCTCGATTTACAAGTATGGATGATTTTTATGGTGAAGACCATCAATCAGATTGCGCGGTATAAAGGAGAAGAGCCAAATCCTGTTTTTCTTGAGCTAGAGTCGAAGTTAGTCGTTGCATTAGAAGAGTTCAGAGATCCTGATGACGGCATTTACAAGGATATTCTGCAAGATGCGATGGGAACGGACCATGGAGAGAGGAGGAAAATCTTTAACAGTCACATTGGATACGTGAATCTTTTCCCTCTTTTCTTCGGGCTTATCCCTGTTAATAGCGAGTCATGGCATACGACGGTCGGTTTGATGGTGTTACCTGAGTTATTGTGGTCAGATTATGGGATTAGGTCGCTCTCTGCTTCAGATCCTTACTTCCTGCAGGGTGAGAAATATTGGACGGAGCCGATATGGATGAATATCAACTACCTGATCCTGCGATCGCTGGAGAGATATTATACTGAAGATGATGCTGCAAGGGAAATTTATGAAATCGTTAGAGCGAATCTCATTAACACAGTAACTACGAATTGGAAGGAAACGTACACTTTTTGGGAGAACTATAGCTCGATAACAGGAAAAGGGCAGCGATCACCTGCTTTTTATGGCTGGTCCACACTAATAGTTTTGATTATGTCAGATTTTTATTAGCATCATCATCTTTGTTACTATAAATCAAAACCAAGAAATAAAAGAAGAATAGAAATTGCTGCTGAATATTATCGTGTTGTTAATGGCATAAATAATCATTGAATACAATCAATCATCTTTAAGAATTTTCTGAAGATTTCAAAGCTGCGAGAAGAAAAAAAAAATGTTTCATAAGGATTAACTGGCAATTTTTGATACGAATCCAATCAATCTATTTTGTTGAGTGAGTGATTGGTTAATTAATACATATGAAATTGAATGGTGATATGACAATAAAATATGTGTGGGTTTAGCTTGGGAGATCCTTAGGCGTTAGATTTCGTCGGATTGGCTTTTAGTTTCTCACTGTCAAGGATATAATTGATAAGTTTCTTTTGCTTCTCAAAGTCATTATATATCGATGATTTCTGAGGCGAGCTTGGTCGGTTCACATTGTAGATGTTGAAATGATTGCGATACTCGTCAATATGGATCTTTACATTCACCGATCTCGGAGGCATGTTAACATCAATTTTGCTACTAGCCTCTTTTTGGTCTCTTGTATTATATTCTACTTTAGGAGTAGCTGCTCTTTGTTTCAGCAGCAATGCGTGCTGTTCCTCGGAGTTAACCTTTTGAGTTGGTGTAATTATCCTTCTAATAGGGATCTGCGATGGAAGTTGGACAAGGACTTGCTGTTTGAAATTCGGCACCAGCGATAATTCGAGTTTTTTAGGTGGCGCCTTTTTATTTAAAGTTGGTTGGAAAGTGCATCCTTCAAGCTCTTTTGCCTTCTTTTGCTCTTGTTTACTCTGAATTTTCTTGTTTTTCTGCTGCAGCCATATCTGATTGCGCTCTTGAAGACTGCAGTTCGCCAGACTTTTATTGTGACTCTCGGTAGTACTCGCCTTCTGAATTCTCAAAACCTGACTGGTCTCTCTGCTCGCACTCATATCATTCTCAAATTGCTTTATGAAAGTTTCTGTATGTGATGGCGCATCGAATGTGCCATCAACGTTTTCAACTGGCTTTAAGTCCTGCTTAGCCAAAAACTTCTCAAAAGCGGCAAACTTCTCCTGCAATGGATCTTTCTGTCCTGCGAAAAAGAACTTGTTAGGCAGATTCGATTTTTCGCCGTGGAAATTAGGAGCGATTCTTTTCGTGGATAGAGATGAGTCTAACTGTGATTGCTGGATACTGTTTTCGAAAACTTCTCCATCAAGACTCCCGTTTTGTCCGAAGGGAAGAGCTTTTCTTGTCAATCCCATCTTTGGTTGTTCTCCACTTCCTGGAGTTTTTCCGTTCCGAAAAGTCCTCTCTGAAGCATAATTATGCTGGTGTTTCTTTGATGTTGCTGTTAGAGGCCTTCGATTTGAAATTTCACCACTATGGCCAACAGGACTAGTGAATGGGCTAAATGCTCTTTTCTTTGGCTCTGTTCTGATAGATGGAGTCAGCGAGCGTGAGCTGTTGGTTTGTTGAGTTTCATTCAGTTTCTTTTGTAAGGGTTGGTGGTAGAGCCGAGTAAGGAGATCCGCCTTGGGTTTCATCCGGCTAGCTTTTTCTGTGATTTCTGGGATGTTTGGCCTTTCATACATTGACTCTTCCAGTCTCTTGAGCTTCTGTTTTCGTATATCTTCTCTCAGCATAAAGGAATCTTCGATTCTCAAGGCAGGACGAGAATATGCAATGAGGTCCTCAGAGCGTTTATTCGTATAAATCTTCTTCTCTATATTTGACTCCTCAATCACGCTCTGCAGCTTTTTCAGTCAATATGGTATTTTAACACACGATCAAGCTATGAAATTTACCTCTCTTTGCATTTCTTTCTTCTTCTCAACGCTTTCTTTCCATTTATATAAATGATCGACACTACGCTCCATGCCTTTGGAAAAGGCGTGGATATTTGGTGAAAAGGTATATTCCGAGGTGAGTTCAGTCTAAATATATGTGTTATTATTGAATACAGGAGTGGCTACTCGGTTCTTACATTGATTTGGCGTTTGGGTCTCATATAAGATGCGCTAGGGCTCACAACCAGCGTGTTTTTGTTATAATTCTCTTTGCCTGCGCTCTTATTCTCTCGGCTGTGATAAGTTGCAATTGGAAGTGAGCCTTTTGTTCCCTTGCTCTGAGACTCCTCGAGGTCTGGGATTTGTATGTCGAACTTCATGTGGTACTCGCGAGCTTTGAGGTACTGCTCCTCTCGAAGGGAGGAGATGCTGCTGTTTCCTTCACTCATTTCAAGACTGTGCATGTTATTTCACAGTTAATTGGACGTTTGATGAGTAAGCTTCAAGAAATTTGAATAAATAATTAAAATTAAAACCTTCAAGCCTAATGAACTGATTATTGCTGTCCGAATTAGCAAGTAACTTCCTTGCACTAAAATATTTTAACATTTTTGCATACTCACATTTGATGTCGACTTGATCGGATATGACTTTACTGGTTGGAACCTAAATAAATTAGCTTCGCTAGTAACGCATTCCCTCCAGCATTCCCTTGTGATAATTTTCGAGAGAAACCCACTATTTTCGCATTAACTGAGCCGTTACAGGCAAGTTGCTAGCTCAGCTTAGCCATCGGTCAATATTGAATAGAAATCCGAATGTAATTTGAATCTTCTCGCGTTTGCTTGGAAATTGGATGGTGTTGGAATCGGGTCATGTCTTCATGGATTTCTCATTGTAAATCCAATGAGAATAATCAAAAATCGCAAATAAATTAAAGATTTATGAATACACTCAAAATAAAGTTTGGTTTCCTTTTCCTCTGCTTCCTCTTCCTCGGAGCCAGATGTGATAACTTCCTCTACGTCAAGAACGAATCTCGCATTAAGATCGCGTTTGGCTCGGTCAACAATCCGGTTGAAGGAGGATCCGAAATCTTCGAATCGATCGAGAAATATGATCCAGATATCTTCATTTGGCTTGGTAAGCAGCTCTGATGGACTCTTCTTGACGGCTTATTTCATAGGGGATGCTTCGTACACGGCACCTCATCCCAAATTTGTTGGAATTTTATCATATTTTTCGTTTCCAGGGTTGGATGAATTTAAACAGGCTCTAGAGCAAACTAAGAATAACAAATGTAATTATTCTGCGGCAGCACAGAGGTGCTAAGGGGTAATCTATCTTTGCTAAAGAAGACTACAGCAGTTTCCGATCAAAGCATCAAGTTATCGGCATTTGGGACGAATACGATTATGGAACAAGCAACGGTATCTCTCAGAGAGTTGATAAATGTCACTTAAATCGATTCTCTCTATTCAAGGAGACATGTCCTTCAGCTACAAGCAACAGACAAAGCAGATATATTTGGATTTCCTGGATGAACCTCAAGGGAGTGTGAGACGATCAGACCAAACTCATGGCATTTATACTTCTTACTATGTTGGTAAATGGTCATCGCTAGCGCATGATGTTATATTTTCTTTGGGGTTGATGCAGGAGCGGACAATCAGGTGAAAATCATACTTCTTGACCCGAGATATGAAAAGAATGGAAATCGTTTCTTTGGGACGGATAACCTAGGAGAAAAGCAATGGGAATGGCTTACTAAAGAGCTCGAAACGAACCAAGCTCAGGTTGTGCTTATTGCATCAAGTAACTTTTCTATTATTGGAGACAGAGGGCTAAAAAGTTTGATTGTTAGGCTATCCAATCCTTCCGGACGAACGTCTTCTTTCAGAAACTTGGTTCAAGGAAAGTCGCAACAGGCTCTTAAAACTGATTAGAGATCTCAACATTGAAGGTCCTTTTGCATGATATTGCTTCAAATTCACAATATTTAGGTGTCATATTGCTGTCTGGTGACGTTAACTTCGCCGAGATACTTCAGCACCCTTGTTCTTATAAAAGTAAGACTCGAATTCCCTTCAATAGAGCAATATTAATTCATACAGGAGTGGGCTATGATCTCTATGAATTTACTTCCAGTGGGCTCTCATTCCCATTATCAAGGGAGGTCTCAGAGCTGTTAGAAGCCGCTTATGGGAACTCAGATTACGTATTTCTTTATATCTATTCCTAATCCAAATTTCTTTTCGAACTTTCTATAGCGAGTGGGCTCACAAGCATATACTTCAAGGAATTTCGGCACAATCGAAATTCGATCAAGCAATTACAAGGTCGAGGCCGTTGCTCTTCAGATCCGCAACTTTTATGGGGAAGTCGTCACTGAGCAGCTGATCCCATACTCATCGCTCAAATTTAATGAGTATTATCAATTTTTGGTATAAACAAAAATTTCTCAATTTATGATAGGTATTCCTTACTCGCCGTGGACGAGAATGCTGCAAAGAAGCACGCATCGTGCAAGATAGACAAGATTGGCCCAATGCGCAGATTTGTCTACCGTCTTGCAGCGCATTTCACCGAAGGGAACTCTGCTGGAATAAAGGTCAACTTTATCCTCATCGGGATTGCAAGCTTCGCTATTTCCGTCATTTTCGGTGTTATATGCGGGTTGAAAGTGTTTTGCGATTGCTTCATCTGTCCGCAGACCCGGAAAATCAAATAAACAATATGTAGGATATTTGTATTTTTAGAGTTGATATTTGTTTCCATCACATTTGATCTACGAGTTCGACTATTCTCAATCAATCAATGAAGCTTCGCTGTGATTCTTAATTTCGAAATTAAAACCAGTGATTTAGGAATCTAATTAATGCCATTTACTTACTGAGCAGCATTCATCTGCCCTTTTTCGAAATAAGAGCGAGCTCGCGCTGACCTATTATTGTAGGATTTCACCAAATACTATTAGACATTTGATGTTCGAGCTGAAAACTTCGATGGAATCATTCAATTTTCTATAGAGAGCTGAAAAAGATTTAAGGTTTTTCTAGAAAACTAAAGATATGAACTCAGCTGCGGTCAGAGTTCTGCTTGTTGCTGAGCCTATTGGAAGAATAAGAGGTAGCAGTGTGCCGTTAACGTGATTGGAGATTTTGGTTTTGGTGGATAGCATGCGTAAAAAAAAAAATGACCCGCGCTTGTTACTGGATTTCAGATTCACTGCTAAAATAATACAATATTCTACGATTCTAAGATCTTTGATTCTAAGATTCTTATTAATTTATTTTAATAGACTCACTTCTTCGAATCCTTCCAATTTAAAGATTCTGACAGCCTAATTACCATATGAATATATTCTAAACAACCTAAAGACGCCCTCCACTTTCGCAGTTTCAAAGAACTTTCATTCATATGCAAACAGGTAAATTCGCTAACAAAATTGACCACTGACAGTCGATAGGCTCCATTATCTCTTCGATATTTTCACTTGTTTCGACCTCACTGGGAACGGGAATATTAGCATTGCCTTACATGCTGAAGATATCAGGGCTGGGATTGGGTCTTGGACTCTTAACAGAAGGGATACTCCTCTGCTGGATCTCGCTTTCAATGCTAGCGCATGCTTCGTTTAAAGCTAAAGAAATCGAATACTATACCCTGGTTAACAAGACCCTTGGAAAGGTAATTCGTGTTTGGATAACTCTTAATAACACCCTCCGTTGAGTTTAGAAAGCTGCCACTCTTCTCAGTATGCTAATCGTTTTCTATGGCTTGGGCTCTGCAGTTGGGTACCAAATTACAAGTAATCTAGCTCATTTGACCTTAAAATAATTCTGAATTGAAATTCAGTTGCGGAGTTCTTACCACCAATCATTTCAGCCATAACGGGAAAAGCCTATATCCCGACGAGAAATCAAAGATTGCTCCAAATAATGGCCTTGGCTGTAGTAATCTTCCCTGTAGCCCTTCTCAGAAACCTGCATGCGTTCAGATATGGTACTTACCTCGGAGTGGCCTGCATCTTGTACATTATTGCCGTAATACCTTATGAATGCTTTCCTTCTTTAACACACATTATTAGATCGTTGTTATACAAACTCCTTCGTATATTCAGGAAAATGACTCATTTTCGAAAATTTCTTATATCAATTTTGATATAACATTCTTCACATCCTTCGCGCTGGCTGCTTTTTCATTCACTTGCCACCACAACATGCTGCCAGTCCGAGCTGAACTTGCTGATGCGACTCTTCCACGCGTCAAAAAGGTATATGATGCGAAATTTGCCTGTATTAATGGGATCTAGGTGGTGAGAGGAGCTGTCGGAGTCAATGCAATTTTGTACCTGGCCATGGCGATCTGCGGCTATCTCTCCATGACTGACAGAACACCTGGGCTAATTATTTCAAGGCCGAGACTAGCGAGTGCGAAGAACGACTTGCCGATGACTGTGGCGTTGGGAGCCATGTCATTTACGCTCGTAATTTCCACTTTGCTCAATCACGTCCCATCAAGATCAGAGCTGTTAGTGGTTTTCGGAAAACCTCGTCAAGCAGGGACGAAAATGCACGTGTTCTTGACTGTACTCCTCGTCTTTGGCACTGCGATCGTTGCATTTGCCATTCCAAACGTAATTGCAGCTTTGGGACTTATTGGTGGGATTGCAAGCGTCTCATTCTCCATAACTTTTCCCTGTAATTTCCTTGATTTGCAACTGAGCTAATTGATAATGTTAGTCCTGATATATGCTAAAATCAAAGAACAAGAGATTGACAATGGTGACTCTAAGGCTCCAAGAGTTGTGGTCACGCTGATGAGGTTAGGTGCTGGTCTCTTTAGTATTGCGGGTTTAATTGGCGCTGGAGTTTCATTCGCTAGCGCTTTAAATTTAATTTGAGGAAAAAATTAATATTAACTATTATAATAGGTTAATAATAGGTGAGTATGAACTTTGAATAATAGTAGGTATGCATAAGACATTTACGTAAAATAATTCATGGCAATTCAAGAAGAAATTAATTGAATATTAGTCGTTGCTTAATAATATTTGCCAGTAGGTCAGGTCGACATATGTATAAAAATTTAATTCGCCTTGCCTGCCAAATCTCAGTACTCTGTTACAATTTGCCTTAACTCTGCGCTATGAAATTTAGGGCATTGATAACAAAACCAACTATGTCTACAGAAAGTGTTGAAAAAGAGAGTGAGCTTGAGACCAAGAAAAACCCAATGATCTGTCATAACTTCATTGGTTTATTCTCAAAGTTGAGGTAGTTGTGAATCTACAAGAACTGGTGTTGACTAAAATTCAAATTCAACGTCTCATTAAGCAGATAGTGATTTGATTAGAAATTTTGGGTATCTATCTCACATGTTTTGGTTCCAATGAGGTTGAGGATTTCAAAAACCTGTTTCTCTTCAGATCATTGAAAGAAATTGTTTTAGGGAGACTGTAGAATGTTAATCAAAAGTTATCTTTGATCTCATTTGAAAACAATTAATAAAATATTTCGATTTATTGATCATATTATTAGGCACTGTGAGATGAATAAGTTACTCTTTACCCTTTCTGATATAAATTTCAAAATAGAGTAAAACTTATTACCATTACCTCTTCTCATGTGTTATTTACATCTATTCTTTAAAAATGCAGATTTATTATGATCGGAAATATTCTTGGTCTTCGCCATCGTATACAAAACCCTTTGAATTTAAAGCTTTCGCAACCACATAGGACTATTCTTTGAGAGACACCTTTACACTAAGTTATTTTTGTTGGTTTTACAAAATGTTAATCTTGAAATTTTTTAATAATTATATCATTTTAAAAAATTCTCATATTCGTCTTACTAGTTAAATTAGTTAGTAATTGTATTTTTGTTGTTTCATGAACTAAATCGAGATACTAGTAATCTAATTGAATTGCACATTAGAAGCTCAGTTTGTTAGTGTTTTGTTTCCTCAAATATCACTAAGTACAATTACAAAAAAGAGTTGTATCCTGAATTTTACAGTGTATATAACGTAGCTAAGTTCATAGTAATGTAGATTAGCAGAAGCATAGATAAGTAATTTGAAGTATAAATTTTTATGCTGGAATAGTTTTATTCAACTAGTAAAATAGACACCAAAGTAATTCAGCTCAAGCAATAGTAATATTGAACTGAAGACTCCTGTTCCTGACTTCAGGCACACCGCTAGACAATTTAAATATTTTTCTTCTGTATTCTGAAGTTTAACATACATGTCGATAGCAATTTCAGACAGGACTCAGCAAAGTCTTAAAATATTTAATGATTCTGAAGAAACTGAATATCTAGCTTTCTAATTCTTTTGAATGACACTTCTATCTCGTAAAGCACAGCACTTACATGAAAGCCTCCGTCTCACTGTATGTAAGCACCTTTCAAAGTAGTAACAGCTATTTTCAACTAAATCTTCAATACTCAAATACTCTCGGAAATTTCAATTAGAAGACTCTTAGAAATATAAATAAATCCAAGCACTGGATTTCCATTTAAGAAACTTCCAGCAAAACCCATCATTAATACACACCTCACTCTGGTAATGAACGCTGAAACTCAACGTTGGGACTTTGAAAACGACAAAGGCTACAAGATCACTTTAGAAACTTTTCGGGAAGAGCTCGATGATTCAATAAAACAATTCGATTCTTCCACAGACAGCAGTTATTCTTTTGGAAGATTATTCGCAATGGAAAAAGCCTACAGCCAACCTTACTCTCAGAAAGCCAAGCGATACAACGAGCACATTACCTTAGCAGCAATCTTGCACGATGATACTAAAGACCTCGTGATTGGGGTCATCAACATCGGAATAAAAGAATGCGTTTTGAAAGATACCCAGGTCAAAGCGGGTTGCATATTCGAATGGAAGCTACATAACAATTTCCTGACCATCGGACTAGGCGGGGCATTATTTTCTAAAGCCGAGGAGATAGCAAAAAGCATGCAAGTAAAGCTCCTCTATTGCTTAACCGCTACTACGCATACAAACACTATTGCTTTCTATCAGAGCCAAGGGTTTACCAAAGGAACTGAAGAATTTAGCTCCTTGCTTTTGAATGTACCAAAAACGAACGGCAAGAAGAAAATTTCTCAAGATGATGTAGTTTTTAAGAAGCTGGACACAGATACAACGCGGAAAGCCTTCTCTGATTTGAGTAAAGAGCACGAGTTTCACTGCAAGAACTTGGAAGAGTATACAAAGGTGGATGAGTACTTCGGGACTTATCAGCTTGAGACCAAAGATGGGAAATGTCGGGCCGGAATAAGCATTTATGAGGACAGCGGACCCTTTAGACATCTAACGAGATTTCTGTTTCCAGTGAACTACTATGCAAGTTCGCTGTTTTGTGCGATACTGATGGGATTGCTGTCTCTGATCCCTGCTGCGGTATTCACAAAATCGGCTGTTGCGGGAATTGGACTTGAATTAGGGCTGCTACTCGTGTTTAGAAAAATAATCGAGATTGTTAAAGTGCTAGGTTATCCTAACCAGCAGGCGTTTGCGACAGGAGTTTTCTATGAGGGAGATCCGAGCCAAGAAGCCAGTGTTATGAATTCTTTAACGACAATGCTGAGTTCAACAATTCATGAGTTAGGAAAACGGAGACTGCGAGTATTGTTCAATAAGGATTCCAAATTCAAGAAATATTTTAGAGACAAATACCCGGGCTCATATTCGATACTCTACAAGCCATTGTCAGAGGATTTATCTAAAGATTCTGATTTTTCTGCTTTGGCGTCTCCTCTATTCGATTTTAGAGATGTTTAGGCTTTGTAAAGAATCATATCCTTTCTCTGAGAGAGGTGCTGGGAAATTACAATTTCATTTGTGATCTTGAGTTGTTAATGTATTATCTGAAAAGCAGTTATCTTAAGAATGAGAAATTTGAACGAAGTTATGATCTAAAGGTCAAACTAAGTTGTAGCCCTCCGACTTTGGTAGAAGCAGAGATTATGCTTTTTGGTTAAATGAGGTACTGGTACTCCATTGAATGGTTCGTTATTAAAATTCTTGATTTTAGAACTTGGAAAACAGATATTGGAAACGTAGTTAAAATCAATTAAAATCTGCAGGAAGATCATGGGATGCATGGATTTTCTCAAGAAGGAGATCTCCAAGAGGAGGTTCATAGTGATTTTGGCAACCTTGCTAGTAATGATGATAGTCGTAGGCTGGATATTGGCGCTTCTGGGCTGCAAAACGCGAACGTATGACATAACGAAACATTATTCATTTTGCGCAGAGATCAGCAACGAAAAGGAGTATTATGGCGGACTAACCTTACTTGTAATTGGCGTGATGAGCTTGTTTGGTTGGGCAGTTGGCTACGCTCTGACTCGACAAAGTCAAAAAATGGAAAACTCCTCGCTAAAATACGAGGGAATGGAAGGGAGAAATTATGAAGATGAACCCTTAAAAGACTATGAAGAAGAAAAAGAAGAAAAACGGTAAGAAAAGATGCCAGATCTTAGAGATATAAATGATTGATTGTTTTGAAATAATGAGCAAGCTAGTCAATATTTAGATCTATTAAGCTTGCATCTTTTAAATTCGCGACGTTTTGTAATCATAAAAAGCTCAGCAACCAAAGGACTGCTTTAAGGTGTTATTATAAGGAACATTGTAATGAGGCTGCTTACTTGTAATGAGTTTATAATTCTGAAAGGTCTTTGAAAAACTCCAGCATGCAGCTTAGAATGAATGAAGTCAAGAATTTTTCCTCTAAGCTTCAATTCTCTGATTTCATATTAGTTCAAAATCGATCAAACCTTTATTCCCAGTTGAATCGCAATAAGTAACTATTTTAATATATCACTAATCTATAAAAACTCTTTCCTCTAATATATCGGGTTTCGCTTTCAAACATTCTCTCCTCTCAATATTATCCAGAAACTCCATTAAAGTACAAATTTTCTAGCGTGGTAACTTTCGCGGAAGCAAATGAACCTCAATAAGACTGAATGCAACAGTCAGATGCCTTAGCAATAAGAGTTTTAATTGCTAATAATTTTAATTATGAATGTGTTACAAGATGGAGTTATAGTCTCTGGTCACATCTAAACCAACCCTATCCAATGTCAACTGCACTCGAATCACAACCAACTAAAAACATTCGCAACCAAAGATACAGCGCAGAATTTCAAGAGCAAGACTTTCCAAACGGACCCGAAAAAATTTTGTTAATTAATGAATACTCACCAACCCTCCACCTAGCTGACAACCTCAGAGAATCTAAAACCATTGAGAACGCGAAAAGAAGTAAAAACGTGGTCCGAGCACCAGCTTCACGAGTAAGTGCCTCATTAAAACAGAAAACTGAGGAGAATCGCAGCGGAAGTAATCATATTTTCAAATTTTCCATCGACCTCAACGTTTTCCTTAGAAGATACTAGTTTTTCTAATGGCTCTCAGCCTCTGATGCAAACAATCAGCTACGACATCAATGCAAAGAGGGCGAGTCTTAAAGGTTCTTTTCATCCAGCACAAAATGGAGAGTTGATTGATGAATCTCACAATCGGATATTCGATCTAAGGATATCTCCGATAAAATACCCAGATGGGAATCCGAGGCAACAACCTGGTGACAAAGCGCGAGAATTTGAGACGGCAAATTCTGAAAAATATGGCAGAGCTGGCCCACAAAACGAAAAAGGGTTGAAATCAAATATCAAAACGCGCCCGCCGCCTTACCAAGCGCTTGATATGAATAATACCTCAATGGAAGTTAGATATCGGAAATACGTAACAAACCCGCAAAAGTTTGAACCTGAGCCGAGGACCCGTCAACGTAAACCGCCAGTGGTCCCAGAAAAAGTCCGAGGGTCGTATAGCCTGAATAATTCGGTTAATGATTCAATAACCGATGCAGACTATCGTTTTTTGTCGCAGAACTCAATAGATGTTTCTCAAATGCAAGAGAATAGTCTACTTGATAATAGCTACAACGCAAGGCAAACCGGTTTAAAAAACCAGCGAGGGCTGAAAAAGCCTGAAAATCAAGTTTTCCTCAATATAGTTAAGAAAGGAATGGCAGATGTAACACGCAGTGACAATCTTCAAATTATTCCCGATGATCTAAAAGTGTCCGTGGACCTTACAGACAAAAGCCGCAAAGCGGCTTACGAGACAATAGAGCCATTAATTCCCGTTAGCAAACCTCATTTTGCTACGATCAGTGAAGAGTTGGTTCCTCTGAGACAGAGACCACGGCATGCAGCCGCAGGGCTTAGCGTATCGATTGATTCTCATAAATCTGAGGAACTCTCGCAGTTAGCGAAGAAATCATTGAAGAGTAATGTGCTGCTTGAAAAGATACAGGAGAAAGCAATGAAGAACTTCAAGAATGGGTCTCATAAGCTTGCGCAAGAAATTTACACAAAAAAGGAACCAAGGACAAAAAGCGTGCCTACGAGGTCTTCGAAGGGCGACAGCGCGGCCTTTGTCAAGACTTCATCTGATTTGGCTCCTCATTTCAGGATTGAACCGATAAGCAAGCCGATTGAACATAAACTAAACGGTGGGATAACTCCATTGAGGGATGAAGCTGCAGTTAAATTAAAGAAAGTTCGTAGTTTGTTTTTTAAGTTCAGAGACACTTACCTGAAAACAAATGCTCATTTTGAGAATAAAGCCAAAGAGCGGAAGGCACAACCAGCGAAAAATTATGGGAAGAGCGAGTTGAAACAAATAAATATTGGATGCAATATGATACACAGAGTGTTAACCAGGAAATGGAGGAAGATATTTTTTAATGAACTTAGCAATTATGACTAAACATGTGAGATGTGCGCGTGAAGGTTCTAGCTCTGTATTTTTAGTGCAAAATGCATATGCATCGAGTTATTTAATACATAATAACAGTCCAACTCTCATACTGTTTTCTGATAGCAGATCTCGAAAGCTCCAATTATTTCCTTTTTAATAGTCTTGTTTGGTGCATATCATCCCTTTTACAATACTTTATTTTATTATCTACTTATCAAAAAGGAATTAGTAAGCGTTAAATCAAGTTTCAGATGAGATTATCGAGATAGATATCTATATATATCATTGTAAATAACAAATGGAGTAGCAAGGATAAACTTTACATAAAAAGTTGGAAAAAATCACTAAATTTTGAGAGTAGTAGTTCTGATAAAGTTAATACATAGGTCGCTGGAACGATTTCGTGTGTTGCTCAGAAAAGGTTTGAGCTATGAAATTGCTAATATTTCCTTCAAGAATTTCTTTTACTCTCTCATGTTCTTGCTTCATCAACCGAGTCTCTTCTTCTGCAGATCTTAACTGTCTTTCCAACTCATGATTCTTACTTTCAGTCTCTTGTATAAGCTCATTCATCCGCTTCCTCTCGCTATTGATTTCCTGCTCGAATCTATCCTGCTCACGTCTTTGATTGTCTCTTGCCCACGCAAGTTCCCGCTTTAAGTTCCCAATATCTCTCTCCATCCCTTCGATCGTACTGTCTCGATCTTGAACTATTCGCATCCAATTATCTCTTTCCTCGTTTGCCTTCCCCACCAGGTTTCTCAATTCCTGAATTTCATTTTTCAAGCGAGTTCCTTCTGTCTGCAAAGCTGCTTTATTCTCATTCATTTTGTTTTCAAAATTCTGAAACTCACGAATAGCGTTTTCAAACTTTCGATTCGCTTCATCTCTTTCTTCTCCAATACGACCTATTGCAGTTTCAGCTGCCTTTGTTACCCGCTGCACTTCTTGATTTTGTTCATTTTTGAGGCGCTCTTCGAGCCGTTGCAAGCTTTCTTGATGAGCTTGTTGAATGATTAAAATGCGCTCATTGAGGATTTGAACTTGTCGTTCTTCTTTTTCACGTGCTCTTTCGGTCTCTTTCAGCTGATCTTTGAGCTTTCTATGTTTCAGCTCCCATTCCCTATTCGAATTTCTCGTCTCCGAAGCATGCAGCTGGGCCATCCTCTCAAATTCCCTTCTCATCCCTTCAAGCTGAACAGTCAAATCGCTAATTTGTCTTTGATACTCGCCTTCAGTAGCTTTGAGTCTAGCACTGCTTTGCTCATGCACTTTTTTTAATTCGGTGTTCAATCTCTCATTATCTGTGCGGAGATGCTGAATTTCCTGGAAGAGCATGCCATTACGAAGGCCTAGATCAGAACAGAGAAGCTCTTTTTGCTTGAGGTGCCTCTCCATCTCAAAGCAATTGTTTTCAAGCTCTTCTCGATATTTTTTCTCGTGCTCTAAAGTTTTCATTGCTTCTTGGTAATCCGATTCTAGTTGGTCAGCCCTGCGTGTTTCCACTTGGAGGGACTTCGTTAAGGACAGATGTGCATCCAACTGAGTTTGATATTTCTGTGTGATTTCTTCAACTTCTTGTTGGTATATCGACCTGACTCTTTCAAGCTCTCTTAAAGTGTTAGAAGAGCCAAGCTTTGGAGGACTCCAATGAACGTGCGGGTCTTTAGGTTCCAAAAATTCTGGAACTTGCGAACGAGCTAAAGGCTTGGATTCTGAAAAGGTTCTCGCTAAGTGCGGTTTGTTCAACTTCTTTTCAGTGTAATTTTTGTAGTTCGAATAAAATTTGGGGTCAGCAGTAACATAAAAGCTCTGTGAAATCTCTCGTTTTGCTCGCGGAGGACTTAGCTCTTGTGTTTTGTCGCTGTACTTAGTGTCGTTAATAGTACTAATATCTCCCACTCTATGATGAAGATTCGTATTTTCGTAGCTCTGGGATTTGTAAAGTGACTTTTTCTGGGAATTCTGAAAATTCGAGTCAGTGCCGACTCTTCTCGTCGGAAGATAATACTCTTTCGTCACAGGTATCGTTAGGTGTTGACTAAGATAGGTCGACCCTTTCAGATCGTTAGTCACGACTGTGCGAGGGGATACGTATTCGTCCGATCTCAGTGTCAAAAAAGTGTCGTTTTGTTTGCTCGGACTAAGAGAATAACAGATATTATCATTACTCATGGACTGCTTCGTGCTTGTCCTTGTAGCTTCTCTAATTGAACCAAGGATATCCTCGCCGACTTTGTTTCCGCTAAGTTCGACTCTGATCTTCCTATTATGTTCTCTCAGTGCCTGAAGAATAGGGCTAGCGCCCTTGCTCCCTAGATCATTCCATCTGAGGTCGATGACTTCGAGAGCATGAGACTCGCGAACGATAGCAGCAAGCAGGTCACCGGCGTCAGGTTTGATATGGTTGTTTCGCAAATCTATCGAGGCTAGCGAGTATGATGTTTTTACGAGATCCAACAGCGATTCTAACCCGAGATTGCTGCTTCCAATTGCGTTCCATTCAGCTTGGATTGATTGGATGTTTGGGCATGCTTTCAGCGATTCACAAATTAAAGCAAATCCTTGAGCAGTAAGATGATTTCCTTTCAACTCTATCTGGGTAATATGTTTATTCTGAGCTATAAATTGTGCTATAACTGCTGCGCCTTCGTCGCCAGTGAAAAGATCACCGAGGTCGAGAATCTGTGATGTCTTCTGCGAATCGAGACGACGAAGGAGGTCCTGGATCCCGGGCTGTGTTTCAGGGATATAGTTGTTTTCTTCGAGGGTGTGTGGTGCAGTGTCTGATGCGTCCAAAATGGGTGATATTTCTCTCTTCCTCGCCATATCTTGTGTACGCAGCTGAACTAACAAAATTAATTTTCGAAATTGAGATTCAGTTAAATCAATAAGATATTTTATCATCGAAAATTTCAAGTTATAATCTTCGGAGCTATCAACCTGCAAGGATGCTATATGATGTTTTTTGAGCAAAATGTAATTTATAAGCAACTTATCTATATCATAATTTTGTGTACCTTGGGTGTTGTAGGTATCATCAGGAGCTACTTATTTTAGAGGTTCATGACTGGGTCTATGCTTATGGTTCTTCTTTATTATTGTATCAATTGCTCTAATAAATAATATTGAAATACGAGAAGGCTTCTTTGCATTTAAAGCGTTTGATTTGCCAAAATCCACAGCAAAAGTAATATAATGTTGTTTGCATTCGAGAAAAAAACCTCTCAAATGAAAAATACTACGAAATGATATCGCAGAAATTGATGCCTTCTTGCCAGTCACTTGTTGTTGTCGGTGAGAAAAAACCATGCCATTATTTTTATTAAACTATTTTTAGCAATGAGTACCCACCGAAACTTTTTGTTACTGAAATAAAATATCTTCTCTGAAACGGGAGTTCCCATCATAATGAATCTATCAACTCTCAATAAGCTTTATTCTGTCAGTATTTACTCAAGCATCGCCACAATATTAACTTCGAACTTTCGAGAAATGATATGGGAACTGCGAGGTAATAATATTCTTCAATTTAGTGCATATAATTCGTTGAAAGAGAAAGTAACCAAAAAAATATCCGGTACTATCAACAGCTATTGATTTCTCTCCTCACCATTCGAAATTTGTTTGCGCTTTTATTGGACGTGTATCGATATATTCATGGTAATCCGAAAAATAATTGTCATAAAATCGAGTTTTTTATGCATCTCCTATTCCATACTGAGCAAAAGAATAAACTAGCTCCTCTTCCCGGCCAATAAATCTTAGAACTCGATCTAACAAGAAAGCCAAAAAAAAACCTGAAAATCTCTTAAGCTTAAGGAAAAATCTCGAATTCGAAAAAAATTGTTAAGGTCAAGTCAGTAAAAAAGCCCCATTTGCTCTCAATCAATATAGCGTTAAATATTATTATTCAGCGCTTTGCTGTCAAAAACAGTTAATAATACTTCTTAAACAGTCTTGATGATTCTTGATCAGCTCACTGCTTGCCATATAGAATTTTTCTCTCACTTTAAATACAATACCATGTCCAATCTCATATATTTTCTAGAAAAAAAAGAAACTTACCAAACATTCCTTCATGGATTCCTTGAAAGAGATTGCAAACCCTCTCAAATGTCTGTTCAATGTAGTCGCAGACAAAAAGCCTGTTTCCCAGCTTCTTAAGGCGGCAGTATTGCTTAGCAGTCTTTGGGTAGGCGCGAAAGCCATGAAAACTTCATGGAACCTTCTGTCTTTTCTAGCCGAGACGTTTATCCCAGGACCCGATCTCAAGAGAAGGTATGGAAAGGATTCATGGGCGTTGGTAACAGGAGCTTCAGATGGACTAGGAAGAGCTTTCGCAATTGAGCTCGGACGTGAGGGCCTTAACGTCATTATTGTCGGAGACAATTCTGAGAAACTTCTGGAAATAAATAACTACTTGGCCAAAACTCGGGCAAAGCCCCAGACTAAAATAATAGTTATGGATTTAACGCAGGTCCATAATGAAGGGTACCTCGAAGAAGCGTTCAAAGATATCAAAGACTTGGACGTTTCAATAATCGTGAATGCCGCTCACCGCAGTATCAGTGGGAATTTTAATAAATACACTGAGGACGACATAAGAAAGGCACTTACGATCAATACGATCGCTCCCTTCCTAATAACTAGCTTCTTTGCAAATAAGATGAACCTTAGGGAGAAAAGATCTGCGGTAATCAATATCGCGGCTATGGGAGAAATTATCCCGAGCTTCGCACCGAAGCTCCCTCTTACTCCGAAAAGCTTCTTAAGTGCGTTTACTCATATCACTGTCCCGAAATTTTCTTCGAAAATTGACTTCCTTACATACAAGCCGACCTTTTTTGTCGATGATATCAACGAGAATAAAGAAAATTTGCTGTCTGTCCCGTATCAAAAGACGGCGATGTCATGCTTAGATATGTTGGGAAGACGAAAAGAGACTTTCGGACATTGGAAGCATAGGCTGCTGAGTCCTTTGTATAGAGATTATGCGTGGTTTAGGATATTCGCTAACTGGGTTGCTGTGAACACGAGCCGTGAGAGGAGACCTAATGTGTATATTCCGAAGAAAGGGAGTTATTCAAACAAAGATGGCCATAACTATCAATAGTTTCAAGGCTCAAGCACGGGTGGGGTTACCCTCGTGGGTAAGTAATTTAATAATATTGGTTAAGTCTGTAATTCGAAAATTGCATATAAATGTAAATATGAATAAGATAATTAACTTAATAATAATATAACTTTGCTGTTAATTGGGTTCGTGGAATTGTCAAAGTACTTTGGGCCACAAAAACTTTGAGATTATTTCTGTGTATTTGCATAGGGTAAATTGCATGAGCTAAATTAACGATTAACTTTTTCAAGCGAAGCTTATCTTAGGATATATCTATAATTCTGTATCAAATTCCCCAGCTCCACAGCATGAAGATGCTGAAATGTCGGGGCGGCTCATTATTTTTTCATTTGGTGATGGGAACTTCAAAATTTTCAAATGTAATTTAATTGACATTATCAAATTCAGGCTGTTTATAGTGTGAGATTCAACAATTATTCTTAAAAACATGACTCTAATAAATGTTTTGCAGCTGTCATCTCCATTATTAATTTCATGTAATTCGTTGTTTGTGTAATATTGAAATCCTACAATGAGTCGGAATAAATTTAGATTAGTAGTACAAAATTTGACTTTAACTTAACGATCTGTAAAATCATATAGCTGTTAAAATTTCAACTTTGTTATTTGAACTAAATTGATTCAAAAAAAAATTGTTAAAATAAAGTAAAGCAAAGAACAAACTATCGATCATGACTCATTCATGTTCAGCGAATAACATGATGTTTGATCAATCTGCCCTCACGGAGCTGAGACATCTCCCGCTTGCGAAGGAAGAACACGAAATCGATTATTCCCAAGATCTCTTTGAGGATCAAAACGCAAGCATGCTTTGGACGTGTGCGATTTGCCACAACGTTGTTGTGAAAGATCCTGTTCTGCTGGTTCCATGCGGACATCATTTCTGCAGCAAACACATCCACGAGTACTTTAACTCTCAGAATAAACGAATATGCCCCTATGATCGCAGAGACGTCGAAGCTGTCCTTGACAACCTGCCTCAAATTAAAGAGATGCTGAAGAGTTTCATTGTCTATTGCCCGAAGAGTGTGTATGATTCTGCGCCTTGTGAATGGAAAGGAAAACTTGAAAACCTGAGCAGCCATCTTGAAAACGAATGTGATTATACCAGGTTGACTTGCAAATGCGGAGAAAGTATACCCAGAAATGCGATCCATTTAGACAATAACTGCAAATGTATCAGCACGTCCTGCCTTCATTGCGAAGAATCTGTTATCTACCGACTACTACATGTAAAATCTTGCCCATGACGAAAAATTAATATTATTTCCTAAAGGCTCATGAAAAGGCTTGTCAAGAGAGCGAAATCACTCATAAGTGCGGCAAAATCATTCAGCGAAAGAACCTTGCAATGCACGAGGAGATCTGTGAAGCGAACTATGTCGAATGTAAATACGCGAAGTTTGGTTGCAAAGAAAAGGTAAATAAATTGAAATTGGAGTTAATCTGACGCAATTGATTCTCTCAGTTACACAAAAAGGATATGGAAGTTCATTATTCAATCTCAGAGGCTTTCCATTTTGGTTTAGTGCAAAATTATTCGGATTCAGCTGAAAATCGTATAAAATCACTGGAAGCCGAGTTAAATAATAAAAAGCCCAGAAAGAAAGTTCAGCAACACCTTCCACTGCAAGAGAACGCACAGCCAATCAGCTTTTTTGTCAGCCATATCAAAGATTTGAAAAATAAATACGCTTCACTGAGTCAAAATTGTAAATATCAAAAACTTGACTCAGAGTTGCCTTCTCTTGGGCCATACTTGTTGAGCAATGGCTCCGTTTATATTGGACAATGGAAAGATGGCTTGCAACATGGAAAAGGGGTTTGTTTCTTTACAGATGGTTCGATCTATGAAGGCTATTGGGAGAATGGCATTCCTAATGGAGAAGGACGGTTCCTGAGAGAGAATGGAGATATGTATCAAGGCGAGATAAGAAAGGGAAAGGCTTTTGGCCAGGGGAAATATTGCCAACAAAACGGGAAGGTTTACGAAGGTCAATTCGTGAATAACGAGAAATCAGGTTATGGAATCGAGAAGTTTCCTGATGGAAGTGAGTATAAAGGAAGCTTTTTAAAAGGAGAGAGGCATGGAAAAGGAGCCTATTGTTCCAGCTTGAAGAATTGCTATGAAGGCGATTTTGTCGTAGGAAAGATGCATGGCCGAGGTGTTTATAAACTGGCTGATGGAGGAATTTATAAAGGCGATTTCATTGAAAATGAAATCTGCGGTTATGGAGAATATAGTTGGCCTGATGGTAGGAGATACGAAGGCGAATGGCGAGGAGGAATTCAGCATGGAAAAGGCATCTATCTTGATGAAGCTGGGGTCACTTACGAAGGAGAATGGAATGAAGGAAAAGTGGTGCACTGGCGGACACTCTCAGAGCGTATAACTACTGTTAACAATGCAAAATAATGACTTTACTCGTTGACGTAAAACTAATGTTAAGAATATTCATTCGATTAGAAAATTTTGTGAGACAGCAGCTTTCTACTATTGCTGTTTCCAAACAAACAAAATCAATTAATTTGTAATAACATTTACTTTATACTTGATTCGTTTGCAATTTTTTATCCCTATCAATTAACTATTCAATTAGCAACTTCCTCTTCGGTTTGAGAGAAAAGCTTTAGTTTTCATAGAAATGTTGTTGTGCTTGGTATTTATTTCAAGGCATTTATTACGGTTTTATTCATCCACCTCTGACTACATTCATGATGATTATTATCTAGTAACTTTCAGCTAAGGAACCTCCAAAATTAAATTATTACCTCACCTGGAAATTGTCCAAACTTAATGCATATATACATATCCTCATTATTTACATATCCTCTAATGAGGATATTATAATTATGATGCAAAGGAATGTTTTAAGTCGGAGCATTTAGCATGTGGGAAATGGCTGAGTTTTGCTCATTCAAGTTGATAGTTAGTTCATCTTAGAAAGAGTGATTATCATCTCTTCAGCAATCCCACAAAGATTTAAAGTATCTACTTTACGAATTATCATTTTTTCTTTTTCTTTGAAGTGAGACTATTTCAATCCTTCAAAGCGCCTAAAAAATTTCCTCATACATTCTATGTATCAATAAACTCGCTCTGGCTTACCTTTATGTGGTTTTGCCGATTCTTGGCTATGTATTAATATATATATTCTATTTCGATTGCTTTTTGCGTCAGTAGATTCTGAGAATTTCGGAGCTATTCTCCACTTAAAACTGGTAATTTCACCAAAGGCAATAGCTTAAACCGCGATTTATCTTCGAATTCGAAGCCCGTCCAATCAAGGGGAGTCACCCTTTAAATGGAACAAAATGACGAATTCGATAATAAACAATTGAAATTATTTGAAATGGAAGCAGCTCAGAAAGAAAGAGAAAAAAAGCCAGATCACGTTCCAGATTGCGTCATTATGATCAGACCTACTGACTTCAGAGCTGATGATGAGACTGCAGTTGATAACATTTTCCAAAAGAAAACCAAACTTCCACAGGAAGAGATTTTGAAGAGAGCGCAGAAAGAGTTTGATGAGTATGTCAAGGTACTCCGAGAGAAAGGTGTAAAAGTAATCGTCATAGACAAAAGCCGGATACCCGAGCTCTCTAATGTTCAGATGCCTGATGGCGTTTTTCCAAATTGGTTCACAATAGAGCCCAACGGAGTGCTGGTTGTGTACTCCATGGAGGAAAAGGTTCGAGATAATGAGAGAAAACTACTCAAATACCTTGAAAGAGCCCTCTTTGACGAGGGCTACAAAATTAGAACCATACTTGTCATAGGGTCAACCTATGATCCTCAAGAGCACAGTCTCGAAGGCACAGGAGCTCTTGTATTTGATCGTGTTAATAAGATTATCTATTCCGGTAACTCTCGAAGAGCTCATCGTGATTATTTCAATATTCTCTGTGAATTGCTGGGATATCGAGGCGTAAACTTTGACACAGCTATGACGAATGGTGATCCTTTCTATCACACAGACCTCTACCTCGTAATGGGTCATAAATTTGCTGTTGTCTGCCTTGATGCGATAAAAGGAGACATGCGAGAAGTTGTTAAGAAAGAGTTAACTGCGACTGGAAAAGAAATCATAGAGATCTCATTGGATCAAGTGGAGAACAGCTTCTGCGGGAATTTGTTCGAAATCAGATCAAAGCGAGACGACAAAAAATATTTGGTAATGTCAAAAAGAGCGCATTCTGGATTCACAGAAGATCAGCTTTCAAGGATAGCAAAGTTTGCCGAACCACTTGTAGTAGACTTGGATATTATTGAGTGTGTTGGCGGTGGTAGTGCCAGGTGCATGTTGAATGGAAATTATCTACCTAAGATCTCTGATAAAAAGCCTGCAAATGCGGATGTGCATCCAATTGATCCAAAGAACATTGATTGCGGTATACAGTTTTGTTAATCTGAAATATGATTACTAGTAAAAAGGAAAAATATCATTTGTAAAAACCTGAGTAATTCCCTATGAACTCTTATGTTTTTTTTCCTTATTGATGCAATTCAAAAGCGTATCCATACAGCGATATTTGAAAAATTACCAGTTATATTGCGAATAATTAAAAATGAACCATCAATTCGAAACAAGATTTTGCTTGAAATGAGATTTAGCAGAAAATCTAAATTCACCTCAGAAAAAACAGCAGATTGAG